>Ga0209512_1002140_pt1 | contig 21884 bp, 19 predicted proteins | sample frozenSSSSmetaG_FD_184142 | JGI IMG/M metagenome (GOLD analysis project Ga0209512, IMG submission 184142) | Glacier valley bacterial and archeal communities from Borup Fiord, Nunavut, Canada, to study Microbial Dark Matter (Phase II) -... | ecosystem: Environmental > Aquatic > Freshwater > Ice >...
CCGTAGTTCTGCTGGCGGTGGCGGTCGCGCTGTGGTTCGTGACCTTGGTCGTGGCCCAGCGCCATGATGCTGCCCGCGATGGTGCCCATGACGGCACCCGCGATAATGTCAAATTTGTTTGACATTATCGCGGTCCTGCCCTACCGTTCTGATGTAAGTAATTCTTTACTAGGGAGATCACATGTCGTCAGAAGAAAAGGCCGCCTGGATCGGTCTCATTACCGCCATCGGCAGCTATTCGGTGTACGTAGGCATCGTGCTGAGCCTTCGCCGCAGCACGCCGCTCGTCGAGGTCGCCTACGCGCCGGTGCTGCTGTGGATGATCGTGGTGTCGGTTGCCGCGACCATCGTGCTCACGATATTCACGAGCCTCGCCGCCCCGCGCGAGGCCGGTAAGAAAGACCGGCGCGACCGCGAGATCTACCGCTTCGGCGAATACGCCGGGCGGTGGTTTTTGATTGCGGGTTCCCTCGTCGCCCTCGGGCTGGCGATGTTGGAGGTGCATCCGTTCTGGATCGCCAACGTGCTCTACCTCGCGTTCGTGCTCTCTGCCATCCTCGCCTCGATTGTCAAGATCGTCAGCTACCGCCGTGGGATGCCCGCATGGTGAAGCCCACCCGGGTGACCAACTCGATTCGTCGGTTGCGGTTCGAGGCAAGCGAACTGACGCAGGCCGCCCTCGCGGAGAGGATCGGGGTCACCCGCCAGACCGTCATCGCGATCGAACAGGGTCGCTACTCCCCCTCGCTCGAGCTGGCCTTTCAGATCGCTCAAGTCTTCGCGGTGCCGCTTGACGAGGTGTTCCAATACCCGCAGGACGACTGACGGGCGCACACTGGCCCTATGGGCGATCGCGCGACAACCCGCCAGGCGGCTCGGGGCAGGGCCGCGCCCCCGGCCGCGGTGCAGACCACGATGAAGGATGTCGCCTGCGAGGCGATCCTGCTGGCTGGCGGAGCGCGCGCCATACTGCTGCAACTCGCCAATCCCGCCGTCGCCGCGGGAGTTGCCGAGCACAGCGACTTCGCCAACCGGCCGATGGATCGCCTGACCGGCACGCTCACCTACCTCTACGTCACCGTCTACGGCACTCCCGAGGAGGCAGCGCGTGTGGCCCGAGAGGTCGGTCGCGCCCACGCACCGGTGCGCGGCGCCGGATACGACGCCCGCGACACCGACCTGCAACTCTGGGTTGCGGCCACTCTCTACGAGACCGCTGTCACCGTGCACGACCTCGTGTTCGGGCCACTGTCGAGCGCCGATGCCGAGCGTATGTTGACGGATTACGCAATCGTCGGCACCGCCCTGGGCGTGCCGCGTGAGCAATGGCCGGCCAGCCGTGCAGCGTTCACGAGCTACTGGATGCGCGAGATCGCTCACGCGAACGTGGATGACCGCTCCCGGGCAGTCGCGCGGGAACTGCTTTATCCACGGGTCGGGCCGTGGTGGCTGAGGGCCGCGATGCCGACGGTGCGTCTCGTTGCGTCGGGCCTTTTGCCCCTGCAATTGAGGGAGGCCTATCGACTCCCGCTGAACGAGCGAAGGTACGCGCGGCTTGTGTGGTGGATGCGTGCCATCTACCCGAAGCTGCCGCGCTCACTCCGAACCACGCCGATGCGCCATTACCTCAAGGCCTACCGGGCGCGATGAAGCGACGTGGGGCCGCCTTCCGTGCCAGGCGACATGGGCCGCCTTCGGCGTCAAGCGACATGGGGCCGCTTTCGACGCCACCGTGGTGGAGCTATGCGACCCTGCGGCGACGCAGCACGAGCAGCAACCCGAGCGTGAGAGCTGCGACTCCCGCCCCGGCGGCAATCGCGAGGGAGCCCGCGTCGCTTCCGGTTTTCGGGAGCGTTGCGGGCACAGCACCAGGGATGATCAAGATGGCCTCGGTGTTGTATTGCTCGTCGGTGAATATGCCGGAATTGGTTGGATAGGCCGAAGACCCGAGCGTCCAACTGCGGAGTGCGCTTGCCCGCACGTCATTGGCGAGAATGTCGACCTCCAGCCAGAAGCGGCCCGCGCCGTCGATCTGCAGGGAGTAAATGCCGTACACGTCGTCGTCTCTGGGCACAACCCCGAAGCTCACGACATCACCGGTGGACCCATCGACGGAAAAAACCTCATCGTCGAGGTTGATGGCGTACAGCACTCCCGATGTGGGATCTGCCGCGAACGCGAATACGTCCAGCGACAAGCCGGATTTGATGAGTGTTGCCTTAACCGGTGTGGTCGGCGTCAGTCCGGTGAGCGTGAGTGAGTACAGCGCTCCGTTACTGAAGGCGTAGATGGAGCCGTCGAGGCCGATGGCGATCGACTCGAGAACCAGCGGCGAGTTGCCATCCCCATTGTCGAAAACGTAACTTCCTAACGTCGTGCTCACGCCGGTCGTCACATCTATTTGAGCCAGGGAGGTGGCATTCCGCCCGACTCGCTGGATGTAATAGGACTTACCCGTCGTGACGTCATAGGCGGGCTGGAAGGCACATCCGCCGGGCCCATCTTGCGGCCCAGACCCGGCACCGATTTTTGTCGAGAACGCTGTTGGCGCGTCCACCGAAAACAGCTGCCACGTGTTTTGTAGCTCATCGCACGAGATGCTGTAGAGGGAGTCGCCCGGGTCTATGTCGTTGCCGGCGGCCAAGGCCGGTGCCGACCCTACGAACATCAGCGCTGCACTTGCGGCCGCGACGAGGAGTAGTTTTCGCGGGGCCATCGTTCGTCTGGGCATTGCGGACTCCTGGATGCGGGGTAGAACGGGCATGGACAGCTTAGGTTAGCGAAGTTTCTTCATTGCGCAAAGCACAACGGGCCCGCGGTCATCACCAAATCCCCCGGGACCCACCGGGCGCGATGAACTCGACCGTCCCCGTCTCGATGTCCGCCCTCCCGAGCGTGACGCGGATACGCTGGCCCGCCCGCACGTCGCCAACGACCGGGGCCACGATGAACGGGTCGGTCAACTGCACCGTACCGCCACCCGGCTTCTGTGTCAGCACCGTCACCCCGAAATCGTCGCCGACCCGGTCCACGAGTAGGGCGGCTTCGATCGCGTCGACGCAGGCGCGGTCCAGTTCGGCCGCCAGGCTCGCGGAACGCGCCATGATCGCGGGAAGCGTCGGCAGGGCATCCCGAACCCACCCCGGCACCGGCGCACCGGCCGCAAGCGCCTCGCAGGCGACCAACACGAAGCGGTCGACCAGGCGACGCAACGGCGCGGTGGTGTGGGCGTAGGGGGCGCCGATGGCCGACTGGATGGGATTGGACGGTGCCTCCCCGTCGAAAGCGGTATATCCCGCTCCGCGGAACAGCGAGCCTGCGGCCTGCAGCGCCGCCAGCCCCGCTGGGCTGTCTCGGTCAAGGGCTCGCAAGTACTCGCCGTACCCTTGCGTTTCGGGCCATGGGCACCCGATGGCCGCGACCCGGGACCGGAACCGCTCGAACGCATCCGTCGTCGGCACCGGCATCGTGCGCAGGATGCCGATGCGTCCCTCGAGCATGATGCCCGCGGCCGCGATCCCGGTCATCAGGGAGAGTTGCGCGTTGAAGGACTCGACCGGCAGCGGCGTGCGGCGCTCGAGCCGGTAGACACCGTCGACGACGGTCACCTCCTCCTCCGGCCGGTCCAGGCTCGCCCCGCCCCGTTCCCGTTCGAGGGCGACGCGCGCAGACCCGACAAGCGGAAGCAGGGCGAGGGATTCCGGCGCGGTGCCCGTGTCGATCTCGTGCTGCGCCTCGTCGTAGCTGTACTTGCGTACGCTGCGAACTCGCGCCCTCACCAGGGTCGTGGATGCGACGACGCCGCGAGCATCCAACTCGAAGGTCCAGACGAAAGCGGCCCGCACTTGATCGGCGAGCAGGGATGCCGCACCCTCGCTGAGCACCGTGGGATGCAGCGGCACCCGCCCGTCTGGCGCATAGAGCGTCTGGCCACGAGATCGTGCCTCGATGTCGACAGCGCCGCCGACGCGCACGAAGGCGGGCACATCCGCGATCGCGTACCGCACCCGGAAACCGTCGGCTGCGCGCTCGATGTGCAGAGCCTGGTCGAGATCGGTCGAGCCCGCCGGATCGATTGTCACGAACGGGAGGGCCGTGAGGTCGGCCTCTGGCAGCGAGACGGTTGCCGCGGCGCTGACCGCCTCCGCAACCACGGGAGGGGGAAAAACGGCCGGAATCTGCAACTGGTCGCGGATCTCGCGCAACCGCGCCGCCAGACGGTCGGTCGGGTCGAGAGAGGATGCCCGCGGCACCGTCAATCGCGCGGGCGGGGCAACGCTGGCGGTGGTCACGAGATCTATGGTGGGGCACGGACCCGCTTGCCTTTGACGTACCGTCGAGCGGCAGACTCGCATCATGACCGTGAAACGCGAATTCGCCTCCCTGCCGGTACGGGGAATTGCGCAGCGCTTCGACGCCAACTAGGGCGGGACCGACAGCGCTGCGTTTGTTCGGGACGCCATCTAGACGTTCGCCGCGGCCGATGCTTCTTCGAATTTGCAGCCGCGAAGTTCCTATACATCTAGATAAATAGACAATTGGAGAGTATCGTCATGAGGGTGGCATCCGAAAAGCAACAGTTCAATGTCACCTTGCCGCCCGCCCTGATCCGCGCAGTGAAGCATCGCTCGATCGACGAGTCGCTCTCGCTCTCGGATTGGTTGGAGCGAGTTCTTATGAGCCACCTATCGGGAGAGCCATCGAAAATGATCGTTCCGCAGATCAGCCTTCAGCCCATGGTGCACGTGACCGACATGCCCTCCGCGATCCAGTTTTATGAGAGCCTCGGTGCCTCTTTGCTCAATGGAAGCCGGGACGGTGACTTCGTCCTCTTGAACGTTGGCGGCGCCAACCTGCAGATTCTGGCGCACCCGGCCAACCCCGAGCAGGGTGAGGGCGATGTGGAACTGAGTTTTGCGGCATCCGATCTGGATGCCGTCAAAACCCGATTGCAGGGCGCCGGCGCGGACATAGTCTCCGGCCCAACAGACGAGGGTTTCGGGCGGCAACTGCAAGTGCGTGCTCCCGGGGGGATGCTGGTCAAGATCAACGAACTCGACCCATCGCTCTACGGATGATGGTCGCTGACGGTCGAGGCGGTAGCCGACCGACGAACGAAGTCGCGAGTCAGATGCTCAACGAGTGCGTCGCCGCCGGGCAATCGACTTGCTCAGTAGATCCGAGCGACGTGGGGGCGCTGCGCGCCGAACTCAGACGGCTGGCAAAAGATATGGGCCTGAAAGTGCGGACTGCTGACCTGGGTGATGGACTCGTCGCCATCGTGCGGGTGAACGCCGCGATCTGGAACGACGACACGGCCACTATGCGGAGAAAGCTTGGCCTGGTCGGTAGCTGACTGCGTCCGACGCGATCAGCGGTTCGAGTCCCACCACAGCAATGCCCGCGTCGCCAAGAACGTCAGCCATTTCGACGGTTCGCCCTCGGGCACGTCCACCGCGAACCACACGCGGCCCGGGTCGGGCGGGCCTTGCAGCCATGCGCCATCCGACTGCCGTAGAGCGCGCACCAACTCGACGGCCTCGGCGATTCGCGGGTCGGGCTCCGTGGCATCCTGCAGCGACGCGGCCCGGAAGTAGTCGACGGCTCGGAGCGCCGTGAATTGCCAGCGTGCGGGATAGGTGAACCGGTCGAGCCACACTCCGACCGGGTCAGCGGTACTCAGCTTTCGCATCAGGTGCCGCTCGAGCAGGTATTCCTCAGCAGCATGTCGGGCCGCTCGCAATTCGACTGTGGCATTTCCGCGTAGTTCGTAGGAGAGGATGCCCTCCAGTGAGTTGATCGTGGAATGGAAGGATGCCCGGGTGGAGCCCTCCACCCAATCGCAGTTCCAGCCGCCCTCGGCCATGCGGTGCTCGACGAACCAGTTCGCCAATCCGGTGACGTCGGCGCCGAGCCATGCGCCGTTTGCGATCGTGAATCCGTTGATGCAGGCATCCACCTCGCCACCCCAGTAGGGCAGGTTCTCGTACTCCCACCGGCTGTTGGCGGCAAGCTTGTCGGCGGTACCCGCCAGCACCGATGCATCCACTCCCCACTCGCGGAGCGCCTTCAGGCTCCACGTCGTCGCCGTCCACGGTTGGCCGGGTTGAGCCGCTTCCGATCCGTGAAAGTCGTAGTCGCCGGGAAAGTACGCTCCACCCGCCCACTGGCCGTCGGCATCCTGCAATGCGAGCATCCGGGCGCCGAAGCCCTCCGTCGCAACGCGAGCGCGTGTCGCCCTCCACACCTCGGGAGGTGACGCGGCGAGGTCCCGTTCGACCTGCCAGCGAAGTGCCGGGTCGGAGTCGAGCATCCAGTTCAGCAGAACCGCGTCAATCGACATGACGGCAGGCTACTCTCGCTCGCGGGCTGGGGCGTGAGAGCGGGCTCAGAGCTTCTCGATCGGGGCGATCTTGATCAGCAGCCGTTTGCGGCCGGCCGTGTCGAACTGCACCTCGGCGACCCGTTTGCTGCCCTCGCCAGTGACCGCCGAGACGCGCCCCTCGCCGAAATCGGTGTGCCGGATGCGATCGCCGGCTTCGAGCGTAAGGTCGCCGTTGTCGCGCACCAGGCCGGTGACCGCACTCGTCCACTGCGTCTTGACGCGAGGTGCCGGTGGCAGCGACCCGTACGATTCGCGCATCGCCGGCGCCCTGCCCGCGATCGCTCGCGGACCACCGCGGAACGTTCCCCCGGAAGACTGGCGCCAATCGATCAGCCCGACGGGAATCTCCTGCAGGAACCGACTCGGCATCGCCACGTTGATCTCCCCGAAACTGGCCCGGGATGCCGCCAGAGAGAGGAACAGCCGCTTACGGGCGCGGGTGATCCCCACGTAGAACAGTCGACGTTCCTCGGCGACGCCGCCTGGCTCATTGGCGGACATCCGGTGCGGCAGCAGGTCTTCCTCGACGCCGGTGAGGAAGACCGCGTCGTACTCCAGCCCCTTCGCGGTGTGCAGCGTCATGATCGAGACCGATCCGTCGGTGTCATCGATCTCATCCGCCGCCGCGAACAGGGCCACCCCCGTGAGGAAGTCGATGAGCGTCCCCTCCGGCGTGATCGTGCGGAACTCCTTCGCCTGCGAAACCAACTCCTCGAGGTTCTCGGCGCGCGCCTCGTCCTGTGCGTCGCCGCTGGACTTCAGCCCCGCGTGGTAGCCCGTCTTGACGAGCAGGTCGGTGAGGATGTCGTGGGGCGCGGCGGTCGCGGCCCCGGCGGTCGCGGCATCCAAGATCTCACCGAGCTGGAGGATCGCCGTCGTGACCTTCGGCCCGAGACCGAGCTGCCCGGCGTCGGCCAGCGACTGCCGCAGCGGCATCCCCATGCGGTCGGCGTGCGCTTGCATCGCCGCCTCGGTCGCCGGCCCGATGCCGCGCTTCGGCACATTCAGGATGCGACGCAGCGCGAGGTCGTCGTCGGGGTTGGCGACCTGGATGAGGTAGGCCATCGCATCCTTGATCTCGGCGCGTTCGTAGAATTTCGTGCCCCCGGGGATGCGATACGGGATCGCCGAGCGGATGAAGATCTCCTCGAGCGGTCGGGTCTGCGAGTTGGTGCGCACGAAGACCGCGACGTCGTTGTAGCTCGTCCCGTCGGTGCGAAGCGCTTCGATCTGGTCGGCCACGAACTGCGCTTCGTCGTGCCCGGAGTACCCCGTGTACCCGATGATCGGCTCGCCCGCGCCGACCACCGTGAAGAGGTTCTTGGCCTTGCGGTCGAAATTGTTCGAGATGACGCCGTTGGCAGCATCGAGAATGTTCTGGGTCGAGCGGTAATTCTGTTCGAGCAGGATGACGGTCGAGCGCGGGAAGTCGCGCTCGAACTCGACGATGTTGCGGATGTCCGCCCCACGGAATGCATAGATCGACTGGTCGCTGTCGCCCACCACCGTCAGGGATGCCGCGGGGATGCCGCCGGTCGCATCGAGCCGCATCCTGGTGTCGGCGGGCACGTGCTCGCGCAACACCGGCCGCACGAGTTCGCGGATCAGCGCGTACTGCGCGTGGTTCGTGTCCTGGTACTCATCCACGAGCACGTGTCGGAAGCGGCGCTGGTAGAGGGCCGCGACATCCGGGAAGGCACGAAAAAGGTAAACCGTCTCGGCGATGATGTCATCGAAATCGAGGGCGTTGGCGCGGCGCAGGGCCGCGCTGTACCGACGGAAGATCTCGAGGAACCCCGACTCCTTCGGGTCTTCGAGATTGGCCGAGCGGGCGAATGCGTCGATCGACGTGAGTTCGTTTTTGAGCTTCGATATCCGCGATGACGCGCCGCCGGGGGTGAAGCCGAGCGTGTCGGCATCCAACTCCTTGATGATGCGTTTGAGCAGAGCCCGGGTGTCCGCAGTGTCGTAGATCGTGAAGCCCTGCTTCATGCCGAACACAGCGGCCTGGCGACGCAAGATGCGCACGCACGCGGAGTGGAAGGTGGAGATCCACATCCCGTCGGTCGCTTCATCGCCGACGAGCAGACGCACCCGCTCGCGCATTTCGGCGGCGGCCTTGTTCGTGAAGGTGATCGCCAGAATCTGGCTCGGCCATGCCTCACGGCTCTGCAGAAGCCCCGCGATGCGACGGGTGAGCACGCTCGTCTTGCCCGAACCGGCGCCGGCCACGATGAGCAGCGACGGCCCGCGGTATTCGACGGCTTTGCGTTGCTGCGGGTTGAGCCCGGCGAGCGTCTCGTCGTGGATGCCAGCGCTCGGCTGCGTCGCGCTCGGCACGGGCAGGCGCTCGGCAGGATCGAGAAGGTACGTCATCGCCGCCCAATTCTACCGACGGCTCCCGACGGCCCGTCTTGGCTTCGCGCGGGCCGTCGCGGGGCCAGCCGCGTCGTCGGGGAGGCGGCACACCCCTCCCCCCTGAGCCAAATGAAGGACTCCGCGCACAAAAGCACCTGGTTCGCCCCGTAACCTGTGACTCGCTCCCACTAGTCCTTCATTTGGTCCGGAGACACCGGTTGTGCACGTGTTGGCTCGTGGGGACCGGCACGGGCGGGATGGCCCGGCACGCTCGGTGGATGAGATCGGTTGCTTCTTCCGTCGCTCGCCACGGAGATCTCGCTGCGACGTTCGAGTTACACGGCGACGGTCATTCCCGGCGTGACCTGGTCAACGCCGTCGCCGGCCACTCCGTGATCCGCGTTCGCCAGGGGTGGTACGCGAGCAGCGACATCCACCCGCTTCTGCTTCGCGCCGTCAGGGTCGGCGGCCGTCTGAGTTGCCTCTCGGCGCTCGACCTGCAGGGGGCGTGGTCGTTTCCGGCCGATCTCCTGCACGTGACGGTCGGGCCGAATAGCTGTCGGCTGCGAACACCGCATGACATGCGCCTGCGGCTAGCGCGGGGCGTGAACATTCACTGGCGCGAATCGAGTGCGGGGTCGCGTTTCATGCTGCCGCCGATGGAGTGCCTCATCGACGTTCTCGCCTGCCAGCAACCGGATGCCACGACCGCCGTCGCCGACTCAGTTCTCCACACCTGGCCGCATCTGCGTTCAGCCTTCCCGCGACTGCTGCTGCGGGCATCCGCCGTCGACCGACAGTGGTTGGCCCACGTAGACGGCCTCTGCGAGAGCGGAACCGAATCGCTGGTGTGGTTTCGCATGCGGCCGTTCCGCTTACCGATGAGAAGACAGGTTGGGATCGCAGGGGTCGGCCGAGTCGATTTTCTGGTCGGCATGCGGCTGGTGATCGAGGTCGACGGGGCCGCCTATCACACTGATACGCAGCGCTTCGAGGCCGACCGCCATCGCGACGCGGTGTTAAGCCGACTCGGGTATCGGGTACTGCGATTCAGCTACCGGCAGGTCGTCAGCGCGCGGCCGGAGGTGGAGGCGGCGATCGTGGCGGCAGTCATCCGGGGCGACCATCACCGCGCGTAAGAGGCTATTGCCGAATACTGCTCTGCTGCTCCGTGCCAAATTGCTCTGCTGCTCCGTACCAAATGAAGGAGTTGAGAGCCTGACTAACAGTTTTACGGGCGAGTTTCAACATCCTGCGGCACGACTCCTTCATTTGGGACGGGGACGGGACGGGACGGGACGGGACGGGCGGAGGCGGAGGCGGAGGCGGCGGCCCGGGTCAGGGCTCGGCGCGACCGGCGCGCTCGGCGCGCTCGGCGCGCTCGGCGCGACCGAGCGCCTGCGCAAGCAGGTCGGGCTGGTCCGCGAAGAAGCCATCGGCACCGGTCTCGACCAGCATCGTGAACTCTGTGAGCCAATCGCCGAAGTCGGTCGAGACGGGCCCATGCCGCATGTTGGGCGGGAGGAACGCGTTCTCGGCCCGGAGCGTCCACACCCAGACGAGCAGCCTCTCCGCGTGCAGGCGCGCAACGAGGTCGTTCGTGCCGGTGACGTTGGCCGAGGCATCCATCGTCTGTAGCATCGCCTTGGCAACGCTCACCCCGTGCACTCGATCGCGCAGGCCAACCCCGCCCACCGGCCGGAGCGCCGTCTCGAGCGCGGACTCCGATTCCACGAGCAGCACCCGACGACCCGGCAACCGCCTCGCGCGCACGCGGTCGAGGACCGGCTGCTCGAAGCTCTCCACAACGAGATTCGTGGATGTCGCAAACCCCGCGATCTGATCGGCCAACAACTCGTCGAGCGGATGCCCGAGCGACTCGAAGTATTGCGCGTGCTTGAGTTCTGCGACGAGGGTCAACTCCCGTCCGAGCAGGTCGCTCTGCCGTTCCACGAGGTCGACCACGTCGCTCAGTCGCAGGACCGGCTGCTGCCCATCGAAGGCAGTCGAACCGCGCCGCAGCTCGGGCAAACGCTCCCGGGCCCGAAGGCCTGAGAGCTCATCCCAGGTGAAATCCTCCGTGAACCACCCGGTCAGCTCGATACCGTCCACCTCTTTGGTGGTGCGTAGATGCGCGAAATCGGGTCGGGATGCAACGTCGGTCGTCGACGAGATCTCGTTCTCGTGACGTGCGATGAGGATGCCGTCGCGAGTCGAGACCAGGTCGGGTTCGACCGCGTCCGCCCCCTGCGCGAAAGCCAGTTCGAACGAAGCGCGAGTGTGCTCGGGCCGGTACCCGGGCGCTCCGCGGTGGCCGATCAGAAGTGGGGCCGCCGTGGTGGTCATGCCCCAAGGCTAGGGCGGTGCCGCGGCGTAAGAGCGCGATCGGAGGCGCGCCAGCCTGCAGCGAACATTCGGCCAATCGGCAGGCAACATCCGCTAAATTAGTGTCAACAGTGGCCCGCCAGGGCCCGAGGAGGAACATCATGGCCACGGCCAACCCCGCATTCAATACCCCGGAGTTCCGCGGCCAAGGTGCCGCCGCTGCCCAGGGTGGAGTCGTTGCTGCCCAGAACATGACGGCCGAGCAGCTCGACGAGATCTACCGCCGCGCATCCGGACCCGCCGAGGGCGAGACGATGACCGTCGAAGACACCATTGCCAAGACGGTAGGCGCCTTCGTGTTGCTGCTCGCCGGTGCCGCCATCGGGTGGCTGACGGTGGATTCGATCCCGTTCCTGTGGATCGGCGCCGGGCTTGTCGGCTTCATCCTCGCGATGGTGAACATCTTCCGCAAGCAGCCCTCCGCACCCCTCGTGCTGGCCTACTCGGCGGTGCAGGGTGTGTTCATCGGTGGCATCTCCGCGTTCTACGAGCGGGAGTTCCCGGGCATCGTCGTGCAGGCGGTTCTCGCGACTCTCGTCGTCGTCGGGGTGACGCTGGCCCTGTTCGCCAGCGGCCGCATCCGCGCGTCGAAGCGTGCGACCAAGATCTTCCTGATCGCGATGGTCGGATACCTGGTGTTCTCGTTGATCAACGTCGGCATCATGATCTTCGGCGGCGCTGGCGGCAACGCATGGGGCCTCAGCGGTAGCGTCGAGATCTTCGGCATCAAGCTGGGTCTCATCCTGGGCGTGCTGGTCGTCATCCTCGCCGCGTACTCGCTCGTACTCGACTTCGACATGGTCCAGCGTGGGGTGGCCAACAAGGCGCCGCGCAACTTCGGCTGGCGTGGCGCGTTCGGCATCATGGTCACCGTGATCTGGCTCTACCTCGAGCTTCTCCGGATGCTCGGAATCGCGCGGTCGTAGTGCACCGAGCGTTTTGACGAGGGGGCCGTCCTGCGGGGCGGCCTCTTTCGTTTGCCGATCGGGCGTGCCTCGCCCTCGCGCGAGCCCGTTGCGATCAGCGGGCCACCGCGAGGGCTGCGGCGAAGTCCCGTGCGCGCGTCAGCTCGGCCGCGATCGGAGCCACCACGGAATGCTGCACGACAGTGTCGACTGACGTAATCAGAGCCCGTCGAGCGCGGCGACGACGCAAGGCCGCCGTCACACCTCCGAGCAGGGCGCCGAGCAGGCCGAGCAGGATGCCGGCGAGCACGGCCCCGGCGATGAGCAGCGTGGGCACCGCCCAGCCTTCGACGGTGGGGATCTCGAGCCGAGGCATCCCGATCGTGGGAAGGTAGGCGGCGGCAAGCAACCAGCCGACGCCGACGAGCCCCGCGAGAAGCACCGCCCACTGGAGGATGCCGAAGATCACCCACCACCACGACCCTTTCGCGGGCAGCACGGTGCGGGCGAGGGCGAGGTCGAGTTGGTCCGGAAGCGAGGCGATCGCGGTGTCGGCGACGGCCCGGATGCCGGTGCGCCAACTTTCGGAGAGGCCGGCGGCCGAAGCATCCGCGTATGTGCGCACGGCGAGGGACACCCGGGCCCGCGCCCCCGAGCTGAGTTGGGGCAGGCTGCTGCGGTGCAGGTCGGGGTTGGCGCCGCGGCGCTTCGGCCCGAGCCCGAGGCGGGTCAGGGGGTCGGCGCGGAAGCGCAGCAACCACGAGACGACCGGCCAGCCGGTGGCTTGACCCGAGCGCTTGCGGTACGAGGATGCCACGGCTAATGCGACCACGTCCGCTCCGGCCGCGACGCCCACATCCTCGGTCAGCGTGGCGCTGGAACGGGCGGCGTTGCGCTGGGCGGCGCCGGGGTCGGGCATCCGTGCGGCGAGGGTGCCGATGTCCGCGGCGAGGCGGGCGTCGCGCGCGAGGGTGGCCGCGGCGAGGTCGCCGATCGCTCTGCGCAGCGCCGCGATGCCGTCGCCGGTGCGGGCGCTGACGGGAAGCACTTTGGCCTTGGCGATGCCGTCGCGTTCGACGATCGAGGTCAGGGAGGCGAGCACATCCGTGGTTTCGGGAGCACTGAGCAGGTCGGTCTGGTTGAGCACGATGAGGGTGACCGCGCCGTGGCGAGCGTGGGGGGTGATGAACTGGGCGTGCAACACGTCGTCCGCGTACTTCTGCGGGTCGACGACCCAGACGAGGGCATCCACCTGAGCGGCGAGGCGCACGGCGATGGCGCGGTTAGCAGTCTCCACGGAATCGAAATCGGGCAGATCGAGGAGGATCAGGGTGCCGGCCCGCGGGTCGAGCGGAGCGTCGCGCACGACACGTTCGCGAACCTCGAGCCAGTCGAGCAGATCGGTGGCGCCCTCCGGCTGCCACGTGACGGCGAGTGCCTCGGATGTCGTCGGTCGCCGCACATGGGTGCGCGCCACATCGGCGCCGACGAGCGCGTTGACGAGGCTCGACTTACCGGACCCGGTTGCTCCGAAGACTCCCACCACCGTGTAGTCGGGGGAGCGGTCGCGGCGCTCCCCCGCCCGGGTCAGCAGGTCGTCGGTCTCGTCGGCGACGTGCGTCGGAATTCGCCCGTCGCCGGTGCGGCGAAGCGTGCGGAGGGCGGCCAGCCGATCGTCGACCGTGGTTTTCTTCACGACGCGGCCTCGGCGGCCCGACGCACGTCGTCGAGCAACGCCGCGGATTCGCGTCGAAGTGACTCCGGCGACGATCCGAACTCCACCGGCTCGAGCGCTGCCGTGATGCGGGCGCGTTCGACGTCCAACAGCACACGCACCCGTCTCTGCAGGTCGCGGCGGGCCTCCGCGGCGAGGCGGCGCACCGCATCCTCACCGAACACGGTCTCCAACAGCTTCTGACCGAGAACGGCCGAGCCGCCGGCGATGACCAGCTCGCCGCCGGTCAGACCGCCGGTAGAGGCGAACACGACGATCATCAGCGCGACGGTCACCACGTTCAGCCCAGCCGACAGCACGCGCGCCCGCACTCGTTTCGACCCGGCATTCTCCTGCACGAGCCGCAGTAGTGCGCCCTGCCATTCGCGGATCATGGTCGCCGCATCGTCCGTGAATCCGGTGCTCTCGGACCCGAGCGCAGGGTTCTGCTCTGCGATGGCCCGCCCGGCTGCGCTTCGCTGCAGCGAGGCCCAGGATGCGCCCGCCGCGCGTCCCCCCTGATCGACGATCACGGCGTGCAGTCCGCTTTCGATCTGGGTTTCGACGTCGATGACGGGCTGCGGTTGGCCCCGGATCCACGCGATCGTCGAATCCCGCGCTCGCGCGTACCAGGACTCGATCTTGCGGAACACGTCGGAAGTCCCGACGAAATCCTGCCAGCGGGCCAGCACCTCACCGCGAAGGAGCGCGCCGTCCCGGGTCGCTTGTTCGACGGCATCGAGCGCGTCGTCGTACTCGGCGGCGGCGGCGGCAGCAGTGCTCTGAATCCAGTCGAGCTGCTGCTGACGCGCAATGGCGATCGCCCGCACCCGGGCATCGAGGTCGACGATGGCTCCCTGCAGCGTGCGGGCGGCGATCCGCGCGCGCTCCGCGCGGTTGCTTGCGATGCCGGTGAGCCAGGTGCGCAAGCCGTCGACGGCGCGTGCGGGAAGCATCCCGAGCTCGTCGAGCGGTTGCTCTTGGATCACGAAGACGGGCGCGTCGCCGAGGCCACGCGCGGTGAGCATCGACTGCAGGTCGGGCAGTACGTCGGCTTCCGCTCCCGCCGGCACGCGATTCAGCACAACACCGACCGTGATGTTTCGGGACGCGGCGCCGTCGAGCAAGCGCCAGGGCACTGCGTCCGCATAACGATTCGCCGTCGTGACGAACACCCACAGGTCGGCGGCGGCGAGCAGTTGGCCCGCGAGCGCGCGGTTGTCGTCGGCCACCGAGTCGATGTCGGGCGCGTCGACGAGTGCCAGCGATGCGGGCACCTTGTCGTGAGCGAGCAGCATGAGCTCATTGATGCGGGATGCCGCCGGCGCATCTCCCGCGGACGACGCCGGCGTTCCCGGGTCGGTGATGCGACCCCTCACGCGGGCGAGCCCGGGCAGGATGCGATCGCTCGCGAACCAGCCAGCGTCGACCGGGGCGTGCACCAGGATGGGCTGCCGCGTCGTCGGGCGGATGACCCCGGCTCGTGTCAGCGGCATCCCGATCAGGGCATTGACGATCGTTGACTTACCCGAGCCCGTCGACCCCCCGACCACCGCGAGCAGCGGCGCGTCGAGATCGGCTAGGCGCGGGCGGATGTAGTCCTCGATCTGGCGGACGGCGGATGCCGCGGCATCCCGCTGCTCGGATGCTCCCTCGAGAGGCAGGCTCAGCCCGACATCGGCGAGGGATGCGCGCAATCGCTCGAGGGACTGCATCGCTGGTGTCGCCCCCCTGCCATCCATCTCTCGAGCATGGCACGCTGCACTTGGTCCTAGCGCGGCGTGCTCATGAGGGCTCGAGATGTTGCGCGCGCTCATAGCCGCGCCCTCGGCCGAGACGGCTTCGGAGTGACCGGGCGTGGAGGCCAGAAATGGCCTCCACTCATAGCCGCGCCCTCGGCCGAGACGGCCTCGGAGTGACCGGGCGTGGAGGCCAGAAATGGCCTCCACTCATAGCCGCGCCCTCGGCCGAGACGGCCTCGGAGTGACCGGGCGTGGAGGCCAGAAATGGCCTCCACTCATAGCCCGGTCACTCCCACTCAATCGTTCCCGGCGGCTTCGACGTGATATCGAGCACGACGCGATTCACGCCGGGTACCTCGTTGGTGATCCGGTTCGAGATGCGGGCCAGCACCTCATACGGCACGCGAGTCCAATCCGCGGTCATCGCATCCTCGGATGACACCGGCCGCAGCACGATGGGATGCCCGTAGGTGCGACCATCCCCCTGCACCCCGACCGAACGCACATCGGCCAACAGCACGACGGGGCATTGCCAAATCGCGGCATCCTGCCCCGCGGCGCTCAACTCGGCCCGCACGATCGCGTCAGCGGCCCGCAGCAGCTCGAGCCGCTCGGCGGTCACCTCGCCCACGATGCGGATGCCGAGCCCCGGCCCCGGGAACGGCTGACGCGACACGATCACCTCGGGCAAGCCCAGCTCCCGACCGATCGCCCGTACCTCGTCCTTGAACAGAGCGCGCAACGGTTCGACGAGCGCGAACTGCAGATCATCGGGCAGACCGCCGACGTTGTGATGGCTCTTGATGTTCGCGGTGCCGGTGCCGCCGCCGCTCTCCACCACATCGGGATACAGCGTCCCCTGCACCAGGAAATCGATGGCCGCGCCATCGGAGGCGGCCTCACGAGAGAGGGAAGCCGCGGCATCCTCAAACGAGCGGATGAACTCGCGGCCGATGATCTTGCGCTTGGCCTCCGGGTCGGTCACGCCGGCGAGGGCTTCGAGAAAGGTGTCCGCCGCGTCGACCGTCACGAGGCGTACGCCCGTGGATGCCACGTAGTCCTCTTCGACCTGGCGCCGCTCCCCTTCGCGCAACAACCCGTGATCGACGAAGATGCACACGAGCTGCTCGCCGACCGCGCGATGCACGAGTGCTGCCGCAACGGCGGAATCCACGCCCCCGGAGAGTCCGCAGATCACCCGCGCGGTGCCGACCTGCGCTCGAATGGCGGCAACCTGGTCGGTGATGACACTGTCGCTGTTCCAGTCGGCGGGGATGCCGGCGGCCCGGTGCAGAAAATTCTCCAGCACCTCCTGGCCGAACGGGCTGTGCTTGACCTCGGGATGCCACTGCACGCCGTAGAGCCGCAACGCATCGTTGCCGAAGGCCGCCACCGGGGTCGAGCCGCTCGAAGCGAGCACATCGAACCCGTCCGGGGCCTTGGAAACCGAATCGCCGTGGCTCATCCAGGCGATCTGCTGCCCTGGCTGACCCGCGAGGAGCGCCCCACCATCGCCGATCACATCCAGAGCCGTCGCCCCGTATTCGCTGAGCCCCGTGCGGATCACCTCGCCACCGAGCTGCTGGGCCATCACCTGGAATCCGTAGCAGATACCCAGAACCGGGATGCCCAGCTGAAGAATCGCCGGATCAAGACTGGGCGAACCGGGCTCGTACACGCTGGACGGCCCGCCGCTGAGCACAATGCCCGCCGGGTTCTTCGCCGCGACCTCTGCCGCCGTGATCGTGTGCGGCACGATCTCGCTGTAGACGCTCGCCTCCCGCACACGACGAGCGATGAGCTGCGCGTACTGTGCGCCGAAATCCACCACGAGCACGGTGGCCCGCTCGGTGCGACCGGGCACAGCGCTCCGCGGCGCAGCGCTCACGCGGCACGTCGAACGGCGCGGCTGCGATCATCCTGCAGGGCGGCGATTGCGGCCTCCGCGTCGAGCGGAACCCGGCGTTCGAGATAGAACGACAGGCCGGGGATGATGCCGCCGAGCGCGATGAACAGAAACCTTCCGAACGACCAACGGATGCGCCGCCACAGCACGAAGTCCGCCCCCAGATAGAGCACGTAGAGCCATCCGTGCACGATCAGCAACACGGTCGAGAGGTTGATGCCCACGATCAGTTCGCGCGGTGTCAGGGCCAGAAAACCGTACGGCCCGTTGAGTTCGATGTCCACCCCGAACCCGTAACGCAGCACCATCATGACGACCAGCAGAAGCAGGAAGGTGCCGGTGATGATGGCCGAGACTTTGTAGACCGCGATGGTGCGACGGATCAGCGTGACATCGGCAGGGGTCAATCCGGTCTGCATGCCTCCCAGTGTACGGGCGCTAGTTTGTGGCTCCCCCGGCTGCAGTACCGGCCTGCGGGCGATCGGGCTCGGCCATCTCCTCCTCCCATGTGTCGCGTACCAGCCGGTACCAGAGGAAAAGCGCGAACCCCGCGAAGACGACCCACTCGATGGCGTAGAACACATTGAGCAGATTGAGGCTGACCTCGGTGATCGGGGGTGGCGAATCGATGAGTTGCAAGCCGGCCGGGGCGATTGCAGCCACGATGTATCCGCCGTAGACGCCGTTCGGCGCCACCGACCAGATGTTCACGAGGTCGGCGACGGCGAGCGCGCTGCGCCGCCCCCGCTCGAAGTCGGACTGCTGCGGCGACTCGCTCGGCAGGTAACGCCCGGTGAGTTCGACGGCGGGGGCGGGGTTCGAGCCGGTGCGAGTGAGTGAGTCGATGACGGATGCCGCGGCATCCTCTGTCGGCGCCCAGCCGAGTGCCACGGCCACGCTGGCGCCGTCCGCGGTGATGCCGCGCGCGACGACCCAGTAGCCCGGCAGCGTCGCGGCGGTATTTCGACGATCGGAAAGTATCACGTAGTCACTAGAAGCCCACCGCACTTCGGCACTCACGAGCTGGCCCGCAGCGGCGGCGGTGATGGGCTGTTGCGGCACAGCGACCTCGGCAAGAGGGATAACCGTCTCCGTCGGCACCGCAGGCGCACCGAGCCCCTCGAAGCTGCGCGCGATCTGCCACTGCCCGAGGGCTGCGAACCCGGCAGCGACCCCGAAAGCCACGGCCAAGGCGGCGAGCCACCGCGGTCGACGAGCCACCTGCCAGAGCGTGGCGCCACCCGACGGGGGTTGCGTTGCTCCCGGCAACGTCAGCTGCTCGGAACGATTTCGGGCGCCTCGAGGCGAACGCGGTCGGCGGAGGCGTCGTCGGGCTGGAGCTGGCTCTCGATTTCGGCGGCAACCCGTTTGAGGTAGTAGTCGATTTCCTTCTGTGTGCGCGCCGCATCCCAGCCCAGTGCTTCTGCCATGAGAGCCGCGGCAACCGGCGCCGCACTCACCCCGCGATCCCACGCCTCGATCGAGATGCGGGTACGTCGGGCGAGCACGTCGTCCAGGTGGATCGCCCCCTCGTGCGAGGCGGCGTAGACCACTTCGGCGGCGAGGTAGTCATCGGCGCCCGGCAGGGGCTGCGCGAGCTCCGGGCGCTCGCGTACGAGGTCGAGTAGTTCGTCGGTCAGCACCCCGTACCGATTCAGTAGGTGCTCGATCCGCACCGGATGCAGCCCGAAGGCGCGGGCGATCTTGCCCCGCTTGTTCCAAGCGGCCTGATAACCCTCCGCGCCGAGGAGAGCGATGTCCTCCGTGATCGATGGCGAGGTCGTGCCGTCGAGTGCGCGGACCGCCTCGTCGATGGCATCCTTCGCCATGATGCGGTAGGTGGTCCACTTGCCGCCGGCTACGACCACGAGCCCCGGAACGCTGTGCGCCACGATGTGCTCCCGGCTGAGTTTGGAGGTCTCCTCCGACTCGCCCGCGAGCAACGGCCGCAGCCCCGCGTACACCCCTTCGACGTCGTCGCGGGTGAGCGGCACGGCCAGCACCGCGTTGACCCGGTCGAGCAGGTAATCGATATCGGATGCCGTTGCCGCCGGGTGAGCCTTATCCAGGTCCCAGTCGGTGTCAGTCGTTCCGATGAGCCAATGGCGACCCCAGGGGATCACGAACAGCACACTCTTCTCGGTGCGCAACAGGAGCCCCAGTTTGGACTGGAAACGGTCCCGCGGCACCACGAGGTGCACGCCCTTGGACGCCCGCACCTTGAATTGCCCGCGCTCGCCGACCATCGCTTGGGTGTCATCGGTCCAGACCCCGGTGGCGTTGACGACCTGCTTGGCACGGATCTCGAATCGCTCGCCGGTCTCCCGGTCCTCGGCCGTAACTCCGACGACGCGCTCGCCGACCTTGATGAACCCCTCCACCCGCACTCGGCTCGCGACGTGCGCGCCATAGAAACTCGCCGTTCGAGCCACGGCCGCCACGTAGCGGGCGTCGTCGACTTGCGCGTCGTAGTACGTGATTCCGCCGGTGAACGCGGATGCCTTCAGGCCCGGGATGGCGCGCAGCATCTGCCCTTTGCTGAGGTGACGGTGGTGCGGTACCCCGGGTGCCCGCCCGCCGGTATAGCTGAATATGTCGTACAGCAGCATCCCCGCGCCGACGTAGAGGCGCTCGTAAACCGGCTTGGTCAGCGGATAGAGGAAGCGCACCGGCTTCACGAGGTGCGGCGCGATGCGCTGCAGCAGCAATCCGCGCTCGATGAGGGCCTCGCGCACGAGGCGGAAATTCAACTGCTCGAGGTAGCGGATGCCGCCGTGCACGAGCTTCGATGAACGGCTCGACGTGCCCGATCCCCAGTCGCGCGCCTCGACCATACCCACCCGCAGACCCCGGGTCGCGGCATCCAATGCGCTACCCGTGCCCACGATGCCGCCACCGATCACGAGAATGTCGAGTTGCTTCGTCTTGAGCACCTCGATCGCCGCTGCCCGTTCGACCGGGCCGAGCTTGGCAGAACGCGAAACGCTGTGGGAATCCATGGTTCTATCCTGCACTGTAGGGAGCGACGACGACTTCGACGCGTTGAAATTCCTTGATGTCCGAGTACCCGGTGGTCGCCATCGAGCGGCGGAGGGCGCCGATCAGGTTGACCCGGCCGTCCGCCACCGTGGACGGGCCGTAAAGAATCTCCGCGAGCGGGGCGAGAGTGCCCACCTGCACGCGATTGCCGCGCGGCAATTCGCTGTGGTGGGCTTCCGCGCCCCAGTGCCAACCACCGCCGGGGGCATCCGTCGCGCGTGCCAATGCGCTCCCGAGCATCACGGCGTCCGCTCCGACGGAGATGGCCTTGACGATGTCGCCGCTGGTTCCGAGGCCGCCGTCGGCGATGACGTGCACGTAACGACCGCCCGACTCCTCGAGATAGTCCCGGCGCGCGCCCGCGACATCCGCCACCGCCGTCGCCATCGGTGCATGGATGCCGAGGCTCGCCCGCGTGGTCGAGGCGGCACCGCCCCCGAAGCCGACGAGCACGCCGGCCGCCCCCGTGCGCATGAGATGCAGGGCCGCGGTATATGTGGCGGCGCCCCCGACGATCACGGGAACATCCAGTTCGTAGATGAAGTTCTTCAGGTTGAGCGGTTCGACCGTCTTGGAAACGTGCTCGGCGCTCACGGTCGTGCCCCGGATGACGAAGAGATCGACGCCGGCATCGACGACCGTCTGGTAGAGCTCCTGAGTGCGTTGCGGGCTCAGGGCCCCCGCGACCGGCACACCCGCTGCGCGGATCTCGGCGAGTCGGGATGCCACGAGTTCGGGCTTGATGGGCTCGGAGTAGATCTCCTGCATGCGTCGCGTGGCCGTGGCGACGGGCAGCTCGCGAATCTCGGCGAGAACCGGTTCGGGGTTCTCGTACCGGGTCCATACCCCCTCGAGATCGAGCACCCCCAAGCCGCCGAGGCGTCCGATCGCGATCGCCGTCTCGGGCGACACCACGGAGTCCATCGGGGCGGCGAGCACCGGGATGTCGAAGGTGTACGCATCGATCGTCCAGGTCGTGCTCACGTCGCGCGGGTCGCGAGTGCGGCGGGACGGCACGACCGCGATGTCGTCGAAGGCGTAGACCCGGCGAGCGCGTTTCGACCGCCCGATCTCGATATCGCTCACCCGCCCAGTGTATCGGCGGGTCGCTCGTGGCGTCCGGTGCTGCCGCCCACCGCGTCGCTACTCGAAGCCTCACGGCGCACGACGCTGACGCGGCGGCGCACGGTGTCGGCCGCGCCTGCGGGCTAGCTGCGGTAGTTCGGGGCCTCGACCACCATCTGCACATCGTGCGGGTGGGATTCCTTCAGGCCGGCGGCGGTGATCCGCACGAACCGGCCCTTCGAGCGCAACTCATCGATCGTGCGAGCCCCGGTGTAGAACATCGACTGCCGAAGGCCGCCGAGAAGCTGGTACACCACCGACGACACCGGCCCGCGGTAGGGGACCTGCCCCTCGATCCCCTCTGCGATGAGCTGCTCGTCGCTCG
>Ga0209512_1002141_pt1 | contig 21877 bp, 16 predicted proteins | sample frozenSSSSmetaG_FD_184142 | JGI IMG/M metagenome (GOLD analysis project Ga0209512, IMG submission 184142) | Glacier valley bacterial and archeal communities from Borup Fiord, Nunavut, Canada, to study Microbial Dark Matter (Phase II) -... | ecosystem: Environmental > Aquatic > Freshwater > Ice >...
ACAACCCATTTGGGTAACTCTGGATTTTTCAAAGTGTCGAGTTGTTCGAAATAGCGGCCAGTCCATCCACTCCATTTAAGACCTAAAAGATTTTCTGCTTCAATTCTTTCTGTTGCTGACGTTGGCGTTGCAAAGAAATTAAATTCAGCCAGAATCAATTTCTTCTTCTCTTTCATCTTTTTTAGAAAATGTACATCATTCTTGTCTAATCCGCCATAAACTTTATCTGAATGTTCGCTGAGGTCTTTTTTACGGTACCATTCATTGTCGTATACGCCGTAAGTATCTGTAAAATAGGCCATGTTTGAACAGGTACTTAGACTGTCAATTTGTTTTTCGGTAAGTTTCGAAAGATCCTTAATTAAGAAACTGTCGTTTTTAAGCGGGAAGAATCCAAGATAATCGCTCGAGGTTGAGTAGGAATCGCCATTTGGCTTGAAATATTTTCGGTGGTGAAGTACCCAGGTAAGCGCTCTGTGCTCGAACCCAATTGGATTTAACACGGTTTTGTCCATAATTAGAATATTGGTTCTAATTGAAGGCTTCAAGATCCATAGCAACCAAAGTATCAACGGAAAAAATAAAAGTCCAAACAGGATAATATTTATTAATTTTCTTTTCATTGATTGACAAAAATATTTTCACTATTTATGAAAGGAGTAAGGGCATTTATTATTAATAAAATAGTGATGAAATAGTTTGAAAAATTAATGCGTTTAAAAGTCAAACAATTATAGTTTAAAATTGTTGAAAAAACTGGATTTTGATATCAATTATTTTGAGTCATTATAAAACCACTTCCGTGAATGTTCCGGATTTCAATTGTCGGGTCATCTTTAAGGTATTTTCTCAGTTTGGTGATGAATACATCCATACTGCGGGTTGTGAAATAGCCATCATCACCCCATATCCGTTTTAATGCGATTTCGCGTGTTAGTAATTCATTTTTATGCTCACAGAGTAATTTGAGCAATGCTGACTCTTTGGGACTTAGCAATTGTTTCGTTCCTTCAAGCTTTATTTCGCGAAGCTGAGGGTCGAAAATATATTTTCCGATTTGAAATAACTGATTGGCCGTGCTATTTGGTCCATCGGTCCTTTTGAGAACAACCGCGATTTTGTAAAGCAATACATCTGCATCAAATGGTTTGATGATATAGTCGTCAGCACCCAACCGGTAGCCCGTAATGATGTCTTCTTTCAGCGATTTGGCTGTCAGGTAGATCATTGGAATATTGGGATCGATCGCTCTGATCTCTCGTCCAATCGAAAATCCGTCAACATGAGGAAGCATGACATCGAGCAGACACAAATCGAATGTTCCTTCTTTAAAAGCGCTCACAGCATGTTTCCCGTCATCGAGCCAGGTGACAGAAAAATGACAGATTTCGAGATAGGATTTTAAGACGGCTCCAAAACTAAGATCGTCCTCAACGAAAAAGAGAGATTTTTTGGGGCTCATCGTTTGTTAATTAAAAATGGAACGAAAATAACAAACTTGCTTCCTTTTCCCGGTTCGCTATATACTTTAATGCTCCCATTATTGGCTTCCAGTATTGCTTTAACGTAACTTAATCCAAGACCAAAACCCTTTACATTGTGGATATTACCGGAAGAAAGACGATAAAATTTATCGAAGATTCTGGCTTGTACCGCTTTGGTCATTCCAATGCCTTTGTCTTCAACTGATAAGTTGATGCCTTTTGGGCAGTTAGACGTTGTAACTGTAATGAATGGTGTGTCGGGTGAGTATTTATTTGCATTATCAAAAAGATTGTAAAGCAGTCCTGTAAAATGAATGGGATCTGTCATCACAACGGGATTGATTGCGTCGAATTGCCTGACAATTTTACCACCTTTTTTCTCAACCTGCAATGCAATTCCTATGATGGCTTCATTGATCAGCTCATGGATATCCACTGCCTGGAAGTTAAATTCAAACTCTTTCCTGTCCAGCCGGGCAATTTGCAGGATCCGCTCAACCTGTTCGTTCATCCGAATATTCTCTTTCTTAATCATCCCTGCGAAAAAACGGACTTTTTCTTCATTGCTGATCACCTTTTCATCTGCAATTGAATCGGCTGCTATTGATATCGTTGCAATCGGGGTTTTAAACTCATGCGTCATGTTATTGATGAAGTCGGACTTCATTTCCGAAATTTTCTTTTGCCGGAGAATTAATATAATGCTCAGTAAAAAGGTGAGGAAAATAATCAATGTAAACGCCACTGAAACTCCAAGCAGAAGGGTAGTAGTACGACCGATAAAAAGATCTCTGTCGGGAAAATAAAGCGCTAATTCAAGATTCTTTCGAAATACATCGTTCGGGAAAAGGTTCACTTTATACCACCTCCTGAAATCAGCAGTTTTAGCTGTTGCTTTGTTTATACTGTCTTTCGAATCAATTGTGAAACTGAAATCGATCGGAATGGCTTTGTCAACCAATTCTTCTTTGATAAGATCTTTTAATAGCTTTTCATCAATATGCCTGCCTGATTCCCAACCTTTATATTCGTAGGTAATTTGTTTCGATAATTCCTCAATCTGCTCAATTTTCTTCGCCATATCGTTCCCGATTTCTGGAAACTCTGATGCTAATATGGTGTCATTATTCATCCACAGTGTATCCTTGAATACTTTACCCTTTTTAAGCGACTTTCCTGAGGAGGTTACTTTCAAAGATACCTGGTTGTCCGATTTTAATTTCCGTGATTTCGATGTTATAACGCTGATTCTCCCTTTAACGGTGTCTTTTTTTATCATTACATCGATGTCCTCAAAAGGAGGTGGTGGCGGAGGTGGTGGCGGCGGTATACCATCGTCCCATTTTATCGAATCGCCTGCTACAATATTCCGAATGATTCGCAGATCGTGACCGGTTTCGAGGCGACGGACGGCCATATTCAGGGCTTCATTCACCGACCGGTCGAATAGTTCGTTTCTAACTTTCACCGAGTTGTTAAACCAATAGAATTGAACCGCTACAATTCCGAGCAGCGATATTCCCATTAGAAACACTAAACCGATGATGATGCGCTTATTCACCTGTATCTATTTATGTATTTATATTGCCTTTTGGAACGCGCCCTGCTTCATCAGAACTCGTTTGATAACCCAAATATAGACAATAATTTAACCCTGTTTTCAACTTTAACTTTCCCTTAACACTTTTTTACAGAACCTTAACCGGTGTTGGTTCATAAACCATCTAATTTTGGGTCGTATTTATGATTGAGAAGTAATTTACCTTTAAAATTAATCGAGATGAAAAGAGTATTAAGTTGGAGAAACAGGATGGTGTTCGGCGCTGCTTTAATGGCGATGTTGCTGAGTGCCTCGTCTTTTACTTTTAATCCTTCTGTTGATGCGCCATTGGCAGGCGATGGGCCTCAGAAAAAGGAGCAAAAAGTGAAAGTCATTGTGAAAAAGGATGGAAAGGAGACAAGAATTGATACTACGTTTACTCTTCCTGATGAGAAAATGATCAACTGGAAAGTTGATTCTATGTTGACTAAGCTTGGTGTTGAAGGGAATGATTCAGGAAGATTGAATGTTCTTATCCATCACCCGGTTAAGCGGATGAAATATATGAATCGTGGAGGAGCCAATTTGCCGGAAGATGAGCAATTCGATGTTTTGATTCAGCAGGGCGATTCCGGTATGACGAAACACTTACGGAAAGTTATTCGCGTGGGTGAAAATGGCGATGTTATTTCGTCGGGAGATATGGACGAGAATGAGTTCCTTGCACCACCTCCGCCTCCTCCGCCACCGCCACCAGTACCTTCATTTATGATGGACGGACAATCCTGGGGAGATTCGTTCGAATTCGATGCAAATGATGCAGCGGTTATTTCTTACACAAAGAAAGACATTGGTAAAGGGCTCGAAAAGATTACGATTATTCGAAAGAAGAGACCAGAAAACATGCAATAAAAAAAGGGCGGAATGATTTCCGCCCTTATAATTTTATTCTGCAACAATTACGCTGGCATATCGGGCAATGTCCAAGGTGCGCGGTAAGTGTGTTTAATCAGTTCGGCAGCGAATTTAGGTGCCGGAACTGCATCAGTATATATTTTGTCGAATGTTGGATGTCCATCATGAATACTGAATTTATCTTCAACAACGATTTTGATTTGTTCAGCATCGGTGATGTTCGTAAATTTCATATTTGGTCCGTCCCAGTTCAATTCTTTATTAAGTGTTGAAAGGCGTACAGCCAAAACACCCATCACAACCATTTCGTTAAATGGCCCTGACAAACTGAAATCGGATGCAGTCATTACACGTGATTTAGGAGATTCCTTTGCTGCACGAACCCAATCCATTTCGTGTGAAAGGGTCACGCGACGACGGAATTTTGGAGCTTCAGGTTTTTCAACCTTGCCATCAGGACGTAAAATCCATGGATTAACACCATAACATCCGCAAACCAAAATACCTTTTGTACCATGGAAGAAGACGCAACCGCCCTGATCGTTTGGATTCTTTCCAGCTGGCCACATAGCAGGAAGCATTGGTTTAATACCGCCGTCGAACCAGAATACTTCAACCTGTGGAAGTTTGATTTTCATATTCTTTTTTGGCGTTCTGGCAGGGAAAGTCAGTTTAACAGCCTGTGCTGTTGGAGCGCAATCCTGTAATAATAAAGTTGAGTTACCCTGTGCTTTGACTGGATAGCCTAATTCAAGACCAACAAATACGGGGTGAAGAATATGACAAGCCATATCGCCTAATGCACCAGTACCGTATGCCCACCATCCGCGCCAGTTCCATGGGTGATAGAGTGGGTTGTAAGGAATCACCTTTGCAGGACCTGTAAATAAATCCCAATCCAATGTACTTGGAACTTCTGGTGTTTCTTTAGGTGTATTCAAACCTTGTGGCCAGATAGGACGGTCTGTAAAAGCTTCTACTTTGGTAACTTCGCCTATAGCGCCGTTAGCAAGCCATTCGCACGTAAGGTTTACACCTTCAGCAGATGAACCCTGATTACCCATTTGAGTTGCAACATCGTATTTTGCAGCCAGTTTGGTTAATAAACGAGATTCATAAACAGTGTGCGTAAGTGGTTTTTGGCAATAAACAGCTTTGCCCATTGTGATGGCATGGGAAGCAATAATCGCATGGGTGTGGTCAGCGGTTGCAACCAAAACTCCGTCGATTGATTTGCCTAATTCATCGTACATTACTCTCCAGTCTTTGTACTTCTTAGCTTCCGGAAATTCTTTAAAGCAGCCATCTGCGTACTTCCAGTCAACATCGCATAAACCAATGATGTTTTCCGATTTGAGGTTCTTTAAATTTCCATGTCCCATACCGCCAATACCTACAGCGGCAATATTCAATTTATCGCTCGGTGCCCGGTGACCCAGACCTGCGATTGTGTTTGAGGGAAGAATGGTGATAGCAGCAGCTGCTGCCGCGCTCGTACCTAAAAACCCTCTTCTCGAAACTTTGTTGTTCTCTTTCATGGTAATGTATTAATCTTATAAAGTTTGATGGTTGTAATTGACAGCTAAAGATATTGGTTCCGGATGATACTCGCAAATTTTAAACTCTTTTTGTTATTTGTCATTTGATAGATCATTCGGCGATTATTCCGTCGTTTAATAAATTGTATCATTGGTGATTGGAAGATCAAATTTTTCCTGAACAATTGTTTTGTTTTACGTTACCTGATTATAAATAAATAGGGCCCGTGTGTGTTGCTGGCAAATTAACGCTTATTAACAGAAATTTAACGTAAGCATAAGCCAAAATATTAAACAATTTGGATTTTAAATCATGAGAATGTAGTTAACAACAAACCCTCTCATCTGTCAAACAGGAGAGGGTTTGTTATGTATGAAATGGATGGATTAGAATTCTACTCCATTGCCTCCTTCGTTACTCTGACCGGCGTTTTCGTCGCGTGTTATTTTATTTTTGAAATTATTAAGCTTGTAGCTCAGCGTTAATTGAACTACGCGAGGTTCGCGCTGGAACTTAAATACAGAGCGGAAACCTTCGCCATAGGATGTGCCCTGAAACTTCATTGTTCCGAAAACGTCCTGCATTTGTAAGGTTGCCGTAAGTTTGTTCTTAAGAAAATCTTGTTTTAGCGCAACATTTGCAAATGTCATGGCATCGCGGGTTCCCTGTGCTGAAGCTGTTGCACCACGGTAGATTCCGGTTAATTGCAAACGTGTGTTTTTGGCCAGTTTCATATCCAGATTTAAGCGTGAATCGAAATTGGTACTGCTTTGATCGACACTTGCCCCATTGATTTCTCCTTTAAGCCAGTAGTTATAAAGGGTACCACTTGCAATAATTCTGAATCCGGGTTTTACCTCAATATTGGCCATTAATTCTGCTCCAAGTGAATAATCATCATTCACATTTGCCATCGTGTTAATAAAGATTCCATCGGTTCCCAGCGTTTGAATCCGTGTCATCAGATTCATCGTGTTTCTGTAATACCCTTCAAGTGAAACGAAAGATGTTTTCAGACGTTTCAAAATTGTCAGATCGTAAGATCCTGTGTATTCAGGTTTAAGATCCGGATTACCTGTTCTGACATTGTATTGATCCATAAATGATGTAAAAGGTTCGAGATCATTTGCCCGCGGGCGGTTTAGCCGCCTGCTGTAGCTTGCCTGGAACTCATAATCATGTTTTAGTTTCTGCGAAAAATGGAGGGTCGGGAAAAAGTCAACCAGGTTTAACTTGTGTGCCAAAGGCGATTTGATACTCTCAATATTTCTGTCGGTGTATTCACCACGCAAACCAAGCTGGTACGAAAATCCTTCACCGGCATGTGAGAAAGTTGAATAGATGGAATGAATGTTTTGTGTATAATTGAATGAACTGCTATACAAATCGTTTTTGACCCATACCGTATTGTCTGTTGATTCGTTGAAAGTGAATGTCTCATTCTCTTTTTCGAGCCTTGCCTGGTAACCAGCTTCGAATTTATCTTTCTCGTTTAGCGGTAAAGTATAATCAATTTTTGCTCGGTACTCAGTTTCATCCGATACCTCATTCGACCTGTTATAAACGGAGTTAGCGTCAAGTTTCACCCAATTGGCATTTGTAAGAAATCTTGTCTGATTTTCCTGGTCATCTCCATTACTTGCGGAAGTATAAAACAATCCCTGAATTTCATGACCTTTTTTTGCAAATTTGTGTTGAAAATTCAGGTCACTACTCCAGAAGTTACCACCTCTGCTTGCACTGTTATCGTTGTAAGTATAAATGGGATCAGTTCCTTTATTATCAAATAGGTATTGCAGACCAGTGTTTGTATTGCCAAAACTGCGATCACCAAATGTTCCGGTCATTCCAAACGAGGTTTTTTTGTTAATCGTGTAATCGAATCCCCCTTTTAGACTTTTTCCCTTATGGATCATATCGCCATCGCCTAAAGTTTGTCTCGTGGTAATTGTGTCAGCCGAATAGATTTCCTGGTTCATTTCACGAGTTCCCTTGTTATGCATATCTGTAAAGTCAGCACCTAACAGTAAATTCCATTTTCCGGTGCGGTAATTTAAGTTCATATCGCCACGGTATTTATCGTTGATTCCGGTTGTAAGATTGACTAATCCACTAAATGAATCCTTTAAATTTTTCTTCATTATCACATTAATAATCCCTGATACACCGTCCGGATCGTATTTTGCAGAAGGATTTGTAATGATTTCAATGTTTTCGATATTGGTTGCAGGAATTTGACGCAATGCATCACTACCTTGTAAAACACTTGGTTTGCCGTCAATCAAAACAGTAAATGAAGAGCTGCCCCTCAGGGTCACATTTCCGTCGAAGTCGGTCTGTACGGATGGTGTATTTTCGAGCACCTCGATGGCAGAGCCTCCGGTTGCAGTAAGGTCCTGACTGACATTGACAACCCGACGATCGATTTTAAATTCAACACGGGCTTTTTCGGCTGTGACTGTGGCCTGACCAACTTGTTGTGTCGCAACGGTTAATTCAATTTGCCCAACATCTTTTGCAGGAACGTTTGCCTTTAAGACGATATCTGATATGGTGGTTTTTTCGAAGCCGATGAAATTGGCCTGAAGGTAGTATTTCCCCGGTTTGAGTTTTTTGACCTCAAAAGCCCCGGTTGCCGTACTCATAACTCCACCTGCAATTGAGCTGTCAGCTGCCGAATAAATGGCGATACTGGCAAATTCCATAGGTGTATGATTGGTCGCTTCAACAACTTTACCTTTGATTGTTAGATTTTTGAGCGTCGACTCTTCGCCTGAATTGTCCTTAGTTACGCCACCAATCAGAGGCGGTGCCTGTGCGCTCAATTGAACAACGATTGCTGTTAGGAGGATTATAAATAGTGATAATTTTCTCATTCTTCTTTTTAATTAATTCCATTCTTTGATGAGAATTTGATCCTGAGGTTTAATCATCGATTGCAATAAAAATGGGGTTGTGTGATATGTATTAGAAAATCAGGAATATCTATTACAAAAAAACATAGATTAGCATACTAAGAAAATGAGAAAGTGATAAGATTTGACGATTGTGAGGTGGAAAATGAGTGTCGGAATATCCTTACTGCTTTTCGGAAATGCAAACTTTTACTGGCAGGTGGTCGCTTGTACCTCCGTGGTACTTTGGCCCGAGATAGGTTCTGAAAGGTTTTTTGCCAAGATAGGTTGGGTCTGGTTCCAATAAAAATTCGAAATTACAAATGCCACTTTGTTCGTCTTTCATTTTTAACGCATTGTTAGATAACATATTGCGCGAACAGATCATTTGGTCGAAAACCTCCCACTGGCCTCCGTTCCTGATGGTTCCATCGGCGCGTTTCGTCCAAAGCGTCGAAAGATTAATTAAGCAGGATGGATTATTATTTCCGGGATAAGGGAGTGCCTTGAGTATGTCGGTAAAACATTTTTCTTTTGGAGTGGCGTTGAAATCGCCCATCAATATAATATTGGGCGAAGGGTTTTTAACCAGTAATGAATCAATATAATTTCTTAAAATCCGGGCAGTTATGTCTCGCTTTTCCCTGGTCTCGATATATCCACCGCTTCTTGATGGCCAGTGATTTACAAAGAAATGGATTTGTTCTTTTCCCAATTCAGCCGTAAAATGAAGAATATCGCGTGATTTGAAACTGTATTTTCCTTCTCCTGAAACTGGAATATGCTCGTAGTCTATTGGTTTTAACCGGTCTTTACGATAAAGTAACGCGACATCAATTCCGCGCGGATCGGGAGAATCTTTATGGATAATTCCATACGGGACTTTGCTTAAGGGGGTTTTGCTGATCAGTTGTTCAATTACCCAAAGATTTTCGACTTCGGCAAGACCAATGATATCAGGGAATTGACCATTACCAGCCGAGATCAGTGCTTTGTAAATCATTTTGATTTTATCGTCAAAACGTTCTCTGGTCCAATGCCTTTCGTTCAACGGAGTAAATTCCTCATCCGCTGTTAATGAATCATCGCGTGTGTCGAATAGATTTTCAACATTGTAGAACACAATATTGTACCGGGTTTGTGCAGCGAGCGGCAAATTGGTTCGAGTACAAACCGCTGCGAGAATAAGAATCCATTTCAGAATTCCTTGCATGAACTATTTTTTAGTCCCGTTCTTTTTTTCGATTCGTTCAAATGCCCCAAGATCGGGCCCGTCGTCGCTTATTCTACTTTCGTATTTCAGATCAAGTGGATACGATTTGGCATAGTTGGCTTTCCCGTAATCCTTAACAATCGATAAGGTATCTAATTCAAAATTTCCTTTGTATGGGTTCTTAAAACGTGGATTTACATTTCGGATAATGTCAACAAAACGGTTGGATTCAATAAGTTTAAAAGTATCCGAAATCTGGATAAGTGATCTGTCGAAGAGGTAGTTAGCCATGCCTTGCTTATCCATTGAGACGGAAAGTTCGTTCACGCGATTGCCTGTAATGATACAATTTCCGAAGGTGGCCTCTTTTAAATCGCCCACATATCTTGTCCCGCTCTTGTTATCAACAAGGTAATTTGATACGATCAAAGTTTCGGTAGTCCTCATTCCCGAGGATAACTGGTTGTAATAGTTGGCAAAGGTTGTGTGGTAGAATTGGTAGTCGCCACCCAGTAAAAGTGCAGTATTATAGTATCTTACGTTTGAAATGACACAGTTGTAAGCAAGAATTTTTGATTTCATTGCCCAGATTCCCGACCAACTCATATTTTCGATCCGGGTATTGGATAGCTCTAATGATGCATATCCACTGTGTTCAATTGTTCCCACCTGCAACCCAATATTTGCATTTTTAATTTTTGCGTAATTGATTCTGTTATTATGACTTCCTGAAAATAAAATTATTCCGTTCCATTGATCGGGTGTATCGTTGAATGCTGGTTCAAGACGATCGCCTTTAAATTCAACAGGTTCTTCGAATGATCCCAGGACTTTTAAGGTTCCTTTTACTTGTAATCCGGCATTTTTATGAAAATAAACGGTGGTGCCTGCTTCCATGGTAAGTGTCTGTCCTGAATCGACAAGCGCTTCGTTGAAAACCAGATAGGGGCGTTCTTTATTCCAAACTGCGGTTTTAATATGGTCCGATTTTATCATCACGAAATCCTGTCCCCATGCTAATAACCGTACTTTTTGTTCGATATTATTTATAACGAAAATAATGGAATCTTCGGTAACCAACGGGGCGTTTCGTCCATTTTTCCCGAGTAATGCCTCGACAAAAATGAAAATACTGTCTTTCGCCGGAATCTGAACATTGTAAGTTTCGTTCGATGCATCGCCGTTGACATTCAACCGAAAGCCGCTCTGTTTACCCCCTGCAAGCCTGACCGATGAAATTACAACGTTTTCGTTCGTTTTGTTTATTGCCCGAAGTATCCTGGTTGGTGAACCGATTGTGGTAAAAAGGGTATCGAAAGTGATGGTATCTGATGAGAAATGAAGGATTGCATTCGAGGACGAGTTCATTTTCTCTTTTTCACAGGCCTGAAAAAGAGAAACAAATCCTAAAATTATTAATATATAAAATAAGCGCTTCATTTTTGATGGCCTGTCGTTTATGTTCTATATGCATTAAATAGTTTTATCCTAATGTAGTTTTTCAAAGATAGAATAAATAATCAACAATCTTTAACGTTTTTTAACGATAGTGTGATTTTTTTTTGAATTAAAAGTAATCCGAGATAAGTAATTCCTCCGTTTATAATAATAAGCTCAAAACCAATTTGATAACCGTTGAATAATTGCTCTGAATAAGCATCAGTCAACCATGCAATAAAGGGTGAACAAATGGTCACAAGGGGTACCCAGCGGTCTTTTACGTGTTTTTTGGTGAGCAGACCGAACGCAAACAGTCCGAGTAGCGGTCCATAAGTATAACCGGCAGCTTTAAATACAGCAACAACTACGCTTTGATCGTTGATAATACGAAAGATCATGATCACAAGAAACAGCAAAAGCGAAAAGCCTACATGCGTACGCCGAAGTAATATTTGTTTCCGCTCCTGAGGTCGGTTTTTGATATCCAAAAAGTCGACGCAAAATGCAGTTGTAAGCGATGTGAGGGCAGAATCGGCACTTGCATAGTTGGCGGCTGTAATTCCAAGTAAAAAGAAGATTCCGATCATTACGTTCATATGGTTCATCGCAAGCATCGGAAACAGGTAGTCCGATTTCGGCGGCAGCTTGATCCCGTTTACTTCGGCAAAAATGTAGAGTAAAACGCCAAGCATCAAAAACATCGCAACAACAAAGACAAAGATGGCGCTGAAGGTGAGCATGTTTTTTTGCGATTCCTTCAAACTTTTACAGGTGAGGTTTTTCTGCATCATGTCCTGATCGAGACCCACCATCACAATCGTAACAAAAATGCCCGCAATAAATTGTTTGAAAAAGTATTTGCCCGACTTTACATCCCATTCAAAGATTCTCGAATAAGGGTGGTCATTTATTTTTTGTAGTGCTTCTCCAACGGATCCTCCAAAACTTGAAAATATATAGTATATGGTCAGTATCACGGCAGATAGCAGGAAAATTGTTTGTAAAGAGTCTGTCCAGATGATCGTTTTAACACCTCCCCGGTAGGTGTATACCCAGATCAGGAAGATGCTGATCAGTACTGTCAAGGCAAAAGGAATTCCAAGTGCATCGAATAGTGCCAATTGCAATACTTCAGCCACTAGATACATTCGGAAGGCGGCACCAATTGTCCTGGAAAGGAGGAAAAAGAAGGATCCCGATTTGTATGAATAGAATCCAAACCGCTGTTCTAAGTAGGTATAAATTGAGATCAGGTTTAGCTTGTAATAAACGGGCAGGAGAACGAGCGCAACTATCCAGAATCCAACAAGGTTACCCATGATGAACTGAAAATAGGTGCTTGCAGAATTTCCAACTTCTCCTGGAACAGAGATAAACGTAACGCCCGATATGGTGGTTCCGATCATTCCGAATGCCACCACAAACCAGGGTGATTTTCGGTTGGCAGTGAAGAACGAATCGGTCGTTGCCGATTTGCCCGTGATATGAGCAATAATTATGAGCATTAAAAAATAACCTCCGAGCAGGATCGCAACAAGAACTGGATTCATTTTGCGGAATTAAAATCTGGATACAACAAATATTTCTGACGAATTGTGCCATAGTCTGCCAATTCTTTCTCCCACGATTTCCGGATTTCAACTTCCCCTTTGCCTTCGAGGATGAGCTTTAAAACCTGGTCATTTCCCATCAATTGGTTAAACCATTGACTTCTGGTCAGGAATTCATCTTTATTTTTAAACTTATGAAGCCAGTCAGTAAAATAGGATAAGGTGAATTTTGGCACCACCTTTAATTCACGAAAATCATTGCCAAAGCATTTTTTATCTTTTTGAAGTGGATTTAGTTCCATCCCTTTCAGACTTTTTGGGGTAAATGAGAAAGTTCCGAACGACTGATCTGGATAACCTAAAACCTGAAATGGGAACTGTGTGCCTCTTCCGACACTAACACTCGTGGCCTCAAAGAAGCAAAGTGACGGATATAGTCTGATCGCTAAATAATTGGGAAGGTTTGGTGACGGTCGTACGGGTGGTTCGTATTTCGTCGAATGGGTGTAATTCGCAACTTTGATGATTTCGAGTTTTACTTTTATACCATTTGCCAACCACTTTTCACCGTTGATCATCTGTGCCAATTCGCCAATTGTACAACCATGTACAACAGGAATTGGGTCCATTCCGACAAAAGATTTACAGGCAGGCTGAAGAATTGGTCCGTCGATGTAGTCACCATTTGGATTTGGCCGGTCGAGAATAAGCAATGTTATATTGTTCTCGGCACAGGCTTCCATCATATAATGCAGGGTACTGATGTAGGTATAAAATCTGCATCCTACATCCTGTATGTCAAATATTACGATATCGATGCTCGAAAGTTGTTCCTTGCTGGCTTTTCGGTTTTTCCCATACACGGAGATAATCGGAATCCCGGTAGCCCCATCTTTCGAATTGTCAATCAGTTCTCCGGCCCCGGCTTCACCCCTGAAACCATGCTCGGGTGCGAAAATTCGTTTAATTGTTAATTTCTTACTTAGCAGGAAGTCAACCAGGTGTTGATCGCCGATTCTGGAGGTTTGGTTAACGACAAGTGCTAATTTTTTCCCCTTCAATTTCGCAAGGTAGAGGTCTGATTGATCGGCTCCGTTTAAGATCAGTTTTTGAGCGGCGTAACCTGTTAAGGAAAGACACAGCAATAAAATGACCATTGTCAAATGAAACAATTTGATTTTGAATGTTCTCATTGATTTTCGAATATGTCTGTATCTCAAAGTCTGAACTGATTTCTAATAATGACGGTTAAGAATTTAAACCGTTGCGTATTTCAACAGCGAAAGTATGGATATGAATTAAGAAATCAGAAACTTTATATTTGTTTTTTTAATAAAAGTTCATTTAAGTCGCTGTTTTGTGTCGTTTTCCCTATTTTTGAGCGAATTCATTTTGAGTGCGTCAAGAAAAAATAGATATGCAGAAGTTATTCTCCATCATTATATTATCCTTTTTTAGTGCGGTTTTATTTGCCCAGGCAAAGGTTCGACCCCCGTTTCTTCAATACGAGACCGATCATTGGGTCGATTCTGTTTTTAATTCGCTTTCGATAGACGAAAAAATCGGCCAACTGATAATGGTTCCTGCCTATTCGTCGAAGGGTCAGGCGTATATTCAGAAGTTAACCAAAATGGTAAAGGAGAACAAAATCGGTGGAATTATCGCGATGCAGGGAGGCCCGATGCGACATGTCAATATGGTGAATCAGCTTCAGCACATTTCGAAAACACCGTTGCTGGTCGCGATCGATGCCGAGTATGGATTGTCGATGCGCCTGGATAGTTGTATCAAGTACCCTTATGGTTTTACAATCGGGGCGATTTACAACGATTCCCTTGTTTTTGATATGGGTGCCGACCTCGGCCGGCAGTGCAAACGGTTGGGTATCCACATCAATTTTGCGCCTGTTGCCGACGTGAACAGTAATCCGCTCAACCCGGTAATAGGTTTCCGGTCATATGGGGATAATCCAAAACTGGTTTTGCAAAAGGCGGCAGCTTATGGACTCGGATTGCAATCGCAGCAGGTATTGGCCACTTTTAAGCATTTCCCGGGTCATGGCGATACACAAAAGGATTCGCATTATGGACTGCCTGTCATTGCGCATACACGTGCTCACCTTGACTCTACAGAACTCGTTCCCTTCCGAAATGCGGTAAAATATGGTATTGGCGGTATCATGACGGGTCACTTAAGTGTTCCTGCATTGGATAGCAGCGGAGTTGCCGCAACAGTTTCAAAACCGATGGTTCAGGATTTATTGATCGGTGAATATGGATTTGAAGGGTTGGTTGTGACCGATGCGATGAACATGGAAGGTGCCGATGATCCTGAAGACAGCGACGGTACCGAAGTGAAAGCTTTAATGGCAGGTAACGATTTGCTCGAATTTGTGGTGAATCCCGCAAAAGTGATCGTGGCGGTAAAGAAAGCGATCCTGGAGGATCAGCTGTCAATTGAGGCCATCAACCGGAAATGCAGAAAGATCCTGATGATTAAACGTTGGGCAGGATTAAATAAATACACGCCTGTCAAATCCGAAAATCTGTATACCGATCTGAACCAATCAGCCTACCGGATGACGCTGCGCAATGTGGCTCAGCAATCGCTGACAGTTCTCAGAAATGCAAATAACCTGTTGCCATTGCACCGTCTCGATACCCTCAAAATTGCAACGCTAAGTATTGGACGCGGAAGTGTCACCCCATTTCAGCAATCATTGAAAAGATATACCAAAATGGATCACTTTTCAATTTCAAAAGATGCCGATGATGTTGATGTTCGGAATCTGATGACTAAGCTGATGAAATATAACCTGGTGATTGCGGCGGTTAACAACATGGGTAACTTTGCCTCATCTAAATACAGGATTACAAACACGCAGCAAAAAGTTGTCAGGCTGGTTGCTGCGAATTGCAAATCGATCATCGTCGTGATGGGGAATCCTTATACCCTTAATTATTTGGATGACATCGAAAAAGCAAACGGATTGATCGTTGCTTACCAGGAGACGCCGGAATCGCAGGATCTGGCCGGTCAGCTGATTTTTGGCGCTTTTGAGGCACAAGGGAAATTGCCGGTTACCGTGAACAGTAACTTTCGATCGGGCGATGGTTTTGTTGTTTCATCCGCTGACCGGTTTAAATATACGCTTCCCGAAGAATTTGGGGTCGACTCTACCTATCTAAAAAAAAAAATTGACTCACTTGTAAATATGGGGTTGAAAGAAAAGGCTTTTCCGGGATGTGCCATTTTTCTGGCAAAAAACGGAAAGGTGTTCTTCAATGAATCATATGGTTACCAAACTTATAAGGGCGACAGGGCTTTGCAGCAGGATGATCTGTTTGATTTTGCTTCGCTGACTAAAATTATGGCACCTGTTCCCGCTTTAATGCGGCTGGCTGATCAAAACAAACTCTTGGTCACTAAGCGGATGAGCGACTACTGGCCCGACTGGAAGGGAAGTAACAAACAGGGGCTGATTGTGGCCGATGTTCTTTCGCACCAGGCACGTCTTAAAACCGGGATTCCGTTCTGGCTTCAAACGCTTGATAAAAACGGGAATTATAAACCGGGATTTTACTCCAAAGATTCAACGGAACAGTATTCGCTCAGGGTCAGTAAGGATCTCTATATTTTGAAAAGTTTTCAGGATTCAGTGTATGCAGCTATCCGGAAATCTGCGCTTTTAAGGCAGAAGCGGTATGTATATTCCGATATCGGATTTATCATTTTCCCGCGTATCATAGAAGCGCTTGGGCACCAGGATTATGAAACATATCTGAAAGATTATTTTTACCGGCCGTTGGGGGCGAATACGCTTACTTACCGCCCTTATTTGTATCAACCCATCGAAAATATTGATCCTACTGAATTTGATGATTCATTTCGCAAAGAGCAGTTACAAGGGTTTGTTCATGACGAAGCTGCTGCTGTTCTTGGCGGAATTTCGGGCAATGCCGGTTTGTTCGGTTCAATTAATGATGCGGCAAAGATGATGCAGATGTATCTGAATTATGGCGTTTATGGCGGCGACCGGTATATCTCGGAGGCCACGATGAAAGATTGGACGCGGCGTCATTTCGAAAAGCTGGATAACCGGCGCGGTTATGGGTTCGATAAGCCTTATCCGCGAAATAACCTGAGAGGTATCGGTACCGCTTATCCGGCACCGATGGCCACCGATGTCAGTTTTGGACACAGCGGTTTTACCGGAACTTTTGCATGGGCTGACCCTGAAACCGGGATACTTTTTTTATTTTTCTCGAACAGGGTTTATCCAACCCGCATGAATAACACAATCAACCATTTAAAACTTCGGGAGTCGATTCAGCAAACAGCCTACGAGATTCTGCAAAATCCAAAACATGTAAGTTTGAAAACTGAAATCATCAAACCGAAGCCGGTTGTACATAGCCGGAAGCCCACAGTACATAACCGGAAGCCTGCAGTCCGGAGCCGGAAGTAGCGACGTTGCAGTTTTTGTCTTTGCTTTTCGGTGACCTGTCCTATGATATGGCGCTATTTTCAAACCTGTTGTATAACACTTTTCGATTTGAAGGCTAAAAAAGGTTCAGTTGGAATTTTAATGGTTTGAATTTCAATCAAATATTCTTGTTGGTTCAATATTGAATTGTTAATAATTCTAAATTTTATAGTATTGGACAAAAAGATGTTATAATTCAGTTACAATATTGAAAATTTAATGTTAATTTTCGGCGAGTCCAAGTTGATTAACGTCTTTAAATTTGTGTATTAATTATTAACTTTTTAAATCTTTTCACCATGACGAAAAAAATAACCTTCAATGAGCTTCGTGATATCAAGGATCATTTGCCTCACGGTTCAATGCAACGGATAGCTCAGGAGTTAGGCATTGAAGTTGAAACCGTGAGGAATTATTTTGGAGGTACGCATTATGAAAAAGGGACAAGTGTCGGTATGCACATTGAACAGGGGCCGCAAGGTGGGATTATTCTGCTCGATGATACCACAATCTTAGAAAAAGCCCAGGAAATACTCGAAAGTAAATAATTTAGTATTACAATATAAACTTTGGAACTGCCCCGATTCAGGGGCAGTCTTTTTGTTAAAGAATATTATGAAAAAACTAATTCTGATTTGTGTCGTGTTGTCTGTTGCCGTTAGCGGCTTTTCCCAAAAAGGGATGAAATCGTTGTTGAATGGTAAAAACCTCAAAGGGTGGGATACCTACATCGGCCCGAAGGAAAAAGGGGGAGCACCAATCGGACTGAATATCGATCCGTTGAAGCTCTTCACGGTTGTGAAATTAGAAGGTGCCAATGTTTTACGCATTTCGGGCGAAGTGAATGCCTCGATTGCCACCCGGAAAGAGTACGAAAACTACCACATCCGGATGGTCTTTAAATGGGGTGATAAGGTCTACACGAAACTCAATTCGGGATTGCTTTACCACAGTTACGGTAATTTTGGCGCCGGCCTTGGTGTCTGGATGTCGTCGCACGAGCTACAGCTGTGTACCGGTAAAATGGGCGATTCGTATTGCATGGGAAAGAGCTACTTCGAAATTCCTGCCATAAAAAGTGCCGATGGCAAAACGTATACCTATTCGCCAACCGGCGAGAAAACAACTTTTGGCGTGGGGCAAACAGCGCCGATCGCAGCTAAAAGTTCCGATGGTGAAAAACCTTTTGGTGAATGGAACACAATCGATTTGTATTGCTTTGGCGGGACTTCGGTTCATGTTGTAAATGGCAAGATAAACATGGTCAATTACAACTCGGGCAAGATCGAAAACGGAGGGGTGATTTCACCACTTACAAAAGGTAAAATCCAGCTACAGTCCGAAGGAGGAGAGTTGTTCGTAAAAACGCTCGAAATCGAACCAATTCAGGAGATTCCTGCCGGGTTGTTGAATTAACAGTTCGTCGCAGATAAGGCAGAACACCAGGCGCAACCAGTTGTGTCTGGTGATTTGTTGTGTGTAAGTTTAGGTGTTCAACTGTATAACCAGATTTTAAAGTCACAATGTGAAATCCATTGTTGCCAGGAAAAGGATAACAAAGAAATTTAGAAACAGATAATCCACAACGAATAATGACTTTAGAAGAAATAATAAATTACAGACGCTCTGTAAGACGCTACAAAGATCTTCCGATTGATTCAGAAACAGTTAAACATTGTATTGAACTTGCAACTTTGGCTCCCAACAGTTCCAATATGCAACTTTGGGAGTTTTATCAAATCACAAATCCGGAAATTCTTAAAAAACTCGCTGTCGCTTGTTTAAATCAGGAAGCGGCGACCACTGCCCAACAAATGGTCGTTTTCGTAACAAGACAGGATTTGTACCGGAAAAGAGCAAAGAAAATGATTGAATTGGAAACTCAGAATGTTCTGAAAAACAGTCCGGAAGCGAAGCGCGAGAAAAGAATCAACAGCTGGAAAATGTACTATGGGTATGTAATGCCATTTTTATATTCCCGCTTTTTAGGAATTTTAGGGATTGTCCGCAAAATTATCGTGAACATTATCGGGATTTTCAGAACAATCACTTACCAGGTATCTGAAAACGATATGAGAGTCGTGGTTCATAAAACCTGCGCTTTGGCGGCTCAAACATTTATGTTGGCAATGGCCAATGAACGTTATGATACTTGCCCGATGGAAGGTTTTGATAGCAGAAAGGTGAAACGTATCTTGAAATTGCCTTTTGGGGCAGAAATCAATATGGTTGTTTCCTGCGGAATCAGAGATGAAAAAGGAGTTTGGGGAGACAGAAAAAGAATCCCTTTCAACGAAGTTTATCAAAGAATCTGAAAAACTGCAAAAACTGCCGGTAACAGCAAAATACCCGCAAGTCGGGTTTTTGTACTTCGATGACAGAAAATTGGTAAATTGAAAAGCAGTACTTCGTTGGATGTACATCGGTTAAATCCCTTTCTGCGTATAGCTTCCAATGTTGTAGCCAATGCCAAATCGCCCGTTCAGTATCCCTGGCAATTGGTATTGACAACAATTTTTCGTAAATTAGCTGTATGAAAAAAGACAATGAAGCAGGACTTGATTTCATAATTGATAAGTTGACCAACAGTATTGAAAACGTGGTTACAGGCGATCGTTTCGTAACCGAAATTTCTATATTAACTACCAATGATCTCAAAACAGTAACAACTAAAAACGGATGGCTTTTTAACTGGAAAGACGAATATAAAGAACCTGCAAGAGATGTTTATAAACTTACAATTGTAAATAATCCAACAATAATTCAAGGTCTGATAAGTTTAGAAGTAAAATCCGACCACGTTTATATTCACTTGGTTGAGAGTGCTCCTTTTAATAAAGGCAAAACAAAAATGTATTCAGGAGTTCCCGGAAACCTGGTAGCTTTTGCATGCAAACTATCATTTCAACGCGGACACGAAGGCAATGTTTCATTTCTTTCTAAAACACAGCTTGTTGACCATTATATAAAAACGCTTGGAGCTTTTCATTTTGGAGGCAGAGTTATGATTATAGAAACATCAGCCGCCCTTCAACTCATTGATAAATATTTTCAAAGCAAATAAGATGAAAACAAAAAAAATAGACCTAGATGTGGATTATATCGGTGGACAAGGTTCCTTAACTGACGCAGAGGAAAAGGCGCTCAGCGAATTCTTTAAACAAAGTAAAAAAACTTCGAATAAGGCTGGCAATAAAGGATCCAAACCAGTTAAACGTCCAAACGTTACTGCCTAAAGTTTTTTATTTGATAGATCACTGACTGTAACAGCAAAATCCAATTAGGATTTTCAGACCTTGGTCGACAGGAAATTAGTGTTTTTAATATTAGTACACGCAGGTAGTTCATCGGTGGATTTTTAGAAAAAATTATTAAAGACAGATAAACCTCTAAAACAACTTACAGCGATTAAGAAATTTCAGACAACCTTGACTGACCACCAAAGACCTAAAGATGATCGCTAAAATACAAGGCATGAACGATTCCAACGCACAAAATCAGCGGTTCGCAAAAATGACCTTCGCCTCGGTCTATCCTTTGTATCTTGCAAAAGTAGAGCGGAAAGGGAGAACAGAAGAAGAATTGCACCAGGTAATAGCATGGTTAACCGGCTTCGATATCAAGAAGCTGCAGGAACTGATCAGCGAAAATGTAACGTTTGAAATATTCTTCCAACAGGCTACACTAAACCCCAATGCGCACCTGATCACCGGCGTCATCTGCGGGTATCGGGTGGAGGAAATCGGGGATGCTTTGACGCAGCAGGTTAGGTACCTGGATAAGCTGGTGGATGAGCTGGCGAAGGGGAGGAAGATAGAGAAGATTTTGCGCGGCTCGTAGGGTGCTGTGAAGCTTCGCTACTGTGGACGACCTGCAAAGTCGGAAGAGTAGTTTTGAACTTATTGGCTTCGATTAAATTTTAGTGTTAAAGCCCGCCCGAATGCAAAGCCACAATACGTTGCGTTTAATTTAAGTTGTCTACAGTATCAATCTGTCATTATTTTAAATGGATAATTGATCTTTTAAATAAAATAGAGAATTATCGATAGCCAAATATTGAGGCGCAACCCTTTATTCAAGCCTAACATCTTAATTGTAAATTAAAATCAAGAGATATGAAGAAAATAATTCCACTTAGACAATTGTTAAGTTTGACTGTTGTTTTGTTATCATTGGCAATCACATTTTCAGCTTGTGAAAGTGAGAAAGAAGAGAAACGTGTCGATCTTCAGGAAGGAATACTGAAAAACCTTACCGGACTTGATGGTTGCGGATGGATCATTCAATTAACAGATTCGACTAAGCTTGAACCAATTAATTTAAAGGATTTCAATATTGTATTGGAAGGGAATAAAAAAGTCTATGTCCAATATCGTGAGAGAACAGATTTAGGTAGTTATTGCATGGTTGGAAAAGTTGTAGAAATTGAAAATATAGAATATTAGTCGATATAAATCATAAAATACCCTTGACAAAATCAGAACTAAACACAACTACCAGTTCCCCGCTAAATCGGATTTCGGCACTTTATTGAAAGGGAAGTAATAAATGAATTGCAGCACTTCGTGGAAGTTCATTGAAAAATTTCTGTCCTGTGGTTGCGAGATGTTCAGTCCCCGTATTCATACTTTCTGATTTCCTGCAGATCCATTTACAATTCGAAGGTAAATACGATGAGAGAGGAGACCCAAACTCACTTTCGCGACATCATCGGTAACCCGTCCGGATTTAGTTTTGTCCTCAACAAACGTTGGATCGTCGGATTTTGAAAATTTTGGTTCCCAACAAATGATGGATGGTCGGATTTTGAAAATTT
>Ga0209512_1002144_pt1 | contig 21848 bp, 18 predicted proteins | sample frozenSSSSmetaG_FD_184142 | JGI IMG/M metagenome (GOLD analysis project Ga0209512, IMG submission 184142) | Glacier valley bacterial and archeal communities from Borup Fiord, Nunavut, Canada, to study Microbial Dark Matter (Phase II) -... | ecosystem: Environmental > Aquatic > Freshwater > Ice >...
TATTTCAGTTGGCTACCGGGTAAAAAGCCATCAGGGTACAAAATTTCGTCAATGGGCTACTACCCGGCTTCGTGAATACATTGTAAAAGGATTTACGATGAACGATGAATTGTTGAAACAGGCTGGCTGTGGTAATTATTTTGATGAATTACTGGCTCGCATTCGCGATATTCGTTCATCCGAAAAAGTATTCTGGCGTAAAGTACTCGATATTTATGCCACAAGTATAGATTACGACCCAAATTTGGAAATATCAATTCAGTTCTTCCAGACCGCACAAAACAAAATGCATTGGGCCGCGCACGGACAAACAGCCGCAGAAATGATTTACACGCGAATAGATGCCCAAAAACCAAATTTAGGTTTAACCAGTTTTAAAGGCAAAAAGCCCACAAAACAAGAAACCGAAATAGCCAAAAACTATTTGAATTAAGAAGAATTAAATATATTGAACCGCATGGTAACTGTCTATTTAGAGTTAGCTGAATTGCAGGCGCTTAACCGAAAACCCATGTACATGAATGACTGGATTGAACGATTAGACGACTTCGTGAAAATGACTGGAAATACTATTTTGCAAAATGCAGGTTTGGTAAGCCACCAACAAGCCTTGAAAAAAGCCAGCGCCGAATACGAAAAATACAAAGAGCAAACAAAAAACGACCTCTCGGAAGCAGAAAAACACTTTATAAATCAAATAGAAACTACTGCTAAAGAATTAAAAGCAAAACCGACAAAAAAATGAGCAACAGATACCGCAATCAGGCTGCAAGCGCAACAATTGAAAGACAAAATAAAAGAGGCATTGGCTCAAGCAAGCCAGGAAATAGAAAACATCCTTTTAAACTAAAAATCCGGATACTTTGTTAAATTTGTAATGGCACCCACCCGTTAAAAATACTTGCTATGAATACGCCGGAAATTGTTAAAAATGATCCTTATCTTCAACCTTTTGAAGCCGACTTCATCCGTTGGGAAGAGAAATTACATACGAAGGAGGCCGAACTCCTTAATGGAAAATCACTCTTTGATTTTGCTTCGGGGCACCTCTACTTTGGCCTTTTTAAAAAAGAAAACGGATGGGTAATTCGCGATTGGGCGCCCAATGCAACGCGTATGTACTTGACTGGCGTCTTCAATGGATGGGAAGAGAAGCCAGAATTCGAGTTAAAAAATATTGGAAACGGTTGCTGGGAATTGAATTTGGATGAAAATACAATAGAACACGGCGACTTGTATGCTTTTTCGATTTATTGGAACGGAGGTAACGGGAAACGGATACCAGCATGGTCGCGAAGGGTAGTTCAGGATTCGGAAACTAAGATATTTAATGCCCAGGTGTGGCATCCGTCAAAAGAATATGCATGGAAGAATTCCGGATTTAAGCGGGAGAATGAGGCAGCACTCATCTATGAAGCACACATTGGAATGGCAGGTGAAGAACCAAGGGTTCACACTTATGACGAGTTCCGCAAAGATATACTTCCCCGGATTAAAGTGGAAGGTTACAATACGATCCAGTTGATGGCGATTCCCGAACATCCTTATTACGGAAGTTTTGGATACCACGTCTCGAGTTTCTTTGCTGCTTCATCGCGGTTCGGAACTCCCGAAGAGTTGAAGCAACTGATTGATGAGGCACATGGCATGGGCATTTCAATCATTATGGATCTTGTTCACTCACATGCCGTTAAAAATGTCATTGAAGGATTGGGAAACTATGACGGAACCCGCTACCAGTTTTTTCATGAAGGAGCAAGAGGCGAACATCCGGCCTGGGATTCGTATTGTTTCAACTATAACAAGAATGAAGTATTGCACTTTCTCTTTTCGAACATCCGTTTTTGGCTTGAGGAATATAAATTCGACGGTTTCCGTTTCGACGGAGTAACCAGTATGCTCTACTTCGATCATGGATTAGGAATAGCTTTTACAAGTTACAGCGATTACTTCACGCCAAACATTGATGATGAAGCAATTGTCTACTTCAAACTTGCCAACCGGCTTATCCACGAAATAAATCCACAAGCCTTATCAATTGCTGAAGATATGAGCGGTCTGCCGGGGCTTGCATCACCACTCGCAGCCGGTGGTCTTGGTTTCGATTACCGCATGTCGATGGGAGTTCCAGACAATTGGATCAAACTGATTAAAGATGTCAAGGATGAAGACTGGAATGTTGGTCAGATCTTTCACGAACTGACCAGTCACCGTGCCGATGAAAAAGTAGTGAGTTATGCCGAAAGTCATGACCAGGCAATGGTAGGCGACAAAACGATTATCTTCCGGTTAATCGATAAAGAGATGTATTTCAGCATGCGCAAGGATCAGCCCAACCTGGCGGTCGATCGTGGAATTGCACTTCACAAAATGATCAGGCTTGCTACGATTGCTTGTGCAGGAGGTGCCTATCTCAACTTTATGGGAAATGAATTTGGCCATCCCGAATGGATCGATTTTCCGCGTGAAGGGAATAACTGGTCCTACCAACATGCACGGAGGATCTGGAGCATTTCTGAAAATCCGGAACTGCGTTTCCACTGGCTGCTCGATTTTGACCACGATATGATTAACCTTGTCAGAAAGGAAAAACTTCTTGAAGAGCCATATGTGCAATGGGTTACAGATAACCAGGCCGATCAGGTTCTTGCTTTCCGCAGAAAAGATCTCCTCTTTATATTTAATTTCAATCCTTATAAATCATTCGAGGGTTACGGAATACAAATAGAACCGTCGAAATACAAAATAATTCTCCAGACCGATGCCCATGTGTATGGCGGTTTTAACCGGATCGACGACCGGATGACCTACTATTCGATACCCGAAGCAGGACTCGGCTCAACGCACTACCTGAAAATTTATCTTCCGGCAAGAACCGCTATTGTCTTAAAGAATCAGCCTTACAGGAGTGTCCGGTAACAAAATACGCTACAGATGAGAATTTTCACAATTGGCGAAACAACCTTCGACATTTCGTTCCGCGATGGAAATCCGGTTGGGGCGTGCAGTGGCGGCAGTGCTTATAATTCAGCCATTTCATTGGGAAGGTGCAGATTGCCTGTATGCCTGATTTCAACATTCGGGAACGACCATATCGGCGATCTTTCGATGTCATTTCTTACCAGGAATGGGGTAAACTGCAACCTGATAAAAAGGTTTGACGGACAATCGCGCGTTGCGCTTGCTTTTTTCGATGCTGAAAACAATGCCGATTATTCTTTTTACCAGGCTTCGAAGGATGTTTTCCCCGAATATCCCGAACCCCAGAAAAACGATTTGATTCTGCTTGGCTCTTCTTTTGCCATTCGCCACAACGGACGAGAAAATCTTCTCGGATTTTTACACCAGGCGAAAGAGGCAGGTTGTATCATAATTTATGATCCGAATGCACGCCAGTCGTTGACAGACAAACCGGAGATCGTTGCTAAGATATTACAAAACATTGCATTAGCAACAGTTGTGAAAGGTTCAGATCAGGATTTTCAAAATATTTTCGGACTAAATGAAGCGAAAAGTGTCTTCACCCGAATTTCTGAATTGGGGAATAAAACCCTCGTTTACACGAAAGGAGCAGACGGCGCTGAACTATACACGCCTGATTTCAATTTCGCGGTTAAAGCAAAGAAAACCAAAGTAATCAGTACCATCGGGGCTGGCGACAACTTCTCTGCCGGGATCGTTTATGGATTATTTAATCGATTAGTTAATAACCTGTCATTTGAAGAATTAACACCACTTGACTGGGAGAAAATAATGAGCTACGGAATCCAGTTTTCATCAGAAGTTTGCGGATCGTCCGAAAATTATCTTTCGGATGAAACGGCAGAGAGCTTCCGTTCCAATCTTTTGATCCTATAACCAAATCCAATGCAGCAGGAGTAAAAATTCAATTTCATTTGGCTGTTTACAAAGTGTGGGCGCAAAAATTGAAGTGCAATTGTATCCAAAATCATCAGGGAATAAGCGAATATTATTGTAAATTTCGGGTCTAATTCAAAATGAATCCATAAAATTAATATCATGAAGAAAAACAACGAAAAACCAAGCATTCTGTTTCTTGAAAATGGCCCGATGCAGGTGTCAGGGTCTGTACAGATATCGGGACAGTATGGCGAAAAACATACAGAGGAAACCATATACCTTTGTCGCTGCGGAGAATCAAAAAATAAGCCCTATTGCGACGGCACCCATAAATCTGCCGGGTTTAAAGGTTAAAACCGATTTTCAAACGGTTTACAAATGCCGGGAATCTTTAAAGAGGTTTCCGGCATTTGATGTTTTAAATCAGGATTTTCAGGATTAATTCTCTCCTTTTTAAAATCCTGCTCATCCTTTCATACTGTTAATCCTGATTCTGACATTGTTAGTTTACATCACTTCTTATATTCCCGTCCTCCAACCTTATGATGCCCTTCAACACATAAGTCCGTTGAAACTTCCAATCGTAGTACTTGTTGATGTTGATTAATTGGATCATAATTTTTACTGAATTATAATCTTATTGTATCGAATCCATTTCATGCCAATGCTTTACATCGGATGAAATGCTGACGATGAACCGCAATTACAGCAGCGTTTCACTCACCTGCTTTTTCACCTCTGTGATAATCTGTCCGTCGAACAGGTTTACGATCCGGTGCGCAAAATCAGCATCATGCATCGAGTGTGTCACCATCACGATGGTCGTTCCCTCGCGGTTCAGTTCGGTAAGCAGGTTCATCACTTCGAGACCATTTTTCGAGTCAAGGTTACCGGTTGGCTCATCGGCCAGGATTAACCCGGGATTAGCCGCTACTGCACGGGCAATGGCAACGCGTTGTTGCTGTCCACCCGAAAGCTGGCGTGGAAAATGTTTCCGGCGATGACTGATTTTCATCCTTTCGAGGATCGCTTCCACGCGGGCCTTTCGCTCCGAAGCGCTCATCTTAAGGTAAATCAGCGGCATTTCGACATTCTCAAAAACATTCAGTTCATCAATCAGGTTAAAACTCTGAAAGACAAAACCAATGTTTCCTTTTCGTAATCCTGTCCGTTGGCTTTCGCGCAAATTTGAAACATCAACGCCATTGAACAGATAACTGCCACTTGTAGGATTATCGAGTAATCCTACAATATTCAGCAATGTCGATTTCCCGCAGCCCGAAGGACCCATTATGGCTACAAACTCGCCCTTTTCGACATTAAAATTGACTTCATTCAGAGCGGAAGTTTCAATCTCATCCGTCTGAAAAATCTTTGTAAGGTTTTGTGTTTTGATCATGACTATAAATTTATGAATTGAAATATTTTAAATAAAATTGCAAAAACAGAATCTATTATCTACCTTTATCCATGAAAATATAAAATGTATTTTTTGATTTTCATGGATAAATACATTTTTTTACCATGAATATCTAAAGCAATCTATTGGCTCTTTAACTACTTTGCTATGACAATCACCCGCAGAATTGAATCGGAAATTAAAGAATCACTAAGCTTTTTTCCAGTTGTTGCGATAATTGGTTCCCGCCAGGTCGGAAAAACTACATTGGCCAAAACCATCATGGCCAGGATGGAAAAACCAACAATCTATCTTGACCTGGAACTGCAGTCTGATTTATACAAACTCGTTGATGCCGAATTATTTTTTTCCTATCATACTGATAAACTTGTGGTAATTGATGAAGTTCAGAACAAAAAAGAACTTTATCCCCTTTTGCGTGCATTGGTCGACAAAACGCGGAAACCGGGACAATTTCTGTTGTTAGGCTCTGCTTCACCCGAACTGATCAGGCATTCATCGGAGTCGTTGGCCGGAAGAATTGCTTACCATCAACTTTTCCCGTTCGATTTAACTGAAGTACCCGAAACGATCACACAAAACGTATTATGGATGAAAGGAGGCTTTCCAAACGCGTTGTTCTCGCCGAATACTGATTTATCGCAAAAATGGATGGAAAGTTTTGTCAGCACTTATTTAAATCGCGATCTGCTGCAACTTGGATTAAGTGCTTCGCCAATAACGATTCGAAATCTTTGGTCAATGATGGCCTATTTGAACGGCCAATTGTTTAACTCGGCAAATCTGGCAAAATCGCTAAGCATATCAGCACCAACAGTGAAGCGATATGTTGATTTTCTGGAAGAGGCTTTTTTACTAAGAAGCCTTCATCCCTTTTCGTGGAATATGCCAAAACGGTTGGTAAAGACACCTAAAATATATTTAACCGATTGCGGAATTTTACACAACTTAATAGGCATTGCCAATTTTGAAAGTTTAACAGGAAATCCAATTATTGGTCGTTCATGGGAGTCATTTGTTTTTAATCAGATCAGTGCACTTAAAAGGTATAATATTGATCTTTATTTTTACCGTACACACAATGGGGCAGAAGTAGACCTGGTTTTTACCAAAGGACTTACCGTTGTAGCAGCCGCTGAAATTAATTATTCCAATTCGCCTCAACTAACCAAAGGTAATTTTCTGGCATTTGATGATTTGAAAGCTCCAATGAACTACGTTATTACACCATCTTCTGATGATTATCTTTTCAAAGAACGTGTCAGGATTTGCTCCCTGAAAGCTTTTATCGCGAATTATTTACCGAATCTTTAGCAACTCATTGTCTGGATCAGGATTAACCGAATTTTAGAATTTTCAGAATTATTTTTACTGGACCATTCATCTTTTACCCAAATTTAAATCCTGTTCATCCTTCCATCCTGTAAATCCTGATTCTGACACTGTTATTCATACCTTAGCGCCTCCACAGGATTTCTCGTTGCCGTTCTCCAACTTTGCCAACCAACAGTTAAAAAAGCTATTCCTAATGCCAAAATGCCAGCCAAAGTAAAAATCCACCAACTTAAATTGGTTTTATAGGCAAAGTTTTCGAGCCATCGATGCATGGCGTACCAGGCAATAGGACTTGCAATTATTATTGAAATAAGCACCCATAAAACATACTCCCTTGACAGTAAGTAGAAAATTTCATTGGTTTCTGCCCCGTTCGCCTTCCTTATACCGATCTCTTTTGTCCGGCTCTCTGTCATAAATAAAGATAATCCTATCAACCCGAGACATGAAATGATGATTGCCAGGAAAGAGAAATATCCAAATATCTTACCCATTCTTTCTTCTGTTTGGTACAGTTTATTATAATCTTCATCAAGAAATTTAAAATCCAGTGGATAAGCTAGATTATAAGATTTAAAAGTCTTTTTAATAGATTCAACTGTTGAAGTTATATCGCCAGATTTAATTCTGACAAAGCAAAAGAAGCCATTATCCAAATGCATCATAAGCGGTTCAATTTTAGTATGCAGCGATTGAAAGTGAAAATCTTTTACTACTCCAATAATATTTAATTTCAATCCTTGAGATGTCGTTAGTATTTCCCCTATTGGATTCTTAAATCCCATGATTTCTGCTGCCTTTTCATTTATAACTACTGCTGTAGCATCAGTTGAAAATTCAGAAGAAAAGAAACGACCCTCCTTAAACTTGAGTTGGAAGGTTTTCGCATATTCCACATCGACACCAAGAAGATGAAATAAAACATTATCACCTTCCTTTTTTCCTGCCCAACCAAAACCACCCTCTGAATCTATGATACTGAAAGGATTTTGGCCGGCAATTGTTACACTCACTATATCAGGATTGTTGCCGAGGTCCCTTTTTAACGTTTCTCGTTGCATTCCCATACTGAATGGAAAATAACCCACGTTGTCTATATTAAGGCCAAGTTTCTTATTTTGCATATATTTAAGCTGGTTTCCGATGACAATTGTGCATATAATTAGTAAGACCGACAGTGAAAACTGGAAAATAACCAGCACTCTTCTGAATCCTGCATTACCAGGATTTTTTTCAATAATGCCATTAAGGATATTCACTGGCTTCAAAGATGATAAATACAATGCAGGATAACTTCCGGCCAATAAACCGCAAAATAATACGATTGTGATTAAGCCAATAAATAAACCGGTACTTTGATAGTTAACACTCAAGTGCTTCCCGATAAGATTATTAAAGTCGGGCAGCAGCAATTCAACCAATACCATAGCAATTGCAACGGCAACAAATACGATCAGTACAGATTCTCCTAAAAACTGGATAACTATGTTTCGTTTTTTTGCACCAGCCACTTTGCGTATTCCAATTTCCCTGGCCCTCCTGGCTGACTGGGCTGTGGAAAGATTCATATAGTTAATGCAGGCAATAATGAGAATAAAAATAGCAATGAGGCTCAGGATCCTGACATAGGTAATATCACCATGACCACTAATATCTCCGGCATATTTTCCGGAAGAATACAAATGAATTTTTTTGATGTTTTGAAGAAAAATCTCCGTATCCGGTCTTTTGTTATCCTTCTTCAAAAAAGCAAGAATTTTTTTGTCAACAATCTTACTGTCAGTCCCTTTATATAGTTGAATATAGGAGAAACACTGAATATTCCCCCAATCATTGATGTTTGCTCCCATTTCATTTATAAACTCATATGGAAGTAAAAAATCAAACTGAATGTTACTGTTTTGTGGCAAAGGCTGCACAACACCAGTCACTGTGAATACAAAAGATTTCAATACAGTCAATGTTTTGCCCAGAGGATTTTCATTCCCAAAAAATTTGCGGGCCATTTCTTCTGTAATAACAAGATCGTGAGGTCCTGATAAAGCGCTCTTTATATCTCCCTGGACAAAACTGATATCAAACATTTCAAAAAAGTCCTTGTCAACTGTGACAAGCACTCCGGAAATAAATTCATCTCCTTTGGGTATTGAGCCAGGGAAACTTAGGTATCTCGATGATCTTATTATTTCGGGATATTCTTTTCTCAAGGCTGCGGCTAACGGACTGGGTGTGGTGGCTACCTGATACGATTTACCCCCGGAATAGGATTGGTTTTCAAGAACACGATACAATTCACCGGAATTTTCGAAATGTCTGTCGTAGCTCCATTCATCCTGTATCCACAAGAATATTAAAAATGCACAGGCAATACCAATGGCCATGCCACTTATATTTAAAATTGAATGTACGGAATACCTCTTAATATTCCGAAGGGCTATTTTGAAATAGATCGTGTTCATTACATTTAAATTTGTAGGGTTCTGCTGTTCAAATTATTCATATCTTAACGCCTCCACCGGATTCCTAGTCGCCGCTTTCCAACTAACTGTCAGAATCTGGATTACCCGGATTAAAGGATTTTCAAGATTAATGTTTTCTGAATCTGCTTCTATAATATTCATCTTTTTACCCAAATTTAAATCCTGTTCATCCTTCCATCCTGTATATCCTAATTCAGACATTGTTATTTAAACACCACCCGTTCGTTATCCCCAAACATCTCATAACCTGATGTAATCACCTTCTCTCCAGGTTTCAACCCTTCAATCACTTCGTAGAATTGCGGGTTTTGCCTTCCAATTTTTACCTGACGACGGATAGCTTCACTCCCAGAATCGGTCAGAACATAAACCCATTGCCCGCCGGTACTCTGATAGAAACCACCACGCGGTATCAGCAGTGCCGTTTCGGGCTGACCAAGTTGTAATTCGACATGGTAGGTTTGTCCAGGCCGTATGTTGTCAGGAACATTGCTATTAAAAACCAGGTCAATTTCAAAAGTCCCTTCCCGTACATCGGGATAGACCTTTTTCACCACCATCGCGAAGTTTTTATCCTGTCGCGTAAACGAAGCTTCAAGGCCTTTCTTAACCCTGTCAATGTAATGCTCATCAATCTTTGCTGTGACCTTAAATCCGCTCAGATCGTTCAGCTGGCCCATCCGCTGTCCTTGTGGAATCGACTGGCCGATCTCCGCATCGAGCTGACCAATCTGTCCATCAATGGGCGCCTTAACCTGAAGATTTTCGAGCCGTTCTTTTACCAGTTCAAGATTCGTATTCATCCTGCCAAGACTGAATTCCATCTGGCTTACCTGAACTTCACGTAAAGTAGAATCAGTTTTTTGCCGTGCAGCAAGAATTTGACGATTTTTAACTGCAAACTCATAAAGTTCAGTTGCCTCAAGGTATTCATTTTTCGAAATAATATCTTTCTTGTAAAAACGTTCGCTCTGCTCAAAAGCTCGTTTTCGTTTAATAATTTCATAATCCTGCTCAAGAAGCTGTCGTTGAAGCGAAAGCCGTTCCTGCTCCATCGAAATCCGGGTATTCCGAAGAAAATTAATCTGCTCTGCAAGATTTGCCTCTGTCGACAGGATGTTCAATTTCAGATTTGAATTCGTCAGGCGAATGATTACATCGCCCTTCTTTACAATTGCACCTTCTTCATTCACAATCTCTTCCACGCGTCCACCCTCCTCGGCATCGAGGTAGATAAACCGGATCGGTTCTACGGACCCGATGACGCGGATATAATCATTAAAGATACCTTCAGAAATGGTACTTATCGAAATTTTTTCTTCCTGAATCCGTACGGTCGAAACATTTTTGCCAAGCAACATCGTGATAACCATTACCAGAAAAAGAACTCCGATGGCAGATAACCAAAATTTTTTCTGCTTCCACCAGACCCTTTTTTCCCTTATGCGATCCATTGCGTCCATGATCTTTATCATATTTAGCCTTTGTGTTTTCGAAAATTCGTTCCGTATCAGCCATTAATTGAGATAAATCGTTGCTGGTTACACTACATTTTAACCAAGATCGTGCCATCCGGCATATACTATTAATTATCTGCTCATTAGCAGTCACCTCAATTTCGACAAGTGTCAATAATATTAACAATCCGGTCTAATGTTTATACAACCGCTTGTATGACTCAAAACCAATACATATCTTTGGATAACAAATTTTTAGCGATGGAAACCGGACGAATACTTATTGTGGATGACAACAAGACGCTTTTGAATGCACTTGAATTGGCACTACAACCCGATTTTGAATCGGTAACTTGTCTTTCGAATCCAAAGCAACTTCCGTTTATTCTTCAAACAGAAAAAATAGATGTTATCCTATTGGATATGAATTTCGTTGCAGGAATTAATTCGGGGAACGAAGGTATTTTCTGGCTCTCGGAAATTAAAAAATTAAAGCCGGAAATACAGGTTATCATGATGACGGCCTTTGGCGATGTAGAGTTAGCAGTGAAAGCATTAAAAATGGGGGCGTCGGATTTTGTACTTAAACCCTGGAATAATCTGCGGTTACTGGAGACGATCAAGGCAGCAGCCCGCATAAAACTATCGCAGGAAAAAATCAACCGCATAAAAGGAGAAAGTGGCACGGCTTCCAATGATCACCTGAAAGTGGCCGAGATGCTTGGAGATTCTCCTGTCATGAAACGAATCCACAAAATTATTGATAAGGTAGCTCCCACCAATGCCAATGTGTTAATTACCGGAGAGAATGGAACGGGTAAAGAGCTTATTGCAAGGGCCATTCACAGCAAATCGTTAAGAGCCTCACAACAGATGGTTGGTGTCGATATGGGGGCAATTACCGAAACGTTGTTTGAGAGCGAACTTTTCGGGCATGTGCGGGGAGCTTTTACCGATGCAAAAACCGCCCGTGACGGAAAGATAAAAATTGCAGATCAGAGCACGTTATTTCTTGATGAGATTGGGAATCTATCCCTTCCACTTCAGGCGAAACTATTGGCATGTCTTGAGAACCGTCAAATAGTCCCCGTCGGGGCAAATCATCCTATTCAGGTCGATATCCGCCTGATATGCGCTACAAATTGCGACATAGACCTGATGGTTGCAGAAGGCCGCTTCCGCGAAGATTTGCTATTTCGCGTCAACACAATAAGGATCGAAGCACCGCCACTCCGCGATCGCGAAGAGGATATTATCCTGCTGGCCAATCACTTTCTGAACTACTACGCAAAGTACTACCATAAGCCAAAACTAATTTTAAGCGGAAAATCGAAAGAAAAATTCCGGCATTACCATTGGCCGGGCAATGTTCGCGAATTACGTCACGCGATGGAAAAGGCAGTTATTCTTTCGGAGACGGAAATACTCCAGCCTGAAGATTTTCATTTCAGACCAACTGCTGAACGTGATGAATCGCGGAATACACTCGAAGATATGGAAAGGGTAATGATAGAACAGGCACTCGCCGAAAATGGCGGGAATATGAGTGCAGCCGCTATCAAACTGGGAATCACGCGTCAAACCTTGTACAATAAGGCAAAAAAATATGGGTTCTAAACCTTTCATTCAGAAAATAGGTTGGCAGGTTGTATTGATTGGACTTACTTCCCTCGCGACGGCTTTCCTGTGGTTTGGCCCAAACAGGCCATTGATTTTTTTCCCGTTATTGGTTTTGATATTTCTGCTGATCAGGCTTTTCAGGTTTCTTCAGCGGACAAATCAAGATATTGCGCTGTTTTTTGAAGGATTAATGAACGAAGATTCTTCCATCAATCTTGAGTTAAAAACAGCTCCCCCCGGGTATGCTTATCTTAGCAAATCATTGCTTCGGTTAAGTAAGGCTGTCCGCGACGAACGGGTTCAAAACCGTTTTCAGCAACAGTTTTATGAGGAATTAATCAGCCATTCGACTTCAGGTCTGCTTGCCTATGACGAAATTGGACAGGTAAAACTGGTGAATCCCCCGGTACTCGGTTTTCTGGGACTTTATCACCTCTCTTCGATGAAAACAATTGAAAACAGATTCCAGGCGTTTTATCAATCGATCAACAATCTCCAGCCTGGAAAAACAATCGTTTACAAGTTTTCGTCCGAAGGAGATACGATTCCATTACAAATCAGGTCAAGCCTTTTCAATTTCGGTGAAAAAAGGTATCGTTTACTCGCCTTTCAAAATATTAAAACCGAACTTGATGAAAAAGAGGTGGAAGCGTGGCAAAATCTTTTCAGAATACTTTCGCATGAAATAATGAATTCCATTGCGCCCATCACATCACTCGCTCAATCAATTACAAAGTCGCTTCCTGATGAATCAGAAGAAACTCCCTCATCAGAAAAGGTCGATTTCAACAGGATCAGGCGAATTGCCTCGACCATTGAAGGTCAAAGCAACCTGATAATGTCGTTTGTTGAGAAATACCGAAAGCTTTATAAAATCCCCGAACCAGATATCAAACCAATTAATGTTGCCGACTGGCTTTCGCGGTTCAGGATACTTTACCACCAGGAAATGATCCAAAAGGGGATTCGGTTCGATGTCATCCAGTCGGAGGTTGATCATTTTAATGCCGATGATAACCTGATTTCGCAGGTGATCGTTAACTTGCTGAAGAATGCACAACAAGCATTAACCGCTTCGGGAAACGGAATCATCCGGTTATCTGTCATGAAAACAGATGAGAAGATCCTGATTGCCGTCGAAGACAATGGTCCAGGAATTCCTGAAAAATATGCCAATCAGATCTTTATGCCGTTTTTCACTACCAATCCCGGGGGGAATGGAATTGGATTGGCCATTTCGCGGCAAATTGTTCTCCGGCACGGGGGAACAATCACATTTTCATCAATGCCAGAAAAGGGGACAAAATTCAGTATATCATTATAATAAAGATACAGGACACCCTTTCGGCGGTTTCAGATCCCGAAAGGGTTTTTAAGATATTCACCTAAAGAGAGGTTATGACGGATTTCTTTATCAAAGCCACAATCGGGGTTTAAAACCGCCGATTGGGCGACATTCTTCTCCAATACATCTACAGCATCAACAGCCCATTCTCTCTTAATTGCTTAATCGAGGTGCTATTCCAGAAGAGCACAAAATCCTCACCTGTTTGTTCTTCAAATGATTTTTCCAATTCTCCAAAAGATGTAAGTGATGATTGACTGACAGAAATATTGGGAATTTGGGTCAACAGCCAATTGCCTTCATCATGCTTCAGATGAATTACCAAATCCCGCTTCTTATTCGCAAAAGTGAGTTCAGCCATTTCGTAGGATTGATTTTTTTTCTTCTTCGAATAATAGCGAATAGAAGGAAATCCTCCCAGCCACACAATTTTGGTATGAGGTTTTACCGGTTCATATTCCACATTATCAATCGTCTGCTGAATATATTTCGGAAGGATCGTGGTTCGGGGCACTTTAAAATCGAACCAATCCTGAAGCGGAAGTTCGAAGCCAATTTCGTGCATATAGTTGAAAAGTGATTTTTTGAGTCCCTCACTGAAAAGTTCATGGATTGCTCCTGAAGGATCACTGTGAATCAGATCATTATTGGTAAACGTCCCCGGTTTTTCGTTTTCAATTTTCACGTTAAACTGTGCAGGATTCAATCCAATCGGACTGTGAGCTGTCATTGCAAACTGGTGCCAGAATCCAGACTGCACAATTCCTGCCTCGAACAACTGCCTCACAACTTCCAGCGAATCGATGGTTTCCTGTGCAGTTTGTGTTGGGAATCCATACATCAGATAAGCATGAACCATGATTCCAGCCCTGGTGAAGTTGTCGGTTACTCTTGCAACCTGCGCAACACTCACTCCTTTGTTAATCATTTTCAGCAATCGGTCGGAGGCCACTTCCAAGCCTCCCGAAACAGCGATGCAACCCGATTTTTTTAATAACAAACACAAATCGAAAGTAAAACTTTTTTCGAATCGGATGTTGGTCCACCAGACCACCGTGAGTTTCCGGTGGATGATCTCTAAAGCCAAATCGCGCATCAATGCAGGTGGTGCAGCTTCGTCTACAAAATGAAAACCAATCTGTCCGGTTTGCCGGATCATTTCTTCGATGCGGTTGCATAAAATCTGCGCACTGATGGGTTCATAGCGGCTAATATAGTCAAGCGAAGTGTCGCAAAATGTGCATCGGCTCCAGTAACAACCGTGCGCCAAAGTAAGTTTGTTCCAGCGGCCATCGCTCCAAAGACGGTGCATCGGGTTTACGATTTCAATCACTGAAAGATAAGTATGCAACTGAAGATCCGTATAATCGGGCGTTCCGGTTTCGGGTTGCGGAAAGTCCTGTTGTGTGGAACCATTCAGGTAGACAACCTTGCCATTTTCAAGGGCGAAAGTTCTTTTCAATTCAACTTTATTGCGTTTCCCGTCAAGGTATTCAATAAGGTTCAGCATCGGAGCTTCGCCATCATCGAGCGTAATAAAATCAAGATAATTGAAAACCCGAGGATCGGTTAGTGAGCGCAATTCAGTACTTGCAAAACCACCCCCCATCACAATCTTCAACTCCGGGGAATTACGTTTGATCCACTGTCCGCATTTGAAAGCGCTATAGAGATTTCCGGGAAAAGGAACAGAAATGGCCACAAGCGTAGGTTCGTAAACGTTAATTTTCTTTTGGAGTAAATTGAGCAAAAGCTTGTCAATAAAGCTATCAGGAGCAATCATTGCAGCTTCCAGTTCATCGAACGTAGCTGCTGATCGTCCGAGGCGCTCGGCGTAACGGCTGAAACCAAAGTGCGGATCAATCGCCTCCTTAATCAGATCCGAAAGATCTTCAAGGTAAAGTGTTGCTAAATGTTTTGCCTTGTCGCGGGTTCCCATGGTTCCAAAAGCCCACTCCAAATCTTCGGTTTGGGCAAAACGCGAAGCCCTGGGTAAGAAGTCGCCTTCGCAAATCAAATGTGACAAAGGAAAATTCTTTTCCTGCAAAAACGCAATTACCTGATCGATCGTCTGAATGTAACTTTCACGCAGGTTGAAAATCCGCTGACCGTTAGCCGACAACTCTCCTTTAGTGGATTCAATTTCGTGAAAAACAGCCTTTAATCCTTCCGGAGAAAACAAAGCCAAAATCGTATCTATGCCAAGATCGCATTGGTAGGATGAAATTGATTTTGTGTTTAAAAACCCTTTCAGATAAGCCGTTGCAGGATATGGGGTATTCAGCTGGGTAAACGGTGGCGTTATTAACAATACTTTTTGGCTCACAATTTGATCTTTTAACGATTCGTAAAAGTAATGCAAATATGTATTAACTTTATTTCTATAAAACATTTAACCATGCAAGCGAAAATTTTGATCATCGCGGTATCGGTAAGTTTAAATACCGCAACTGTTTTCTCTCAGGAAACCACATAAAACCGGAAACCTTACGCTGCTGGTCGGTTTAAGTAACACAACCATTAAATAATACGACAATAGTTCTCATTTCTTATATTCAAATCTAAACTACTTTATTGTTTTCGTAAAACTGAAGCACATACAACCTAAAGAAGATTAATCCGGCAACACAAACAACACTGCTTATAGCGAAGATTGCAGCGATCGAAATATATTGGGCAATGAGTCCTGCCATAATCATTCCGAATCCCATGCCGATATCCAATGCCGTATAGAGTGTTGAATTTGCGGCTCCCCGATGACTGTCGTCAGCAAGGTTATTTACCATCGACTGGAAGGTTGGAAAGACAACGCCAATTCCAAACCCAATAATAAGCGCAGAGATATAAAATCCGATGGCATTTTGTACCACTGCCAGCAATGGGAACCCAACAATAAGCAGCATCAGGCATATCGTCAGAATCTTTCCAGGGCCATTCCTGTCAAATACTTTTCCGGCAACAAGGCGTGATGAAGCTATTCCGCAAGCAAAAAACAAAAAGAACAGCGATGAATTCTGAATACCGATCTCTCGTCCGTAAAGTGCAATAAATGAAATTAGTCCGCCGTAAGTAATCATGATAATAAGCACATTGATCGATGGGCGGATCGAATTCTTATCAAATAAGTTATTGAACCGAAACTGAACGTGTTTTCTATTCTGCGATCGATGGGGAAGGTGAATCAAATAGGCACATGCAAAACTTGCCAGGCTGATAAAAATTCCTGAAACAAACATATTAATATAACCCCAGTGATGACAAACAAATAACCCGATAACCGGCCCGACCGACATACCAAGTGTTGTTGACAGTGCAAAATAACCAATGCCTTCGCCACGTTTCGGCGCTGGAATAATATCGACGGCGATTGTTGATGCCGAGATCGTAGTAAAACCCCACGTAAGTCCTTGTGAAAACCGTAGCAGTATCAATGATGCAATTGTGATGGCAACCAGGTACCCGGCAAAAAGCATTGAATAAATGACCAGGGCGATCAAAAAAATCACCCGGCGATCAAACCTGTCGAGTGTAAAACCTGAAAAAGGGCGGATCAATACCGAAGCAAGGGTATAAGCTGCCACAACGAATCCAACCTGGCTTTTTGTTGCATGAAGTTCACTTACCAGATAAATTGGCAACGCCGAAATAACTGCATAGTAGGTAATATGCATCAAAAAATTCGACATTATAAGGAGGATAAAATCCTTATTCCATATCCGGTCATACATATTTCAAGACATTAAAAACGAAGTCGCAAATGTATTCAATAATGACTGCGGCTATCCGGTAATCGTGTTAACAAAATGGAAAGAGACCATTAAGATCTGCTACACTACTTGCTTTCAGCCTGTTTGGACTGGCAGTTTTGTAGAGTTATCCATAAAGTCAATAAACAGGAGATACCACGAACTGTTATTGTGAATAGAAATGTTTTAACTTTGCCACAATAATACACTAAGATGAACAATTATCCTGTCTATAATGCCTCCATAATAGTAACCCGTGAACTGGAAGATGAGCTTGGGAAGATCCTGATCCGCTATCCCAAAGATAAAGTATTCCTGGTTACGGAAGAAAACTGCGATCAATTTTGTGTTCCACTTATCAATCGCACACCCGGATTTGAAAATTTCAGGAAAGTGGTCATACCATCAGGCGAAGAGAATAAGAAACTCTCGTCAGTTGAAATGATCTGGCTTTTCCTAAGCCAGAACGGCGCTGACCGTAAATCACTTGTTGTGAACCTTGGCGGCGGAATGCTTACCGATTTGGGGAGTTTTGCAGCCTCAACAATCAAAAGAGGAATGGATTTTGTAAATATTCCAACGACCCTTTTGGCGCAGGTTGATGCTTCTGTTGGCGGGAAAACAGGCTTCAACTTCAACGGATTAAAGAATGAAATCGGGGTGATCAATCAGCCCAATACGGTACTGATCGACACACGTTTTCTGCAAACCATTGACAGTCAAAATCTCATCTCCGGATATGCCGAAATGATCAAACACGGACTGATCAATTCTGCCCAACATCTGGAAGAAGTTCGTAATTATAACCTTACAAATCCCGATCTTGATAGACTTCGTGGAATAATTGCCCGGTCGGTAGCGATCAAAGATAGTTTCGTATTCCAGGATCCTAACGAACGGAATATTCGTAAAGCGTTGAATTTCGGGCACACAATCGGTCATGCGTTCGAAAGTGCCGCGTTATATTCGGGGAAACCAATTCTTCACGGATTTGCCGTCGCTTACGGAATGATTGCAGAACTATATCTTTCTCACAAGGTGTGTAATCTTCCGTTGGACATACTCAACGAATTATCGGATTGGTTAATCTCCGTTTACAGAAAATATACGATTGAAGAGAGCCAGTTTGAAGCGTTTTATCAGTTAATGACGCATGACAAGAAGAATGAAGGGACACGCGTTAATTTCACGTTGATACCATCCGTCGGTGAGGTTGCCATCAATCAAAACTGCGACAAAGCCCTTATATTCGAAGCTTTGGAATATTACAAACAACTTTCTATTTGATTATTATCCATGCAATATACCATCACGAAAGAGGATAAAATACTAAAAGGGGAAATCACGCTCCCTTCATCCAAAAGCATCAGTAACCGAATATTGATCATTAACTCGTTAAGCTACTCACCCTACGAGATTGATAATCTTTCGGATAGTGATGATACGAAAGTGATGGAGGCTGTTTTGAACGCAAACACCAATTATTTTGATATTGGACATGCAGGAACAGCCATGCGATTTCTGACCGCCTTTTTGTCGAAGATAGCCGGAGAATGGGTATTGACAGGATCGGAAAGAATGCGGCAACGTCCGATCGGCATTCTTGTAGATGCATTACGCAAACTTGGTGCATCGATTGAATACACCGAAAATGAAGGATTCCCTCCGCTAAAAATCCTTGGAACTTCGTTAAAAGGAGGAGTACTCGAACTTGACGGAAGCATCAGTAGCCAATATATTTCAGCGTTACTCATGATTGCGCCAACAATTCCGGGCGGACTGACATTAAAACTTTTAAACCAGGTAACTTCGAAACCTTATATTGAGCTCACCCTTAATTTGATGAAACACTTTGGCGTTCGTCATTCGTGGACAGGGAATGAGATCAGGATTTATGAGCAAACCTATAACCCGGTAAAGTTTTCTGTAGAAGCCGATTGGTCAGGCGCGTCATATTGGTACGCAATAGCCGCACTTTCTGACGAATGTGATTTGCTGCTCAAAGGATTGCGTCTGCAAAGTCTGCAGGGTGATGCTGCCCAGTCGGTGTGGTTTGAAAACTATTTTGGCGTTCAGTCAAAACAGGTAGGCAATGACGTACGCCTGATAAAAAAAGAAGAAACTGAACTGAAATTATTGGAACTGGATTTTATCGAAAACCCCGATATTGCCCAGACTTTTGCTGTACTTGCAGTTTGTCAGAAAATCTCTTTTCACTTCAAAGGTTTGACAACCTTAAAAATCAAGGAGACCGATCGTATTCTGGCGTTACAAACCGAATTGGCTAAGTTCGGTGCAAAACTTACCGAACCGGCAGAAGGGGAACTTTCCTGGGACGGAACAGTTAATCAATCTCAGGTAAATCATCCTATTGCAATCGAAACCTATCACGATCACCGGATGGCGTTGGCATTCGCACCTGCAACGATGGTTTATCCTGAAATTATCATCAACGATCCGGATGTGATTACAAAATCCTATCCGGCCTATTGGGAGGATTTGAAAAAAACAGGATTTAAAATCGTGTAGATACAAGGCATGCCTTGTCTATACATACGCACGCCTTGTCTCTACATACACACGCCTTTTCTCAACATATGCATGCCTTGTCTTCATAAATTAATCCTTATCTTTCAATATCTCCTGTGATATATTATCTTTGTTAATCATCCGAAGTAATATGTCGATCCAGCATTTAATCCCTGACGAATTTATACGGTTCCTTTTGGTGCTGGTCTTCTCATTGGTGATCGGCCTCGAACAGCGTCGTCACCACATTACTGAAAATGAAGTTCTTCTGTTTGGGACTGACCGAACATTCACCTTTATTGGTTTACTGGGATATGTATTGTTTATTGCCGATCCCAAATCTTACCTTCCGTTTCTCACCGGTTTTGTAATAATCGGACTGCTATTAGCAATTCAATACTTTCAGAAAATCAATCAGCACAACAATTATGGTTTAACCAGTTCAATTTTGGCGTTATTGACTTACTGTCTGCCGATTATGGTTTTCACACAACCCGTCTGGCTCCTGCTTGCGTTTGTTGTTGTAATTCTGATACTTACTGAACTGAAAGATCATTTCATCTCCCTTTCGAAGAAAGCATCTGAAGTAGAGTTTATTACGTTGGCAAAATTTATCGCGTTTGCCGGTGTGATTCTTCCACTTCTGCCCGATCAACCTATTTCGGCCCAGATACCCATTTCCCCTTACAACCTGTGGTTAGCCGTGGTGGTGGTTTCAGGAATATCATATATCAGCTATCTTCTCAAAAAATTTGTCTTCCCCGATTCGGGCATCCTATTAACCGGTATTCTTGGAGGGTTGTATAGCAGCACCGCGACAACTGTTATTATTGCCCGTCGTGAAAAACAGGGAAGCGCAGGAAAACAAGCAGTTTCAGCTATCATGATAGCGAATGGAATGATGTACCTGCGAATACTCGTTTTAGCCTTTCTCTTCAATAATGCAATTGCGACAGCACTTTCCATTCCGTTCCTTTTCCTTTTTGTGATTTGTCTTGTACTTGCTAAAATATCAGGTAAAAAAGATGATGAAATTTCACCATCCCTGGCAGAAAGTATGAATACTACGGGTAATAAAAATCCACTTGAACTGAAAACTGCCGTTGTGTTTGGAATTCTGTTTGTTTTCTTTGCAATCGTCACAGAATATGTCACGAAGACCTATGGAGATACCGGAGTTACATCGCTGGCATTTATCGTCGGAGTTACCGATATCGATCCTTTTTTGTTGAACCTCCTCCAACATCAGGGTGGAATTACTGAAACAACGGTAGCGCTGGCAATTATTAACGCAACTAATAGTAACAATATTCTAAAGATGATCTATGCCCTTGTGTTGAGCAGCAAGAATCTAAATAAAAGCCTGATTATTAATTTTTCTATTCTGATTTTTTCAGGACTTGCTGCCTCCCTGCTTTTTTATCTGCTGTAATTTTTAGAAATAACGTGGCGTCAAACAGCAAAACCGTTTACGTTTGTAAGTGAAGTCATAGCTTAACATGAACTCATGGGTACCGGCATTTACCTGGGAGAACCAGTTATGATGTTGTTCCTATAAAAAGCTCATAGTCAATCCTAACCTGAGTCGGTTGAATAAATAAAAATACGACGATCGAACCCTCATAGTTACAATAGGCGCCATTGTTACTGGCTGACAACACAAATAGATCAGGTAGAGGATCCATAACCACAGTTGCAGCACTTGTAGCAGGAATTGTACCATATGTGCCAGCCTGAAAGAGGCCAGGGAATGATATAGTATTTCCATTTCCTGTTACTGTAGCCTGATTTGCCACTTGCCTCTGCTTTCGCAAATTATAGGTCCCACCATTTTCTGAATGATCAATCGAAATCTGTATTGCAGTACTTCCCTGGCAAAAATGTCCATTCGCTGGGTTTGTAACCAGCGTTTGGGCAACAACAATCCAGCTTGTCGTTAAAGCTATAACGAAAAAACAAATGTGAAATATTCGTTTCATCAGTTTAAGCGTTTAGGAGGCGATTTATTTAATAATTGGCAATTGTAAAATTTATTGACATCAAAGAATTTACTTT
>Ga0209512_1002146_pt1 | contig 21837 bp, 14 predicted proteins | sample frozenSSSSmetaG_FD_184142 | JGI IMG/M metagenome (GOLD analysis project Ga0209512, IMG submission 184142) | Glacier valley bacterial and archeal communities from Borup Fiord, Nunavut, Canada, to study Microbial Dark Matter (Phase II) -... | ecosystem: Environmental > Aquatic > Freshwater > Ice >...
ACTTTAATTTAGTCTTAAGTGTGCAGTAAGTGATCACTTATTTTTCCCCAAACTCACAGTAGCGCGTCGCTCCCCTGTCGCCTCAGTCCGCAGAAATACTAAGCTATCTGTCCGCACCGCTAGTGTCGGTGATCATTCTCACGTACAATCGTCGAGAGCATCTCGATCACATACCCAACTATGACCTCAACAAATCAACCGTTCGCTGTTCCTCAACCCGATCGCGGAACCTACTTTGAATTTGAAGTAGTGACGATCAACGCTGAAGGCAGAGAGAAAAGCCGCAGTCTAAAACGCGCCAGATCCTTCTGTGAGGATTTGGGCAACGGTATAATGCTAGACATGGTAGCCATTCCTGCTGGCGAGTTTTTGATGGGAACGGCAGATGCCGATCGAGACACTATCACTCAAGAAGCAACCCGGAATGGAATAGAACAGAAGTATGCAGAAACACGGACAAGTCAGGAGATGCCTCAGCATTGCGTGAAGGTGCCAGAATTTTGGATGGGCAAGTTTGCAGTGACGCAGGCACAGTGGGATCGAGTTGCCGCATTGCCTAAAATCAAAACCAATTTAGATGCTGATCCATCAAACTTCAAAGGGGCAAAGCGTCCAGTAGAAAAGATTACTTGGGAACAGGCAGTTGAGTTTTGCAATCGACTTTCTTGCAAAACAGGTAGATCATACCGTTTACCCAGTGAAGCCGAATGGGAGTATGCCTGTCGCGCTGGAACTACTACTCCCTTCCATTTTGGAGAAACCATAACGACCGATCTAGCAAACTACAACGGCGACTATTCCTACGGTAATGCTCCTCAAGGTGAGTCTCGATCTCAAACAACAGAGGTGGGCATATTTCCGGCTAATGGCTTTGGACTCTATGATATGCACGGAAATGTCTACGAGTGGTGTGCTGACATTTGGAATGAGAGCTACGAGTGGGCACCAACAGATGGAACTGCCCAAGATATAGGCAGCGAGCTAAGAGATCCTCATCACGTCCAGCGGGTTAGCCAACTCCTGCGCGGCGGTTCGTGGCTTAACTGTCCGTGGATCTGCCGTTCTGCCGCCCGCTCCAAGTTAATACGCGGCGGTTATACAGCCGTCATCGGTTTTCGTGTTCTTTGTTCTGTTTCAAGTACTCTTCACCGCTAGAGTTGCTGTACGACGGTTACAGCCGCTCGTTCTTTCACTTTCAGACGTTAATAAAATAGCAGTCAATCGTTGGTAGTTACGGTGCTGCAAGATTTGCGGCAACCGGGCAATGACTGACAGCGCATTGAGAACGCAAAATTCTCAGATCAAAGAACGCGATTAAGCTGAACATCCCTATCGGGGCTTTTATGATGTACGTGTTGTACGTATGAATGGGTCGCCATTCAATATAAAAGATTTGATTAGTGTGCGACACCACTGCTTGTGGATGGGAGTAGTCTGGAGTAAGATTATTTATTATTGCGAAAAAAATCTTGGTTCACTGCAAATACTTGGTTTTGAGAAAAGTCATGGCTATGAACCACCTTTACGTAAATCTTGAGGCACTTCAGCAATATATATCATATCACTTTGGCAGAGGAATACTTGCATATATTGGTAAAAGTCAACTGCTATACCCGCTAAATTTTAGCCTAGAACAATTTTTAAATGCTTTTATCAAACTAGGCAAGGTGGTTATAATCTAATGAATATAAGGAAATTGAATGATCATATGGGAATTACACTTGAATTAACTCCAGAAATTGAAGCTCGTTTGATAGCCCAAGCCGCAGCGCAGGGCATAACAGGCGAAGCATTTTTGAAAGCCGCGATCGAAAATTTACTGAATTCTGAACCCCTGTTATACCGGGTTGGAACTGCTTTAGTCGTTCAATCTACCCCAATCGGCAATCTAGAAACATTTATTGAGCAGATGCGGGAAGAACGACTTAGAGACTTAATCGCAGATTATGAAAGTCCTATCTGACACATCTTTATTAGTGGCAATCCAAACCATTTTACTCGGCTCGGAGAAGATTTAGCTCAACGGGTGCAAGTGCCGTCTTGATCTTCTGTGTGGGTGCGATCGCTTGACTAGTGATGCTCCAATAACTCTTCGAGTCGCTGTAGTTGCTGTTGCTGTTGCAAGATCATTTTCTTAAGTTCAAGCAACTCTTGCTCTTTGAGTAAATTTAGCTTGTCGTGCAACAGTTCAATTTCTAGTTCTGCTTTTACATTCACTTCATAGTCGTGCTTAGCCTCAAGGCGATCGATAGTCGCTTGACGATTTTGACTCATCATGATAATAGGCGCGGCGTAGGCAGCTTGAAAGGATAATAAATAATAAGTTGAGTAGAATGAAGGGATAAGAGTCCCAATGCTGAAATAGAGCTAAGATCTCATGGGATTTGCGGTAATTCTATTCCTACTATCTGTAGTACTGAGCAACACATGTGTATAGCTATAACGAGCAACTTGGGCTTGTATGGCAATTAACGCCAATCACCCAGAAGAGTTTACTTATTCGGACAATTGCGAACATTGCCTCAAGAGATGGTATAGGCTTTGAATATTGAGATTATGAGGATTTCCGAAAAACCCTGCTAGTGGAATATTTACTTCCGATTGGACCTGTCAATACGAGAGTTTGTCCATTATTCCCTAACTGAGCGACGTAAGTACCAGGTGGATTCACATAATGTGATCTACCAAGGTTTCTTCCTGTACAACTATCGTCTGTGCTTAAAAAACCGTCTTTGGGAATGACAGTTATCCGATTTCCATTTAAAGTAAAAATACCTACTGAAGCAACTGTACGACTTATTCCACAGTAGGAAAAAAGGTTAGACGCTTGAGTTGATCTGACAAAACCACTGTCAGCATGAAAATCAATAATGTCACCGATGGTTTTCCACTCACCCACAAGTTGTGAAGGTATTTGTTCGTTGGCACGAGCGATACTGCTTAAGGCAAGCGTTGCTGTCAGTACAGTAGTTATAGCCATAGCGATTCGTTTCATACTAGTTGTATTCCTTTTAAAATAGTAAAGTTTTCTTGCTTGACCAGGATTATCACTTCTTAGAACAGCTGATTTTTCATTAGACATCGTTATTTAATGGACAAAATATTGAAGGAAGTACAGTTGAGATGAAATAAGCTACCCACTAAAGTTTGTAGCTCTATAACATCTGTGTTGCAATCATTATAAAACTGTTTCAACTTACGGTAGTTGCAGAAAACTGCAAACATAAATACGGAAAACTGCGCTTCCAAGATGATTTGTTTCTAGGATTATTCGCAACTATAATTTCAGTTGCTCTATTCCTTAACTGCAACAGATTGATAACTCTAACTTACCCCTAGAAACGATCGCATGATCTTTAGGCACTGTCATCCGGAGTAAAATAGCCCGCAAATCGGGTTATTATGGGGTCATTTTAAGCCTTTGATACAGCCTGTCGTGCTCAAGCCGTTACCAAATGGTCGAGGGCGTTGTTATTCTGCTAATTGTTTGATTTTTGCAATGTTAAGAAATGTATATTTAAGTATAAAATATTACTTATGATTACGGAAATTTTTATTTAAATACAGAAATTCATTTTAGTTCCGAAGCGGAATTTTAGGTTTAGAGACCGTTCACAAACGTGACACTAGCAAACTTATTGCGCTAACACGCTTAGATTTACACTTTTCTGCATAGGTTCAAAAGCCATCCTCAATTAAGATAGGTGGGTACTTTAGCAAATATAATGTTTTTTAACTTGGCTCAACAGAAGTAAAAAGATGGAAGCAATAACTTTGAAAGGAAACCAAGCTGGTGAAGATTTACCAGTAGAAAAAAAACTCAGTATTCTCGTTGTCGATGACCATCAATTAATTTTGACGGGAACCCTTGATGTGTTGAAGCGAGAGTATCCAGAATCTGATATTTTTAAGGCTCAGACGGCAAAAGAGACACTTTCGCAATTTAAATGTCATCAGTTTGAACTGATTGTGATGGATTTGTCGATACCCAATGAGCCAAAGGAGACAGCAGAAATTAATACTGGAATCAAGCTGTTGCAAACTTTGCTTAAAGAATATCCTCATCAGAATATTATGGTGCAAACAAGTTATGTCAAGGCATTAATTCGGATTAAACACGAAATTGACAATCATCAAGGTGGGTTTGCAATTGCAGATAAAGGATTACCCGAATCTGAGATGTTGATGCGGGCTAATTTAGCACTTAATGGTGCAACCCACACCAAAGATATCAAAACAGGGATTGAGCTTAAACCCGAATGGTTAGATGTATTGCGATTAGCTTTTAAAGAAAGTTTGACAGATAAAGCGATCGCTGAACGAATGTATAAATCCGAAAGAGCAGTCCGGACTTACTGGACGAAGGTTCAAGATGTTTTAGGTGTATATCCTGAAGACTGCAAGCAAGGTGGTAAGAATATGCGAATTCAAACCGAAGTTCGTTCCCGTGAAGAAGGTTTAATTGATTAGCATGGAAAGAAGCTAGATGAGAAGGCATCGCATTCGCAAAGAATTAGGTTTGTGGTCGCTTGCTGCACCTCCAGGTATAATAGTACTGGTTATGGTAATGTTGATACGTATAGCGGGAGGAATACAATTTTTAGAATGGATGCTTCTCGATAATATGTTACGTCTGCGTCCAATCGAAAAACCCGATGAACGTGTCGTCATCGTAGGTATCAATGAAAAAGATATTGAATGGGTAGGACAATATCCGATTCCTGATGAGAAAATTGCCGAATTATTAACCAAGCTGGAAACTTATAAAGCAAGAGCAATTGGGCTGGATATCTTCAAAAATGTTCCTGTTGAACCTGGTGGGAAACAACTCGCGCAGGTATTGCAGGAAAATCCTAATATTATTGGAATAGAAAAAATTTTACCACCCGGAATAACTTCTCCGCCGCGAATGCTACCGGAGCAAGTTGGATTTGTCGATTTACCTGATGATACGGATACTAAAAATCGACGCTATTTATTATATACACCGAATCCGGCAAATCCGGCAAATGAAAAAGAAGATAAATATTCTCTAGCGCTACGGTTAGTGATTAAATATCTGGATGCAAAAGGAATTAATCTAGAGACAGGGAAAAATGACCCAAATACGATGATGATTCGGGCTTTTGAATTACCTCGAATCACTAAGAATTTTGGTGGATATGTTAATGTTGATGACGGGGGAATGTCAATTCTTATGAACTTCCGTAATAATCCTCAGCCTTTTAATATTGTGTCGCTGCGCGATATTTTACATGGGAAAGTTGCTCCAGAATTGTTTCGCGATCGCATCGTGTTAATTGGCAACCGAAATATGAGCGCCGGTGATTTTTTTTATACATCTGCTGCGCCAACAATAGGGTTAAAGGGTCTAATTTACGGCGTTGACTATCACGCCCATGTTATTAGTCAAATCCAAAGTACTGTAATTGAAAATCGCCCCATGTTGAACAGTTGGGGAAAGATGGGAGAGTACACATGGATAGTTATTTGGGGTATTCTGCCTATTATTATCGGACGACTGACCCAATCTGTTTGGAAAAATGTGCTTAGTGTTGGTGTAGCGGGGGTTTGTTTGTTTATTTGTGGGTATATAATGCTATCCCATTGGGGTATGTGGATTCCTTTAGCACCAAGCTTTCTAGTATTAGCTGTGAATGGAGTTGGCTTAAGTGCTTTTGCATTTTATCAGCATGATAAATTCTTGCGATCGCAAATTAACGAGCGTCAAAACACAATTCAACATACTTTTACTGTAATTCATAATGGGCCGTTACAGACCCTTGGCTACGGTTTAAAGCATATGCGTGCCAATGATATTTCTGACGAGCAATTGCTTATACAGTTTGAAAAGCTCGATGCAGAAATTCGAGAAATTGGTGAGTTTCTCAAACTCGAAGCATTAACAGAGGAAGAAAGTTTGCGTTTAGGAAGCGGATTAAGGCTCGAATTAAACCGACCGCTTCATGATTTACTATATGAAGTTTATTCAACTACGCTAGAACGTGATGGATTTGAGTATTTTAAAACATTAAAAGTTAAAATTCGCAATTTTGAGCCAATTGACGATAAATATGTAAACATGGAAAAGAAACGTGGTATTTGTTTATTTTTAGAAGAAGCTTTATGTAATATTGGCAAACATGCCCAAGAAGTAAAGCGCATTCAAGCATCAGGTGTGTATGCTGAAGGTAGATATAAGCTGTGGATTGAAGATAATGGTTGTGGGATTCAATCAAAACTTGAAAATAAAGGGACAAAAAATTCTAAAATACTCGCTAAACAATTAGGAGGAGAGTTTCGACGCGAATCGCTTTCCCCTCGCGGGACTGTATGCGAACTTAGTTGGAAAATTAAAAAATAATTTTGTATTTTGAGAATATTGCCGTAGTAGGTGCAGGTTCCCGTGAAGTATTCACACATACAATCAGCAAATCATGAATCACCAATATTATTCATTTTGGCGAAATAGCTACAGACTTACAAGTTTGATTATGGGAGTACTTTTCCTGGTTACTGCATTCCCCGTATCTGCTGAGTTTAAACCGCGCGATCGCAAGCCTGCAAGTGGAAATTCTCGTCCGGCTGGTTCGCGTGGATGTTCAAATAGCGGTATCCCGATAACGCAGCTTGCACCTCAGACTTTTATTGGTAAGACCGCTTTAACACGTCCAATGTTTGTTTGGTATATGTCAAGTTCCCAAACTGTGCGATTCCGACTTTTTGAGCTTGAGTCAACCCCCAAACAAATCGGTGAACCGAAAGAAATACCAACAATAGTAGGTATTAACAAGCTAAAACTTCCCCTTGATTACCCTGAACTCAAAGTAGGTAAAACATACCTTTGGCAAATCGCCAGCGACTGTGAAAATGACGTAATTGTTAGCCGTGCTGAATTTATAGTAATCAATGCTCAATCACTCCCGAAGAAACAATACACCAGCATTCCCGAAAATGTAAATTATTATACTGAAAATGAACTGTGGTATGAAGCACTGGAAGAAGCATTGAAAATAGCGAGTAATGGTATCAGCCCAATTGTATCAACATTAGTCCAAGACCTCGCCAAATCGGAGATTTCATCGGGGAAAGAAGCCAATATCCAAAAAACTAAACAACGAGTCGAGGTTCTCCAGAAAATTTCCACAATTGGTAATTAACTGAGTATCAAAGCCAATTACCGATCACGATTATCGGTGCCCAATATGCCGGGTTATTGTATATAGTATTTACACCTTCAGACGGTGATTTATTCGCATTAATCATTTTAATTTGGGCTTTTTGCAATGCTTCCGCAATACTCATCCCCGTGTTCCGGTAATTAGTGTAAAATTCTTTGATTAGTAATGATGTCGAGTCATCGCTAACACTCCATAAAGAAGCGATCGCAGTTTTAACACCAACTTGTAATGCAACTCCAGCTAACCCTAGTGTTGCCCGGTCGTCACCAACTGCGGTTTCACATGCGGTAAGTGCGAGAAGTTCGACACCATCTGATTTGCGGTTGAGGTTTCGCAGTGAGTTTTCTAACTGCCTAATGGTAAGTTTTTTGTCTTTGCCGGCGACAATAAAGGTATCTTCAGGAATGATCCCAAATTGAGCATGACTAGCTACGTGGACAATGGGGTATGTGGTTTTATCTAATTTGTTTTGGAAACTTTCAGGGGTAAAATTTTCATTGATGAGGTCGATAGAATTGGGAAATAGACTTTCAATTGCTTTGACTTCGCTGTCAACTGAAGTCAGTGCCGGAAAAGACTTTCCATCAATTGTTGCTTCTTGCGTTAAACCCAAAATTAACGCCTTTTGCGTACTGCGATCGCGTAATTTTGGTGTAGTAAGTCGTAAACTAGGTGTTGTTGCAACTGCATAGGTTTCCACTAAATATTTATGCTGCTGGCTGTCATAAAGTGCTGCCATTGGAATGCTACGTAAAAACCCATCTTGAATAAACACAAGTGTTTTAACTTGAGCCGATTTGATATTCTCAGCAAAAGGGCGAATTAACCAATCATAGAGTTGTGCTGCAGATGTTGTATCGTACTTATCTTGATCTAATTGTTCTTTCCCTTTAATTAGCCCTATGCGAAACTCTCTAATTTTGTGTTCTAACTTTTGGCTGCTAACTATTTTACTTGTATCTTGTTGATTAGGGTCTTCAATCCACTTAAATTTGGTTATTTGGTTGGGTAACTGTAATAATATTCCAGTTTTGCCATTTAAAATTATGGAACTCAAAAATGCAGTGCTCTTAAATGTGACATTATTATCTTTGAGAAGTTCGCCTACCTGTTTGGGATTCAACTCACTCAAAATACAATCGTTACCAAAATAATTCTGTAATTCTGCCAGTTTCAAGGCATCAATAGTATCTACCACTCTTGATAATTCTATTGCACGTTCTTTGTCTGAAATTGCTCCAGCCTCAAGCAGTTCAAGCCGCGATTGTGCCAATGTACGGTACAGTGGGCGAACGACATCGCGGAAATCAAACTGTACATCTCGTTCTGCAGTCAAAATCTCGCTGCGGATATCTTCTAGAGTATCAAATGCACGTTGATAGGATGCGATCGCTTCTTCTCGGCGATTTTGTTCATCTAAAATGCGTCCCGCTTGCCACTCCCACAAATACAGGCTATCCTTGGCACTCAATTTACTGTCAGCGGCGATTATTGCTGCTTGGGTATATTTTAATGCTTGTTTATGATCTTTGTGGCATTCCCAGAAATGACCCAAAGCACCATTAGAATAGGATTGCAGGCGATTATCTTCTAAGTTATTACTAATTAATGCTGCTTGATTAAGCAAATCTAATACTTTGCCATCAGTAAAAACTAGCTGAGTTGGACAGATGGTAAAAAGTGAAATTTTTTGTTGATTATGCTGCAAGTATGCTAAATCAATTGCCCCGTAGACTTTTGTCGCCGAATCAGGCAAACCTTCAAGAACTTTCAAAGCATCCTTGTAAATATTACTAGTCGCATCACCCTGTCCCATCTGGTTTGTCTGGGAATTCAACTGAATTAAATTTAATAATCCTCGCATTTCTGCCAAAGCTTGTTTTTGCTTGCGGGCAAGTTTTACACTCTCCTGGAAATATTCGCGTGCTTGGTTGTAATCTGCCGCTGAATTTTGATTAAATTCATTTTCTTTATTGATAATACCAGCCTGCTTTGCTGAATTCGCTTGTAACTCTCGCAACTGACCGCGATCTTTATGGGCATTACCTAAACTATTTAAGACTAAAAAGTCAGATTCTGGAGATTGCTGCGCTGCATGTAAATATTTAATCGCTTGGTCATAATTTCCGATTAGTCGATATGCTTCACCAAGAATCCCCAAAGCTGCAACCATACCGGCTTTGTCTTTGTGTGTAGTAGCGATTTGTTCGGCACTTTCTGGAATGCATTCTAATTCCTGATTCGTTTTACTTTCTAGGCTTTGCGGTTCCACCAGTTTTCCACACAAAACCGCGATCGCTCTACGAGGCTGTCCCAAAGTGTTGTAAACTTGACCAAGTTCCGACTTCATTCGTCCAACTTGCTGGATATTTTCTACCGCACCATAATTACGAATTGCCGCCAACAGCGACTCGATAGCTTCTTGGTTTTGTCCAAGCTGTTGATAAGCGCGAGCTAAATTTTCATTGACAATTGCTGCGCCTGATGGGTTGTTTTTATATTGCTTTAATGCTTCTTGCCAATGTTTCACCGCACTATGAAAATTTGCTGTATTGTAGTCTTTAATTCCTTGCTCAACTAATGCACTACCAGTTTGAGTTTGTGCGGATACAACTTTTCCAAATGATAAAGATATGACTAAGATAGCTAAAAATAATACTTGAAAAAATCGACTTCCATTTAGTTGCTGGTGTTTGTAGGCAAAATGAATTAATTTTACGCAAAATCGCAGTGAAACAGAAAGTGATTTTAGATATTTTTTTTCAATTTTCATATTTTAATCATATCTAAATAGTTATGTGTTAAAATGCCTTTTAAGTTGTAGATATTACATTAAGGCTCGTGTAAGTACTTAGTTTAATCATGATCTTACAACTTACCAGTAACAGAATTAAAAAAGAAGAGCGGAAATTATGCAGTTTTATGTAAGATTGAGCTTAGTTAAATAGTCATAATTAAATTAGGTCGAGTAAAAAATCCAGTTCAAAAATTAGCATCTCAAACAATTGCATAGTTAGTATACAAATAATGGGTTTCTACCTTCGGTTTCACAAAGCATTTTTTATATTACTTTTCAGCATCAATATCACTCCACTTGCAGTCTACGCACAATCGACACCTCCATCAGGAGTGACTATTCCTCCGGATATTCCGAGGAAAGTCGAAGAAACAATACCTCAACCGCTACCATCACCAAAGCTTCCTCCTACACCAGCACCAACTACTCCCATACTGCCATCGCCTCAACTGCAAAAACCACCCGAAACAACTTTTCCTAGTGGTGAAAATTTTTTTGTCAAAGAAATTAAAGTTAGGGGATACTCAGTTTTAAAGGATGAAATCATCAAGTTAACACAAAGTTATGAAAATAAGAATATCACATTTGAGAAGTTGTTAGAACTACGATCGCTAATTACTAAACTATACATCGATAAAGGTTACATTACTAGTGGTGCATTTATTCCCAACAATCAAAATCTGACTAGCGGTGTTGTCCAAATCCAAATTGTCGAAGGTGAACTTGAAGAAATTAAAATTTACGGCTTAAAAAGATTGCAGCCTAATTACGTGCGTTCTCGAATCGAAAGGCTGGCAAAGAAACCTTTAAATAAAAATAGTCTTGAAGAAGCGCTGCAATTATTACAGATCGATCCTGTGATTAAACAAGTCAATGCTGAGTTAACCGCAGGTAGTATTCCCGGAAATAACATCTTACAAGTAAAAATTACGGAATCGCCTGCATTCCATGCTGGAATTGCCTTTGCAAATAACCAATCACCTAGCATTGGTTCGCAGCAAGGGAGTGTTTTTGTTACCCACGATAATTTATTGGGGTTTGGCGATAAATTCAGTGCTGAATATGCAAAAACCACAGGCTTAGACAATTACGATATTGGTTATTCTATTCCCATTAATGCCGTTGATGGAACAGTTGGTGTCCACTATAGCAACAGCAGTAGCCGCATTATTGAAAGCCAATTTCGTGACTTGAATATCCGTAGCGAAACCGAAAACCTTTCATTTAACGTCCGTCAACCGCTAATCCACACCCCAAACAGCGAATTTGCTCTAGGTTTAGCATTCGATTTGCGTCGCAGTCAAACCTTCATCCTCAATAATATTCCCTTCTCTTTTACCGAAGGACCTAAAGATGGAGAATCAAAAGTTACCGTAATTCGCTTTTCCCAAGATTGGTTACAACGTAATGTAAAAAGCGTCTTAGCAGCGCGATCGCAATTCAGTTTGGGCATTGGTGCTTTGGGTGCAACACTCAACGATACTGGTACCGATGGACGTTTTTTTACCTGGCAGGGACAATTTCAGTGGGTACAACAGCTATCTCCCCGAATATTGATGCTTGCCAAAGTTAACACTCAACTTACGGGTGATTCCTTACTTTCGCTGGAAAAAATTACTATAGGAGGAGTTGAGACGGTGCGTGGTTATAGTCAAAATCAACTTGTTGCAGATAATGGAGTGATTGGAGGGGTGGAAGTTCGTATTCCTTTAACATCGAATGTCGAAACCTTACAACTAACACCATTTTTTGACATCGGTACAGTTTGGAACAATCGCGGTAGCAATCTCGACTCGCAAACCCTCGCCAGCTTGGGATTAGGCTTGCAGTGGCAACCTTTTAGCGGTTTCGCATTACGTGCAGACTACGGTATTCCCTTGATTGAAACAAGCAACAGCGGCAATTCGCTACAAGATAATGGCTGGAATTTTTCGGTGCGCTATCAACCATTTTAGTCAGAACATTGTCGACTTAATAACAACTGCCCATTATTTAGCCGATATACACCTTGAGGTTCAACAATCGGATCGCCTTTCTTCCAAGGACGGGAATCGACACCTCTAACCTCACCAGTAGTGTAAGCTGAAATCAAACTATCACCAGGACCATTGGGCAGGGCACCAGAACCTGTAATCGTAAAAGAGTTTTCTCGGCGCTTTGCGCCGCGAGAGATACAGCTATGAGCGATCAGAGTATTAGTGTTGATGACTGGAAATAATCCGATGAAGCTGTTTTGAATAGAACTGGTGTCAGGTGCGTTGATATTTACTACACCAGAAATACCTTTCTGTGAACTTGCTGTAATATCACTTTCTGGAGTTGGCTTTGGACGCGACTCAATACCAAAGATACCTTGAGAATTGATTTTCACCCTTCCACCATTACCGCTAAAAGCGTTTGCAGTAATATCGCTATTTTCCTTGAGAAAGGCGATGATATATTTTGAGCTAATGCTGATACTACCGCCATTGCCCCCCGCTTGAGCAGTACCAGCCGAAGTTGAAATTATACTCCCGCGCCGCATTAACAGGTTATCTGACAACTGCAAGTCAATATTACCGCCTTCGCTGCTAGTAGTTTGAGCCGAAATCGAGGCTCCATTATCAAGGGTCAGAGTCCCACCTTTGAGCATAATATTACCTGCATTACCATTACCGGCGCTATTTACAGATATATTTGCCCCATTCCTAATTGTGACTTGGGAAGGGTCAATAAATATACTGCCGCCTTTGCCAACGCTACCAGGTACTGTGCTGCTATATATGCCGCTGACACGTCCATTATTATTGCTCCCATCCAAAGTCAGGCGATCGCGTGCATTAATATTAATATCACCGGCATTACCCTTTCCAGCAGTAGCTGCACTTAATTGTCCACCGTTACTCAACAATAAAGAGTTTGTTGTTAATTTAATATTACCTGCATTACCCACACTTGTTGATTCAACTGTACTGTAAGCACCAGCACCATCAAACTTAATCGCGTCGCGGGCATTGATGGTAATATTGCCGCTATCACCCTTTCCATAAGTGCTAACACCCAGATAAGCACCGTTAGTTACATCTAGCGAGCCAGTGAAGATATTCACATCGCCACCTTTGCCTATACCACCTGATGCCAAATTACTAAAAATGCCTCTTGGAATATTATTATTACCAACACCATTAATAATGATCATATCGCGGGCATCAATATTTATACTTCCAGCATTCCGCTTCGCCTCGGTGTCAATTACACCGCCATTTGTTAACATTAGGCTTCCAGTTTTTACCTGAATATTTCCGGCATTTCCACTGCCAATAGCGGCGGTAGTTGCCAAACTTGGATGATTTTGATTATTGCTTCCATCAAATGCAACAACATCACGGGAATCGATAAAAATATTGCCACCATTGCCTTGAGCCTGACTAAAAGCGGTGAGGGCGGCACCATTAGTAACAAAAAGCGACCCGGTTGTGATGTGAATATCTCCTCCTTTTCCTTCTCCATTTAGCAAGGAACTTGTTAAACCGCCAGAAACATTTACACCCTTGGCTTCACCATCTATTTTGACAGTATCGCGGGCATTGATAGTGATATTACCTGCATTTCCTTTCTCTCCTAGTTGTGAAGAGGACATAAGACTGCCATTTGTTAAAAACAGCGAACCTGTATTTACTTGAATATTTCCGGCGTTACCATTGGATGCGAAAGTGGTGGCGTTACTAAGTAATAAACTATTCGCAGTAGTGCCATCAAAATTAATGGTATCGCCAACATCAAGAAAAATATTACCTCCATTTCCTTGTCCGCTGTTATTAGCCTCAATATTACCACTGTCTTTTAGTAGTAAACTACCTGCAGTGATCCTAATGTCACCACCATTGCCGATAGCGGAACTAAGACCAAGACTTGAGACTTGGCTACCAAACTTACCTTCAAAGCCGGCAATGGTTATATTATCGCGGGCATTAATATTAATATTTCCGGCATTACCGTGTCCATTGGTAGTACTAGATATTTGGGCACCATTAGTGACAGAAAGCGATCCTGTTGTAACTTGAATAGTTCCTCCATTACCTAACCCCGTATCGGATACATCACTACCAACTTTACTATTGCTGAGGGTTACATTATTATGGGCATTAATATTAATATCTCCAGCATTGCCTTTTCCTGCTGTACTGTTACTAATCGAAGCGCCATTAGTAACTTTTAGGGTACCTGTGACAATTTTAATATTACCAGCGTTACCTGCAAAGGAACTTTCATCTACTAGAGAGCTAATTGCTCCACCATCGCTTAAAGCTAATCTCTCAGCCGATATATTGATATTACCAGCATTACCAATTGCTCCTGTAGATACAACACTATTTATTCCACTGATAAAATCATCTTTTTGACCCACAATAGTTACGGCACCTTGAGCATTAATATTTATCTTTCCACCGTTACCTTGCCCAGAGATATTATCATTGATTAATCCCCCATCGCTTAAAGTCAATGTCCTAGTTGAGATATTAATATCGCCACCTTTACCAAATGCTTCTGGTTGTATAACGTTAGCGATAAAGCTCTTATCTGTTACAGTTGTATCTCCTGTAGCATTAATTGTAATATCGCCACTTTTACTATTCGGAGTACCCAAACCTGTATCGATACCTGCTCGAATTTTACTTCCTCCTGCCAAATTTACATTTCGAGCCTGAATTTTGACATTACCGCCATTTGAACCTCTAACATTAACTTCTGCTGCATTACTTAGCGATACATCGGCACGTTCCACATTCTCAGGCATAATCAAACTTAGATTATCACCCGCAATATTTAATCCAATACTCCCTGGCGACGATAAACCAGCGAATTCAATATTCCCTCCATAAGCGAGAATACCACCATCAATATTGACTCTACCTACAAGTAACAAACTTTTTCCATCAAGAACCCTCAACCCTGTGGTATTTTGGGCAATTTGGTTAACACCAGCAGCAGCTTGCGATTGATTGGTAATTGACGCAGCCTGATTAATCTTATTAAAAAACAATGCTGAAGGGTTAATCGTCAACAATGAAGGTACTTCCGGGGTAGTAGCGCTAAAAACTCCTTGATTACCGAATGTAATAGCATTTGCCGTTGTCCCGACAAACGAACCTTGCACATTTAAACTGGCATCTTTCCCAAACACAATACCATTGGGATTCATCAAAAATAAATTCGGGCTAGAACTGCCAAAGGTTCCAAGTTTACCTAATATCTCCGAACGGTTACTACCTGTTACCCGTGCAAAAATATTCTGAATATTGGCATTTGAATTAAAAAAATAAGCTTCTGCACCAGTGTTGATATTAAATTCTCTAAAGCTGTGAAAAAGATTGATTCCGCGACTTGCACCACCTGTAATTAATTGAATCGGTTTTCCTTGGAAAATGCTGATTACTTGAGATGACTCTGCACCCATTGTATTATCAGGTACAATATTACTTAGCTGTGCCAGAGTCTTACTAGTGAAGATGGTGATACTCAAGCAGCTTGCCAACCCTGCCAACCCGAATTGTATACACCTATTAAATATGTATTTTATCGTCATAGGGTGCGCTTTTATATTTATTACTTGAGTATCTAACAAAATAGCAGATCTGGACAATAAACAAGCAAATATCCATTATTCATGCAGTTTTCTGCAATTAAGCGCTCGCCTTTATGCATTAATGTATAAATAGGAGCATCTCATCACAATTAAGGTTGATAGCGAACGCTAAAGTAAAAGCCTTCATCTTGGACGTTATTTCGGCGATCTTTGAGATTGATGAATGGGATGCCATAATCGAGGCGGAAGCTGAGGTGATCAATACCCATCGCTTCATTCCACAGTAGTCCTAAGCCAGCACTACCCAGAAAGGTTTGTGCAAGTTGCTTGTTGGGATTATCTGGCTTATTCCAGACACTTCCGAGATCGATAAATGGAATCACCTGAATCATCGGTAATCCAGATTCATTGCGTAGGGCAATTATTCGGTCTTCGACGGATAAACGGAATCCATTATCACCAAAGCGAGCATTTTGGCGATACCCACGCACAGACTGTCCACCGCCAATTACGAATGATTGAGAAGGTAATAGGCTATTTGGTGTCAGTTGTAATTCGGCTTGGACAAGTAATAATTGGTCGTTGCTGAGTCGTTGTGCGCGTTGCGCCTGTGCTACCCAGGAAAAAAACTTACCGTCGGGAATGGGTTCAGGATTGCTAGTGGCGTTAAATAAACCTGTGCCAAAATTAAATTGCGATCGCAGCGACCATGCACCTTGTGGATCGCGACGGGTATAATCTTGACTAAATTTAATCACACTGGTGCGGCTGACACCCTTTTCATCAGGACCAGAACCAAAAGGTCTAGGGAGGCGGTCGAAGAGGAAGGTTTGACCTTCTTGATAGGCAAATCCTAAGGATAAAGCAAATTCTTGTTTAGGCGATCGCACCAATGGTTGGCGATAATTAATTTCATATAACTCTTGACTTCCCCGAATCCTCAACTTGTTATATGGTGATTCGGTAATCTTGTTGCGATTCGGTGCGGCTCTTAATTGCATTGTTCCATTCATCGCATTCACCGGAACTGTATAGCTAAAATCCAAGCTATCCGAACCGCCTGTGGTTGTGCGATAATAAGACGCTGTCAGTTCATCTCCTATACCCGTCAAGTTGCGATCGCCTACAGCAACCCCTAATCTTTCAGAACCAACCGCAGGTGGGGAGTAATTATCTACACTAAAACTAGTAATAAAAGGATTCGCCTCGCTCACGCGCACGATCAAATTAGTTTGACCGGATTTACCTGTAGGACGTAAGCTAGCTTCAACATTGCTAAATAGCGGATCTAGTCGTAGTAACTTGAGTTGATTTTCTAGTTGAGCCGTATTTAGTGGCGCACGAGTGCCTAATTTAACCCGACTACAAATATACTCCGGATGCAATCGCTGCATTCCTTGAATTTCAATTTCCGCTATTCGTCCTTCAATTACTTGAATCACTAGAGTATTATCTGTATTATTTTGCCCAGCAACTGGAATGGCGCGGGAATTGATATATCCTTTATTTAAGTAAAGTTGGGTAATTGCATCGGCGATTTTTTGGGTTTCTGGTGGGGTAATATCTTTGCCTACAAAGGGTTTCACTATCCGGTTGAGTTGATCCAAGCTAAAAACTGTGCTATCTATAACCTTGATTTCGCGTGCGGTAAAGTGTTCGGGTAATGTTGGGGTAGAAAATGCGCTTTGGCTTTGGGATTTTAAATCAGTATTCTGACAAGTTACCGATCGCACTGGTTGACGATCAGGTTTTGCATCAGGTGTCTTAATTCGAGGATCGTTGTGATTGGAATTCCGCTCACCAGGTGTGAAAATATTACCATCGCTAGTTGCTGGCTGCTCACTAGCTGTTGCTGGCAAGCTAGCGACGATAGTTCCGATTGTATACAGAATCAACAAGCCACAGTTGAAATTGAAACCCAGATTACAATTTTTAATATTTGCCATATTTCACTTCCACTTACCATACATTAGGCATGATGCTCTTGGGCTTCAGACTGGACATAACTTTCTTGTGTTTAGTTAAACATGTTGCCATATATAAATAAGTGCGTGATTTTTGAGTATCTCACAAAAACATGTATAAATTATACTTAGTATTTAGAATACTTTAATTATTTAAAATTGACTGAATCCAGTGGAAAAAGTTTCCGAGATCCACGCATCCCTTAGGAATTGTGCGGGAAATGGCATTTTTTCGGTTTGGCTTGAGAGACATGCATAAACCATCAACCCTGACTGCTATAGAAAATCAGCAGCCAATAAACTGCTGACCGCCACCATCAAAAAGGCGATCTCAAACATCAACCTAAATATTCTCGGAGTAAAAAAATGATTGTTGTCATTACCCAAACCAACGCTATTGAAGTTGAACGCATCATCCAAGAACTCAATCGCTTTCCCGTCACAACCGAAAAAGTTATCGGTAAAGATAAGATTGTAATTGGCTTAGTTGGTGATACCACGGCAATTAACCCGCAGCAAATCCAACAAATTAGTCCTTTCATTGAGCAGGTGATTCGAGTCAAACAGCCTTTTAAACGGGCTTCTTTAGAATTTCGCTATGGTGAACCAACTTCCGTTTTTGTCCCAACTCCTAATGGGATAGTAGCTTTCGGTCAAAATCATCCTTTAGTCATCGTCGCCGGTCCTTGTTCGGTCGAAAACGAAGAGATGATTGTGGAAACTGCACAAGCCGTAAAAGCTGCCGGCGCACAGTTTCTCCGAGGTGGAGCTTATAAACCGCGTAGTTCACCTTATGCTTTTCAGGGACATGGTGAAAGTGCTTTATCTCTGTTAGCACTTGCTCGCGAAGCTACAGGTTTAGGGATTATTACAGAAGTAATGGATACAGCCGACCTAGACAAAGTTGCTGATGTTGCCGATGTAGTGCAAATTGGTGCCCGTAACATGCAGAATTTCTCCTTGCTGAAAAAAGCCGGCGCTACAGGTAAACCAATTCTGTTAAAGCGCGGACTATCAGCGACGATTGAAGAATGGTTGATGGCGGCTGAATATATTCTCGCCGCAGGTAATCCAAATGTGATTTTGTGCGAACGCGGAATTCGCAGTTTTGACCGGCAATACACGCGAAATACTCTCGATTTATCTGTTGTACCTGTGTTGCGGACACTGACGCATTTACCAATCATGATTGATCCCAGTCATGCCACAGGCTACTCCCAGTATGTATCCACAATGGCTAAGGCATCCATTGCCGCTGGGACAGATTCTTTGATGATTGAAGTTCACCCTAGCCCGAAGACAGCACTCTCAGATGGTCCTCAGTCTTTGACTCCCGCAGACTTTCAGGAACTAATGCAAGAAATTGCACCGCTGGCTCATTTCTTCGGTCGTGGCAATAAATCACGATTTGTAACAGCTACTTCTTTTGGTATGATTCCGGCGATCGCTCGTACCTAATGAGTGCTTCCATCCTGTCACGAGTGCATAAGTTGATTTTGCTCACAGCTATTAACTAGGAATCGGCGATATTAAGCGCCGAGTTGCACTCATCAACAGGCTAAAAATCTTTTCTACTACTTATCAGAGGTGAATCATGGTATATCCTGCTACGCATTCTTACACAACTAAAGGGGGAATATTTGTTTCACGTTCGATGACAAATACCTCGATTGATGTAGCAATTGAAGAAGTTTTGATGCGTCTGGATTCTCAACGCGGAGGCTTGCTAGCCAGTAGCTACGAATATCCAGGACGGTACAAAAGATGGGCGATTGGGTTTGTCAATCCACCCTTAGAAATTGCCACCCGCGATCACAACTTTACGATTACGGCACATAATGAACGCGGTCAGGTGTTACTCGACTACATAGCCGCAAATTTAGATCAAAGTGACCTTCAAACTGTAACTAAAGAAAATAATCGGATTTCCGGATCTGTCCGACCAACGGAACGCCTATTTTCCGAAGAAGAACGCAGCAAACAACCATCGGTTTTTAGTGTCATCCGCTCTATCTTATCTATTTTCACCAGTTCAGAAGATGACCACTTAGGACTTTATGGTGCATTTGGCTATGATTTGGTTTTCCAGTTTGAGCAAATGCCCAAATATCTGGAACGTGCATCAGATCAAAAAGATTTAGTGCTATATCTGCCTGATGAATTGTTAGTTGTTGATAATTACCAGCAACAAGCATTTCGTTTGCAGTATGATTTTGTCACCAATCAAGGTAGCACTAGAGACTTGCCTCGCCGAGGTGAAATCATGGATTATCGCGGTCAGCGCCAGAGTGCTACTCAATCTTCTGACCACGCACCCGGTGAATACGAAGAACAGGTAAAGATTGCCCTCGATTACTTCCGACGCGGCGATTTATTTGAAGTTGTTCCCGGTCAAAGCTTCTTTCAAACCTGCGAAAAAGCCCCTAGCGAACTTTTCCGCACACTCCAGAAAATAAATCCCAGTCCCTACGGCTTCATCTTCAATCTAGGTGGAGAGTATATAATCGGCGCATCTCCCGAAATGTTTGTGCGCGTTGAAGGTAGACGTGTAGAAACCTGCCCAATTAGCGGTACGATTCGCCGAGGACTCACAGCAATTGATGATGCGGTGCAAATCCAGAAGCTGCTGAACTCGCGCAAAGATGAATCGGAACTCACTATGTGTACCGACGTAGACCGTAACGACAAATCGCGGATTTGCGAACCAGGATCGGTGCGAGTAATTGGTCGTCGCCAAATTGAACTGTACAGTCACCTCATCCATACCGTAGACCATGTAGAAGGCTTAATGCGACCAGAGTTTGATGCTTTGGATGCCTTTCTATCTCATCTTTGGGCAGTCACAGTCACCGGGGCACCAAAACGTTCCGCAATGCAGTTTATTGAACAGCACGAGCGCAGCCCTAGATGTTGGTATGGTGGAGCAGTCGGATCATTAAGTTTCAATGGCAACTTGAATACTGGTTTAATTCTGCGGACTATCCAACTTAAAAACTCAGTAGCCGAAGTCCGCGTTGGGGCAACAGTTCTTTATGACTCCGAACCAGAAGCTGAAGCTCAAGAAACTCTGACTAAAGCTGCGGCAATGTTTCAAACACTTAACCAAGGGTATCAGCATGCAGTGCCAATATCCCACTTTAACCCTCAAGTTGCATCTGGCAAACGCGTCTTACTAATTGATTATGAAGACTCATTTGTTCATACCTTAGCAAATTACATCCGTCAAACTGGAGCAACAGTCACCACACTCCGACATGGTTTTGCCGAGTCAGTTTTTGATACAGAACAACCAGACCTAGTAATCTTATCTCCTGGTCCTGGCAAACCGAGTGAATTTAGGATGACCGCGACAATTACTGCCTGCAAAAAGCGCCATATTCCTATATTTGGCGTGTGTTTAGGATTACAAGCAATCGTCGAAGCCCACGGCGGAGAACTAGGAGTTCTCAATTATCCTCAGCATGGCAAGGTATCTCGTGTTTCTGTAGTAGATACTAACTCTGTAGCGTTTAAAGGCTTACCAGAATCATTTGAAGTAGGACGATATCACTCGTTATATGCCATCCCTGATAGCTTACCTAGAGAACTCAAAGTTACAGCTATGTCCGAAGATGGTGTGATTATGGGTATTGAACATCAAACACTACAAATTGCCGGTGTTCAGTTTCATCCAGAATCGATCATGACTTTAACAGAAGGCGTGGGCTTAGCGATCGTCAAGAATATAGTCCGCACATTCACAACTACAACCTCCCCAGTCCTACAATTTTAGATTTGATATTTTGGATTGAACTAGATAATCCAAGATCTTATATCTATGTATCTAAAATCCACTCATACTATGACTCCACAACTAAGTAAACCAGTTCACATCCTCGAAAAAATTGTTTGCCAAAAACAGCAAGAAGTTACCTTGATGTCTAAGCAACTGCCAATATCTGACTTAAAATTTCAACTTAAGTCAGCACCTCCTGTCCGAGATTTCCTACATGCATTAAAGCAAAATTATCCTCAACCCAGCATAATTGCAGAAGTCAAAAAAGCCTCCCCCAGTAAAGGAGTAATCCGTACCGACTTTGATCCAGTCAAGATTGCCCAGGCATATGAGCGCGGCGGTGCTAGTTGTATCTCAGTATTAACTGATGAGAAATTTTTTCAAGGCAGTTTTCAAAATCTACAGGCAATTAGAAATAGTGGTGTCAAACTACCGCTACTTTGCAAAGAGTTTATCAGGGAGCATCCAGTTTTGGCAGTAATACCCAAATAGACAGGTCAAATCGATTGTATCTTAGTGTGGAATGTGGGTAAATATTAAAGTAGCTAAAAACA
>Ga0209512_1002152_pt1 | contig 21791 bp, 12 predicted proteins | sample frozenSSSSmetaG_FD_184142 | JGI IMG/M metagenome (GOLD analysis project Ga0209512, IMG submission 184142) | Glacier valley bacterial and archeal communities from Borup Fiord, Nunavut, Canada, to study Microbial Dark Matter (Phase II) -... | ecosystem: Environmental > Aquatic > Freshwater > Ice >...
AATCCCAAATGTACTAATACGGCTGACTGTACTTTCATTTAATTTACTTGTATAACTTCTTCTATTATAAGCTATAAAAATAGTCTTAAACCCATGTCCAATGCGGCTTTCACGCCATTTATAGGAGTAGTTTCCTCCATCTTAACCGGCACAGATGTTGGCGTCGTCTTTCCAAGGAAATATACTTAAATTTTAGTATTATTATATACAAAAAATTTGATTACCTCCGCACCTTGCTACGCTCTTAAAGGAAGCGGCGACGATTGGCAAATGCCACCCAATTGTGACATTAATGCTTATCTCCAGTCTTGCAGAATTTTGTGAACTTCACGGTTCAAGAATTCTGACTAAAATCCGTGAAAGATCATCTAAATCGGCAGGAACACGGTAGAGATCGAGATCTTGAGTTACTTCACGAGACTTTCGATTAAACTGACCAAACTGCCAGATATTTCCGGTTGAAATTGCACCTTGGAGGATGGGTTGCTCAGAATCTATCCATTGATCAAGAGCAATCAGTTCAATCGCTAGCTGCACGAAGCCTCTTTCTAGGTCTTCGTTTTTGGCTTCAATGACGAGAAATGTTTGGTCGTTTTGAAGAAGGTAGTCTAGTTTGCCATTAAGTTGGTTGCTAACGGCAATGGGATACTCGACGTTGAGGGTAGCGAGTGTGTAATGCAACACATCCGTCAACACTGGGGCAATGAGGAATTCTCGCCGTGCCATTTCACTAGTAAGACTAAGGCGAGGCAGGCTTTCTTCAATCCGAGCTTTGAGATCGGTAAGGCGATCAAGAGTGCCAGGATATCGGGGCAAGTTTAATTTCGCTCGTTGGAGAGAAACATTGAAATATGCTAAAATGTCTTGCGGGGCAAAGTTGAGTTTGAAGTAGTCGGCAAACGTATAGGATTGATTGCTTTGAATAATCGGTGCTCTAGGCATGGAACAAATCCTCTCTATTTTTTTTATTTGATCGCGAAGAAAAGAAATTGCTTTGTCAATGTGCTACAAGCACGGCGGATAATTTCCTGTATCGCTACAATCATGTGCCCTATCGTGGGTAATATCTTCATTTCTTGAGTACGGGTTTTGCTGTCTTTCGACCATACTGCACCCTTCTTTGTTCACCTGAAAATTGTATTGCCGTTGCTCTGATAGGACGAAGTGCCAAGTGCATCTATCGCGTTGGCACACTCCTTTTGTTAGCTGTCGTTATCAGTATTTGCTAGCACTGTTGGGATACGTATGCAGTTCTGTTGAAGGTTATTTATATGGTTAAGCGATCGCAATACTGCTGCTCGATCCTCTATTTAGATACCTCCATAAGCTACTATTTATCACGCAATTAATTTTACTACGTCTGCTTAGTTACTTTGCACTTTTTTGAGATAACTGTAGCAAGCTTGATGGATAACTACCAGATTGATGACACCCCCTATTAATTCGCCAACAACATCCTATCGTTCGCGAAGTATCCTGACTTTTCACGGGATGTGAAAATTTAGGTTAGTTTATCAGGAATTTTGGGAACAATAACCAATAAGACTTTCCCTCCGTAGATATTAGGAGTATTATATTACCCATGTCAACTTTCTCAGTCAATTCTTCAAAAAACGAAAATTGGATTTATCCGTTGGTCTGTGTAGCTAGCAATCCTTTCATCTGCCAGGTTAAAGCGAAATCTCTACTCAAAAGCTATTCTAAGTTCTGGCAGTGGTGGCAATATGTCAACGAGCTTATATCTGACCTTTTATAAAAATTTTATTTAATTAGAGAACATTTTGCAGGCGTGCTCTTTGTAGCATAATTTACTTAACGTTCAAAACTGGTGCGTTACGCTGTAAAGAGCAGATCTTCAATTCGTAAATAATTTAAGATCAATATTTTTGTTGGTCTATTTATAAAAAATCTAAAAGGTGTTTTTTGTGAGTTATTTAGAGAACCAGAATCAAGGAAGTACAGGCTATAAAATACGCCCTGCCGCCATCATCAACCAGATTAAAACCTTGCTTAAAGAACGTTACAAAGAAGGCTTTCCTATTATTAAGGAAATCATTCAAAATGCAAATGATGGGGGTGCTACAAAACTAGATATTGGAGTGTCTAGGGGGTTTAGTAATGCCAGTCACCCACTATTACAGTGTCCTGGCTTATTTTTTATTAACGATGGAAATTTTAGCAATTCCGATGCTCAAGCAATTCACTGGTTTGGAGTAGATGTCAATGCCAGAGACTCCACTAAAATCGGAAAATTTGGGCTAGGGCAGAAAAGTATCTTCCACTTTTGTGAGGCTTTCTTTTATATTGCTTGTTCGGAAGGTCTTTTAGGTAATCATCGCGGGCGATTTATCAATCCTTGGGCAGGAGATACAGAAGACCCAAAGCGACCAAGATGGAAGCAGCTTACAAAAGTAGACAAAGAAATCGTAGAAAGCTATTTAAGAACCCAAAACTTACTTGGTAAGCAGTATTTTATTCTCTGGATACCCTTACGGAAACAAGAAGCCGATAATCGTTGTATCTTGCCTAACTATTACAATGACTGCTCTATCGGTGACCATTTACCCAAGGACATGGATGCCAAGATTGCAGCACTGTTGCCTATGTTGCGTTCGTTGCGAGAGGTACGCTACTGGCGACCTGATAATGCAGGGCAGTTACAGGAACAATTCCATGTCGGCATAGATGGACAGGCGGAACGCTGTTCCTACCCGAAGTTGGGTGAGGAATCCTATCCTAAAATCGAGCGATCGCTATTCGGTCGAATTTCTCTTGCTCGAACGAGCTTTGCTGTCTATGGAGGTAGGGAAGCTATTTTAGCAGCGGAGAAGTTTTACTCATTGCTACCTCCGTGCAATAAGATAATGCCAGATTTTTGGGATGCGCTCAAAAAGTCGGAATGCTGGCCTAAGCGAGCGACAGAAGATGATGAAGGAAATGACTTAAGTGTTCCCGACAAAGCAATTCCCCACTGTGCAGTTATTTTCTCTCGAAAAGAAGCCCAAGGGAAAGGACGTTTAACGCTGCAATGGGCAGTTTTTTTACCACTTGCAGATGGAGAGCCAGATGTTGCTGAGTTTGAACATTTGAAATGCGAAGAAAATTGGGACTATACACTTCTCCTTCATGGCTATTTCTTTCTAGATTCGGGACGACGTTACATTGAAGCACTCAAGGATATTTGTAACAGTCCAGTTTCTCAAAACCCTCCGAAAAATGAGAATGAGATGGTTCGGCAGTGGAATACTATTCTTGCTACTGCTGGAACTTTATCCAACCTTTTGCCAGCGTTAGAGGAATTTTATCGGCGGCATCAACTTGACAAGCAAGAAATAGCAGCCCTATGTGCATCATTGAGCAAAACCAAAATATTTCAAAGCAGGGCTTGTCATGAATATCTTTATACTGATTATTGCTGGGTTTACCGACTACATCCAGAGCATTCTACCTGGCAATTAGTCAAAAAAACGCAGAAAGTCCTGGCATTACCAAGTATCTCAGAAGGTCTGTGGGTGGCATTTCCAGAACTACGCAGGTGTGCTGAAGATAACTGTCTCGTGTTAAAAGATGATCCTAACCTGCTGCCGTGGAGTAAGCCAGATAGTTGGGAAGAATCGAGAATTCAGGCAATACTTAGATCGCTGGATGTGAATGATGTATTTACCAAAGTTGAATGCACTGAGTTTCTGGTTAACTTACTTAAAGGTTTATCAGATCCTCGTTCTGCTGAAATACAGGGTTACTTAAAAGATGTTCTCAAAAAGGCATTTCTTCAGGTGGAGCCAAATAATCTCGCTCAAGTACGAGATTCTATCGCTCTTGCGATCAATCTCCTTGATGAATGTTGCTGGTTTGAACTTGCGTGTGACGATACAGATCTCTGGCAAATTATACAGCAAGAGAATTTAAACATCCTCATTATTCCCAAGGGCTTTGCTCTAAAGAGACAGACACCACCTACACTTTCTGGAAATGATGCGGGATTATTAATTGCCCGTTTAGTAAAATATCGAAAAGACAACCTTAAAGACAGCAAACAACTAATTAGACTTATTATTAAAGCTGTTCATCCCCAAGAAATCACTGCGTTTCGAGAACTTACTAAAAAATTGGAGTTTATTCCAGGATTTGACTGTAACGCCAAGCATACTATTTTTTATTCTCCCAAAGAAATCACATAATTTAATCATTATGGATTATTATTTATAGATTCGTTAGAAAGTCGGAAAGTAGCAAAGGATTTACAGCAAGCGTTAAACAAGAGAACACTTGTTTTAGTTGAGCTTGAATTCGTTAATAAGTTATTTAATGAAAAAATTAAAGATTGCGACAACTTGACTTGTTTGGCTTTGCTGCGACAAAAGCCAGAGTTATCAAATATTAATAATCGCACCAAATTATTAAAGAGACTATTAAATCAATAGGTGACTGTAATGAACACAATGAAACACGAAAACTTTTACGAATTACGCTTTTTATTACACGGTTTAGAAGAAAAATACGATAGCGATAAATGTCTCTATATTACATCCCAAGAAACTTTGTTATGGGAGAAAGTAGCTCGCAAGATAATTGAACAGTGGCGCATTATACCAACAAGCCTCGCAGAAATTATCCCAGCTTATTTGTGGAGTCAATTAAATATTCAAGCAATTATACCAAAAACTATTATTGCGGAACTATCACCACATTCACTTACAGCAGAAGACCTCCCATTAGCCGAAGACAGGGAAGAACTTTTAGGACAGATATTACTTAACAACCGCGAATTATGGAAAAAACTTCCGCTACACAAAACTATTGATGGAAAATTTGTTTCTATTGATAACCAAACCTACCTGGAAAACCCTAATTTTAAGTGTGATTCCAAATTAAAAGATATTACAACACTTATAAAGTCTAATCCTGAGTCGCAACAAAACTTAATTGACTTGTGGATTCCAGAAACAGCAATCGCTGTTATTCTTAAACAGGAAAAACCTGAACAGTTTTGTTCGCTACTTCTTAATCTTATAGAGCAAACAAGTGATGAATCACTACTACAAAGGTTAAAACAATCTAAATGGCTTCCTTTAACTTCAGGGGGTGTTACTTCTCCAGAAAATATTATTATTGTGCCCAATAAACAGCTATCTGAAAAGCTAGAACATAAATTAGGGAAGTTATTTTGCAATGGAAATAGCAGCTATGTAACTTTATCTATGCTGGTTATAGATAAGAATTATTGCGATTTACTTAAGAAAATTTGCTTAAAGAAAAATCATTGGTATGAAAATAACATTTTAGAATTTCTACTCAATGAAACCTATCAACCTGATACTCATTGCCAATTTATTATTGAAACTCTTAAAATTTGTATAAATAGAAATCAAAGCATTAGTAATGAAAATATTCAAACACTAGGAAATAAATTATGGCTTGTTGATTCTAAGGGTAGAGCCATTAGCCCATGTAAAATTATTAACTTTCCTGCTCTCAAAAATGATTTTACAGATATCCTTAAACAGTTAGAATCTTGGGAGTATGTTACTCCAGTTATGTTAGGTAATGGCATTGATATTAACTTTTGTTTTGAGCATAATCAATTACAAATTTTGTTTGCAACAAATCACGATGCTCTGGAAGCAATTGGCAATGCAGTAAATCAACTACCAAATTATTATATTGGCGATTTTGACATAAAGAGTTTTCCTCTTAATGAATTTATACAAGTTTTAAAATCTTTTACGGAATTACCTGCTATAGCTCTAAAAGAAAAAATTTCAGAGCAAGATTTTCAACAATATATTCTACCGAATGTTCTAAAACCACTCGTTAATTATGAAAAATTAATTAAAATACTCCAATGGATTGCTGAGACTCATACAAAAGTTTCTGAAAACAACATTTTAGTTTACAACAAGTATTTAGAACTTGCTTGTAGGGAAGCACAAGATTTTGGTAAAACAATATTGCCCCAAATTCAACTGCTCAATCAAAATAATCAATGGAAATCGCCAAATCAACTTTGTGATGGCAATAAATATACTGGTATTAACACTGAACATATACTAAGTAACCAACAGCGACAAATTCTGAGTTGTTATTTAGATAATCTGACCTCATCAATCAGTACATTACAACAAGTAGACATTAGTTGTGTTAACGTAACTAATGAAAGTAATGCTCAGGTACTTAAAGAATATTTTGATCCTTGGCTTTCTTATGTAAATTCTGAAGCTATTGGTGCATTTTTATGTTTACTTTCTGGGACAAATATAGAGGTTCAGAAACTTGCTGAAATTTATTTAAGAAGACGTGATTTTAATGATTTAAGGGAACGCTTACTATGGAGTAGCTTTAGGGAAAGAAATGTGAAAATATCTGTTTTACCTCTTGATAGTAATTCAATAGATATAAATAATCTATTTGGTATTTTACTCAAGGTTTCGAAATCCTTGTGTGACTTACCAAATCATCTTTTTGTCGGAGATCTCACCCAGAATTCAATAGAAATTAAATTAATCTCTATTTCTATAAAAGAATTTACAGCAACCAGATTAAAAGAAATACTTTTAGAATCTGTAAAGATGCTTATTGAGCGTGTTCATGGAACACAAACTAATAATGAGCCTCTAAATGAAATTTGGAAAGATCTTGATGCATCAACGCAACTAGATATCGAAGCAGCTAGATACTTTATTCTTAAAAACTTACACTACATATTGAGAAGTCTAAAGGTTAATAACTGTCAAATTCACGAATATTTGGAAAAATGGGATGATGAAGAATATAAATTAACTAATAAAAAAATTCGTAATTTAAATACAAATAATATCGAGCAAGAAATTGAAAATATCATTAACTCTCTTAAAGAAACCATTTATAATACAGCATCAGTTCAACAAAATATTTTAGATGCAGTTCGTCAGCAAATTGGGCAAGGACAATCGGGGTATAAACCCAGTAGTATTCCTTTTGAATTGTTTCAAAATGCTGATGATGCTATTAGCGAATTAAAAACGATGTATGGTGATACATTAGAGTCTGACAGATTAATATATATTCTGGATTGGAATACTCAATGCTTAAGAATTATGCATTGGGGAAGACCTATAAACTGCTTTACTCATCCTAATATATCTGACAAAAATTTCAGAGCACAAGGATTTGAACGTGATTTGATAAAAATGTTATCGTTCAATATTTCTGATAAATCAGAAGATAAAACTGGTAAATTCGGCTTAGGCTTTAAAACTGTCCACTTAATTAGTAAAGAACCAATTGTAATTAGCGGCGACTTATGTTTTTCTATCCGTGCAGGTTTACTTCCCTTCGCTTTATGCGAACGTAACCACGAGGAGAATTTGGAATTAGAAAAGCAGCTACGCAATAAATTACAAAACGAACAACCATCTACAAATATTACAGACGGTACGCTTATTAACTTAGAAATTGATCCGGATGTAGTTACCGATATTAATGAAATTGTTAGTGAGTTTGAAGAAAAAGTTAGTTTATTACTCATCTTTTCTAAATCTATTAGAACTTGCAAATTTATAGTAAATTATGAACACAAGCAATCTTTTACATGGAATCCAACAAACGTATTAGGAATTCCAGGGATTGAATTTGGACAAGTCAAAATTCTGGAGGTTAAACAAAATCCACAAGAGTGGGTTACTCACAATCTATTGTGCTTCCGCATTAAAGGTGCAACTGTAGCAATCGCACTTCCAAAAAACTTCGCGAATAAAACTTCTCCATTATCAAAATTTCCAACATTTTGGGTAACAGCCCCAACAAAAGAAACATTAGGCTTAAGATTTGTGGTCAATGAGATGTTTGATGTGACAACAGGACGCACAAGCTTAGATCGCAACTCTGCACGCAATATCGAACTTGCTACAAAAATAGGTGAAGGTTTAGGTGAAAAACTTTGCGATATGTTCAAATCATCCCGTGGTAATTGGGAAGCATTGTGTCAGAATCTTAAGATTGAAAAAACTGATGAATATACCTTTTGGGAATTTCTTTGGAATGTGCTAGCAATTGATTGGTTAAAAAGCAATAATGACTATACAAACGAGATTATCAGAGCTGCTTTTGGTGGTGAGTACTGCTCTATGGGGTACTTAATTGCGACTCAGGCAGCATTACCTAATGGTTTGTATGGTAAAGTATATCGCCAACTAGTGTGCCTAGGAAATATTCGTTACGTCGTCGATGGTATTCTTGCTAACAAACAATACTTTGAAGAAGTCGCTAGCTGGGAGAGATTCCAGCAAAGATATACTCCTCACCATATTGTTTGTAATACAATTTGGCAAGATGTTGAAAAATTACTTGACAACAGTGTCCCGAGTTGCATTGATAAGCTGGAATTTGCTAACGCTTTAGAGTGCGAATTAGGAGATAAGCGAGTTGCCCCCAACACAGCAAACGCATTAGGTAAAATTATTACACGCGATTTTTTGAGGGACTTACAATCAATCCGATCGCATCATGAGGAGCGCGATCGCATTAAATCGCAACTCAATGATGTTTGTTTCGAGAGTAAAGATAATAAGCAATACATAGCAGTTTCACAATTACTAGTAAGTACAAAAAATACTGGAGAAGAAGAAAAGTTACTATCTGCATTTGCTCCAAACTGTCGTTTATTACATAAAGACTACATTGGTAGTAGTCTTGAGTTTTTTCTTACTTGTCGAGAACAACGGAAAACTGTGCCTATTCCTGAAATGGTAAATTGGGCAATCACCGCTGACACCGAAGAAAAAAAGCAGGCTGTACGACAGTACTTGGGATCAGGGGAGCGGAAGCAGGAATTTACTACTGCTTTGCGCTGTGCAAACATTGGTGGAACCTGGATAAAAATTGATAATGGTATTAAAGAAATATTTAAGAGCAATTCTCAACAAGAAAAGGTTCATCAAGCTATTAAGGGTGAGATTTCTTGGACTGAGGTAAGTAGTTCATCACTAAATGAAAATCGTGACGAAATTGCTCCGGAAATTACCCCAGAAATTACAATACTTAATCTAAAAGGGACACTGAGGCAAATTTATACTTGGTGGCAAAAAAACCATGCTGATGAAATTCGGAAATATAACGATCTCCTTTATCCCATCGGCATTGATGAACTCAGACAAAAGCTGCAAAAAGAAGATCGCAGTGCATGGCTGATGTTATTTTTTCTGGGTGCAACCCATATGATGGGACGCACAACACACGAGCAGCACAGAGATTTTATACAGTTTTGTTTAGACCGAGGTTGGTGGCAAAGGTTCTCTGCGCCGAATCCTTGCAGCCATCCTGATGAGTGGATGGGTGTTCTTAATGAATACATGGAATCTCAATCAGATGGTACCAAATATTATTTATGGATGGAAAAATTTCCAAGTATCTATCGCATTGCATACTATCTCGATGCGTACATACAGTCCTTCTTGTCAATCGATAAAATCAAAGAGCCATTCGACTTATATCAAATTTTTGCACCGAGAGCAAATCCAGATTTTCAGGGAGGTGGACCAGATGCTGCCCCCATGCGATTAGGAATTGGTGTTAATTTCGTAGTTAGGGAATTAGTACGCTTAGGTATTGTAGAAGATCCTAATAATTATATTATACCCCATTGCTTTGTGCCGCGAGCCAACGTGAGAAGACTGTTATCTCGTATTGGATGTGATGGTCTCAACAGTCCAGATTATAGACACTCTAGAAGCATTTATAAATTTCTGCTTGATTACTTTAACGAGTTAAGGCTACCAGTACCACCGACATTTCAAAATGCTTTTGATATTCCATTCCAGTTATACTCAGAGAAGTTTTCACAAACAAATCTTCTGGCTCTAAGTGAAATTGATATTGAAGAAGACTTTGAGTTTAACGAAGACGAGGAGAGCTAAAAAATGGAGGATTTATTCAAGCAAGGCGATCGCGTATCCCATCCCAAGTATGGTAACGGTCAGGTGAGATCCGATGAAGCAACTACGGTCATTGTCCGTTTTGAGCATGGTTTGGAGGAGTGTCCAAAGGAGGAACTAACCCGTCTCTCTTCGCTGCAAGAGGCTATCAACTCTTCTGAGTGGCATAATCCCCTTGAAGTCATCACTCGCATACAGGCACTGGCAATACACTCAGTAAACGATGTTTGGGGTATATTTTCTCTCGCACGCATCACTCTCTTACCTCATCAGCTATGGGTTTGCCGCCGTGTTGTTCAGGAACTCCCTGCTCGTTGGCTGGTTGCCGATGATGTTGGGTTAGGGAAAACAATCGAAGCAGGTCTGATTCTCTGGACGCTATTAAGTAAAGGTACAATCAAGCGTATCCTCATTGTTTGTCCTGCATCTCTTGTTGAGCAGTGGCAATACCGCCTGCGCGTAATGTTCGATATTCGCTGCACTCGATACATGACTGAAGCAGATACGTCAAAAGCTGATTTCTGGAATACACACCATCAGGTTATTGCTTCATTGCCCACGCTCCGCAAAAACAGCCGCGATCGCCACAAGCGATTGTTTGATGCAGAACCTTGGGACTTACTTATTGTTGACGAGGCACACCATCTTAATGCTGATGAACAGAGTGGACCAACTCTCGGATACAGCTTTGTAGATAAGTTAATCAACAAACATAAAAAAGTCCATTCGGTCATATTCTTTTCGGGAACGCCTCATCGCGGTAAGAACTATGAATTTTTCTCATTGCTAAAACTTTTACGTGAAGATTTGTTTGATCCGAAAAAATCTTTGGAGCAACAATTACAATCCCTGCGAAGAGTGATGATTCGCAATAACAAACAGTCAGTCACAGACATGAAAGGGAACAAATTATTTCTCCCCATGCAAGTACGATCAGAAATTTACGACTATTCAGCCGAAGAGTCTTTATTCTACGGCAAGTTGACTGAGTTTATCCTGACAGGTAAAGCTTATGCATCTGGTTTAGATGATTTTAACCAACGAGCCGTTATGCTTATTCTTATCTGTATGCAGAAGCTTGCTTCTAGCTCTGTAGCAGCGATTCGGCGAGCTTTGGAAGGTCGTCTAAAACGGAATGATGCTAACCGTAAGGAACTGGAGAAGGTCAAGCAAAAAAAACAGCAATTAGAGCAAGAATTAAATGACCTTGAAGATGAAGAAAAACTTGGTAGCGACGAAATCAATGGGCTAGAAGAGCGAATTCTCGAACTTACAGAAACTATTCGACTTATGGAAGATGAAGAGCCTCGCCTACGAGAACTTGTACAAGCAGCTAATGCAATCAACCAAGAAACAAAAATTCAGAAAATTTTGGATGTAGTTGCCAGCCAGTTCGCTGACCGTCAAGTACTCTTTTTTACCGAATATAAAGCTACGCAGTCGTTACTAATGTCGGCTTTGATTGCTCGATATGGAGATAAAAGTGCTACCTTTATTAATGGTGACGAATTAGCAGAAGGAGTCGTTAACACATCTGGTCAAGTCTGTAGCCTGCGAGAGAAACGTGAAACTGCTGCTGAAAAGTTTAATAAGGGAGGGGTAAGATTTCTTATTTCTACGGAGGCTGGCGGTGAAGGCATTGATTTACAGGAAAATTGTTACTCTCTTATTCACGTAGACTTGCCCTGGAATCCCATGCGCCTGCATCAACGAGTTGGACGATTGAATCGCTATGGGCAAAAACGGGCGGTAGAAGTAATTAATCTACGTAATCCCCAAACTGTAGAGACGCTGATTTGGGACAAACTAAATCGCAAAATCGATAATATCATGCAATCCCTACAGCAAGTAATGGATGAACCAGAAGACCTGCTACAACTCGTTCTGGGTATGACATCACCAAAATTATTTCGAGAAATCTTTAGCGAAGCAGGCAGACAGCATGAGGATTTAAACCAGTGGTTCGACCGTAAAACTGCCAAGTTTGGCGGGAAAGATGCGATCGCTGCTGTACGTGAAATTATTGGCAGTTGCGATAAGTTTGATTTTCAACAGGCTTCACTATCACTGCCACAACTAGATTTACCTGATTTACAACCATTTTTCTCGACAATGTTACATCTTAACAAGCGTCGAGTAAAACTTACAAATGAAGATTTATCATTCATAACACCTGATAGTTGGCGTACTGAGCCAGCAATTCAAAAAGAATACGAGCAAGTACATTTTAATCGCGCTCAACGCGCTCACGATGCAGGGCATCACTTGCTTGGTGTTGGTCATAAACTATTTAATGCAGCTCTATCTCAATCCATAGGTTTTTCTGATTGTGTAACTGTCTTGCCTAATTTAAAACAAGCTTTATTTGTCTTTATAATTGCTGATCGCGTGACTGGGATAAATTCTAATATCCGGCAAGCTGTTGCAGCGGTAAGTATAGATTTATCAAAAGAAGCAGCTATTTTGAAAGACTGGGAATTAATAAAAATACTAAATCAATATTTGCCGGATTTAAAGAGAATTCCAGAATCCTTTGTTTGTGCTAAGCTAAGTTCAGGTGAAATATGTCGATTGCTGGCTGACGCAGAAAACTTTTTAGAAAAACATCTGAATGATTTAGATCTCCCATTCAAGGTACCATCTATTCAAGCAATCAGCATACTTCTTCCACAAAAAGAAGCAGTTTAAGCAACTGCCAAATCTATGTTTAATGGCAAAGAAGCAAGTCATGTTTGCCTCAAAAATTTTCTCCAGTTGCCGCGTCAGCCTGATTTGTGACATTTAACTCATCAGCCAAAGCATCTGCTTGAAACCCAACCTACGATTTTTCAAAAACCAACCCAATAAATAAGAATAAGGATGTTAGGAGCATCTCATGAAAATGGCGATTTAGCAGACTAATTTAATGCTGACTAGCTTGACATTTTGCTGTGTCGTCGAATAAACGATTTAGATAATTTGAATCCAGTGTCTTATTCCACTTGCCCATTTGTACCATGACTCTGGCAAATGTAAAAGCTAATTCTACAGCATGTAGAGCCGATGAGTATTTCAAAACATCATCGCTTTGACTACGTTCTTGCTTGTTATGCTTGGCAAGAGCAATTAAATGTTTTCCAGCGCCATACAAGCGACTAAAATATGCGTCGCCAAAAGCCCAAGCACCAAAACCCCAGAACTTGGCTAAATGATTCACTTCATCTTGTAAAGGTTGGGCAATTGCCTGTTGTAATTCTCCTGTAGAATGTGCCATTAACCATAGGTAAATTGAAGTCGCACTCCACTCAGTTGTAATCCGACTGAGTGTATGATAGTACATATCGCGTTGGAGATTGCCTGTAGGTTGATAACCATTAACAGTATTGGCTTTGGGTTGGAGTTTTTCTCCTGTTAACTGCTGATATATTTTTTTAAAAACCGGCAGATGTTGACGCTCTTCTTTTCCCCAAATACCTAATTCAATAATCTGACCATCACTCGTCAAATTACCAGCCATGAAATTAGCCATTGCCGGATACTGCACTTGTAAATAATCCCGGCTTTCTCTAGCATAATCCCGGATTGGTGCTTCAACTTCAGCCGCACCAGCAATTAAGTTAATGAAAAAAGCTGGCTCAACTCCAATAATTTGATTGATATTCACTTTTTTCCAATCAATTTTCTCCCAATGACGTTGATGTGGTTCTGTAAATTGTGTCGGTAAATCGTGAAGATTGCTGTATAACATCCCCAAAGAAACGTATTTTGATGTCAAATGATTAATTCGAGCACGTATTTGCAAATAATTGGGATGGTTGGATAGTTCACCGGCTAAGTCAATTGAACAATTTCTCTGTTTATAATTCAGCATTTTCTCATTCTCCTTTTGACAAAACAATGACTATGTTTTTGATGATTGAAGTTGCTTGTTTAGAGGTCTAAAAGATGTTTGCCTAAACAGGATTTAGAACTCATGGTCTAATCATGCAACCTCCCCATCAGTAATGTGAATGAGGCGTGCGATGCACTAGTGCTTGATTCGGCTTTGTCCGCAAGCGATCGAAGTTGTCCGAAGGCGATCGAAGTTGAGTTAATTTATGAAAAACCTTGTTATATTCGATACCAGAAGGAGTTTATTTCCTCAACAGTAGATATCATGCCAGAATTTTCAGCAATCCGCCCCGAATCCCTACAACAGTGGCTCCCCAGAGAGCAGCATCAGCATTACATTGCCTTACTGATGCGACGAGTAGGAATGACTCGGCAACGGGCTGAGTGTTTTGTCCGACTCTGGCTGTATTTATATTTGAAAGATTGCCTGACTCGTCAGTCTGTCCTAAAACCACCTCTGACTGAGTTAGCATTCCCCCAAGGGTGGGTTCAATGTAGCTGTCGTGAAGCGGCTGATTTATTTTATAGCGATCAAGAACGAGGTAGCGATCGCTCAGCTGGGATGATGCTAGATAAGTTAGTTGCCTTAGGATTAATTCGGAAACTATTTGACGGCAATTGCACCCAAATTGAAATTCAATCTCTACCAGAACTATTAGAACAGGTAATCTCAGAACCCACAGTAGTAGTCAAACCAGATGCTTTTGACCCCCGCTGTGATGCCATTGGAATCGCCAACTTATTAGCCAGTAATTACAATTGGCTTGATCGCAATGCAGACACTGCGACATACCGCATTGTGAATATTCTACGGGATTGGGCAAGTCAATCTGCAACCAGAATGCGGGTGTTGCGTCGCGATGACAATCAGCATCCAGTGGGATTTTATGCCCTCCATCCGATAGCGCGAGAATCAGAAATCAAATTTTTTAGCCCTCCCATGCAAGGATTACATCTAACTAGAGTCACTGAAGCTGATCCGTTTACAATAGCCCAGCTTGGTGATCAAGCCTGCCAAGCCGTTTTTGTTCGCAGTTGGATGATTGATCGCCTCTACCAGGAACAGGCACAAATTGGCTTTTTAGAAGATGCCCAACAAACCCTAGCAAAAATGAAGGAAGATTTTCCCAATCTGTGCGACATGTATACCTTAATTATTCATCCTAATTATGAGGAACTACCTCGGACACTAGGATTTCAAAAAACCGGAACCGATCCCAAAATGTCGATTTACTGGATGTACCAGTCTGTGGATCGATTCCTGACACTCAATATGGAACAAATTGGCAGCAACGCAAAAAAGTGAGATTCGTCAAAATGCCTTTCCTAGTTCCTAGTTCCACAACTACAATACAGCCAAGCTTGTAAATGACAGAAAATATATACATCAGCTAAAAAGCCTATTTGCCAGCATTTTGCTACGAAGTAAAGCTAGGATGGTCAGTTTCAGTTTGATAAACGAAATTGCCCGATACAACTATGTTGTAAAGCCCGATTTTCGCATCTGATACTTTATATTTTGTGGTTGTGAACGATACTGTATGAGTGCGATCGCTCAATTTCTCCAGCGATCGCTACAGTCAAACATTGATTCAATCTCACCCCACTTATTTAAAAACCTCTGCAAAATCCCGAACAAACTGCTCAAAAGTTATAGATTTCTTGCCTGTAGCTTGCTCTACCACAGGTGATACATCAGAATAATCACCTTGAGCTTGTCTTGCATATAATCCCAGCACAAGTTCGCATCTTGCCTCTGGCATTCCAGTAGCTAAAAGTGCTTGCTTTGTAGCATCTTCGGAAACAGCTACATAGTTAATTTGCCTGCCAAGAATATCAGAAAGGATTGAGGCAACTTCATCATTGCTCAGCGCTTCTGAACCAGTAATTTGATATATTCTACCTTCATGACCACTTTGCGTCAGTGCGGCTACAGCGACAGCAGCAATATCGCGCGTATCTACAAAGCTAATCTTGGCATCTCCTAAAGGCAGATAAAAAGTGTTTTGAGTTCTGATAGTTTGTCCAACGTAAGTGTCGTAATTTTGATGAAAGGAATTGGGTCGCAAGAATGTGTAAGTAATTCCCGAAGCGGCGATATTTTCTTCGCCTTTTTGATGCAATTGACCCAAAGAAATTGGTGGCTCAAAATCAACACCCATGATTGATAATTTGACAATGTGTTTGACACCGGCATTTTTTGCTGCTTCCAGACACATCGCTTCTGTTTCTACCATGTTCTCAGCGATCGGTGTAGTTAAGAAAACTTTGTCAACACCAGCAAAAGCATAGGGAATTGTTTCTGGCTTATCTAAATCCATCTCTACCAATTCGACACCAGGAGCTTTAAGTGCCTGTGCTTTACTAATAGAACGTACCGCAGCACGTACATTTATACCTTGTGCGGCTAGCTGTTTTACAAGCGGAACACCAACATTACTGGTAGCACTGGTAACTAAAACTGTATTTATCATAATTGTTTTTTCTCCTACTATTTAAAAGCGGTAATAAAATCTTGGGCAAACTGCTCAAAACTAATGGTTTTTTTGCCTGTGACTTGTTCAACAGTAGGCGTTACCTCAGCGGCATATCCGGCTTTGTAAACACCATACAATTCTAAGTTGGCTTCAACTAGACTATCTGGCATGCCTAATTTTTGCATTTCTTGGCGAGCCGCATCTTCAGGAACATCTACAGAGTTAATTTTTCTGCCAACGACAGTAGAAATAATCTCCGCGATTTCGGCATTAGAAATTGCTGCTGGACCAGTTACCTCGTAGGCTTTACCTGTGTGTCCATCTTGAGTGAGTGCAACTGCGGCGACAGCAGCAATGTCGCGGACATCAATATGGCTAACCTTACCATTTCCCATTGGTAGGTAAAAAGCATTTCCGGCTTTGATGGTCTGTCCTGAGAAGTTAGAATAGTTCTGCATAAAGCCGTTAGGACGCACAAATGTGAAGCTCATTCCCGAAGCTTCAATTGCTTTTTCTACTGCTCGATGCCATCTGGTCATCGTAACTCCTGGTTCTACCTCTGCACCCATGCCAGATAATTTGACAATGTGTTTGACTCCGGCTTTTTTAGCAGCTGCTACTAGGTTGGTTTGCACTTCTACTAAGTTAGGAATCAACGGAGTAATCAAAAAGACTTTATCTACATCAGCAAAAGCGGTATCAAAAGTATCTGGCTTGTTAGTGTCAAATTCAGCTAGGGATACTTTGTCACTTTCAAGCGCTGCTGCTTTTTGAGGAGAACGCACACCTGCACGTACATTTGCGCCAGCCTCTACCAGTTCTTTCACAACTTGACTGCCAACGTTACCTGTGGCACCGAGCACTAAGATTGTGTCTGTCATCGTATTTTCTCCTAATGGTAATTATGACGTAGGCAAGGTGCCTACCAACTAGCAGGCACTCATTTACGGTTTGATAATCAACTTACCTTGAGTACTGCGACTTTCGATCAACTCATGCACCTTAGTCGCTTCAGCTAGCGGATATATGCCGCCGATTTGCATCTTCAGATGTCCTTGTTTGATGTAGCCAAATAGTTCATTTAAAGAATCAGTGTAGAGAGGATTCTCCAAAAAGTTGTAAAGTGAAAAGCCGACGACAGAAAGGGTTTTGTCAAGCAAAATAATCGGGTCGAAAACTGTGCTACCGCTTGAACGACCATAAACAATCAACTTACCGAAACTCGTTAGACAGCCTAAACTTTTCTGAAAGATATCACCTCCCACTGCTTCCAAAATTACATCCACACCTTTACCATCGGTAGCATGCATCACCTGCACTGACCAATCTGCATCCCGATAATTAACTACCGAATCAGCACCTGAAGACTTAGCAAACTCTAGTTTTTCAGCTGAACCGGCTGTCGCCACGATATGATTTGCGCCGAGAATTTTTGCTATCTGTACCGCCAGAGAACCCACACCGCCAGCCGCTGCATGAATCAACACAGAGTTTCCTCTCTGCACTTGACCCAAAGTTTTTAACATTTGAAATGCTGTTAATCCTTGGGTAATAATTGCCGCTCCTGAATCAAAATCAATTTCTTCAGGTAAAATCACTGTTAAATGTGCTGGCGCAACGACATACTCAGCATAGCCACCATCTTTGGTAAAAGCTATCACTCGCTGACCAACAGAAAACGATTCCACCCCGTCACCTAATCGTTCAATTGTCCCAGAAACTTCAGTCCCAGGAGTAAATGGTAGCTCAGGAGTGTAAATATATTGGTTTTTCCGTTGTAAAGTATCAGCGAAGTTAACTCCGCAAGCCTGTACCCGGATTAGTACCTCTCCAGTTTGTGGTTCTGGAGTCGCAATATCTTCTAACCGCAGAACATCAGGAGATCCAAACTCATGAAATTGAATTGCTTTCATCTTAGGATTGCTCACTTGTTTTGGGATGTTAAGTAGGTATGCTGTATTGTTTGTAGTTGCGCTTTAGCGCTAAAGCGCAACTACGAGCCGATTCTATTTTACAATTCGTTACATGATTCGGTTTGTCGCTTCTCTACTTAAGGCTCATGTATTTAGAGCGTTAGCCGGAAGCGAAGCCTAAAGTGTAAGACGATTACTCTTCATCTCTTACAGGAGACTCTTCTGGCACAATTTCAAGTACCAGCTTTTCCGTCCGACGCAAGATTGTCAGTAGCGATCGCTCGCCGACTTGCTCGTGTGTTAAGAGTTTATGCAAATCGTCGATACTCGCGATCGCTTGACCGTTAATTCCGACAATTACATCACCTTCTATTAAACCAGCTTTTTGTGCTGGACTATTTGCCTCCAGAGAAATGATCAAAATCCCACTGTCCACCGCCAATTCGTGGAATAACACCACACGGCGAGAAAGTGGGACATTTTGTCCACCGATCCCGATGTAACCTCGCCTGACTTTGCCATCTTTCATCAACACTGGAATCACAAACTTAGCAGTGTTAATTGGCACAGCAAAACAAATACCCTGTGCTGACATAATCACAGCAGTATTAATGCCAATCACCTCCCCGTGGGACGTAACTAATGGTCCACCAGAATTACCAGGATTAAGTGCAGCGTCAGTTTGGATAACACTATCAATCAAGCGACCAGACTTAGATCTAAAAGATCGTCCTAAAGCGCTGATCACGCCGCTAGTGACAGTTGTTTGGAAGCCGTAAGGATTACCAATAGCGATCGCTAGTTGACCGGCTTTTAAAGACTGAGAATCACCTAATTTAGCTGCGACTAAATTTGGCGCATGAATCCTAATTACCGCCAAATCTGTATCTGGGTCATCGCCAATCAGGTCTGCGGAATAACTGCGACCATCAGCTAGCGTCACCTCAAGTTTGGTGGCGTTGTGGACGACATGACTATTTGTGAGGATATAACCGTCCCGTGTAAAGATTAACCCAGAGCCGTTACCTCGAACTTCTTGTGATTGTTGATGATTCCGACGTCTGATTTTAACTTGTCTTTGCACGTCGATATTGACAACGGCGGGGCTAACGAGTTCTACTACATTGATAACAGCTTGCGAATAAGCATCGAGTAGCTTTTCATCGGCAGTTGGGGCTGTAATGGTAGTTTGATGGGTTTGTATCACCTCATTGTCAGAACTACTGTTTGATGCCAGTTGGAGAGTTCTTGGCATTTATGCTACTCCTTTCGTCCTGCTACAGGCAGAATTTGATTCTGTTTTCCCGATTCTGACAAAAACTCGGCTATTTCGACAAGAGCGAACCCAAAAGTGGTATACATACTTTATGGTACGTAACTCTCTCCCAGTTAGTGTCCTCAATCAGAAATGTGGTTCTCGGCAAGTTCTTGACTTAATCGCCGACAAATGGACAGCGATCGCTATCTATCGGCTATCGCAAGGTACTAAGCGATACAGCGAACTCCAACGCGAAATCGATGGTATTTCTCAAAAAATGCTGACGCAAACATTACGCAGCATGGAGCGAAATGGAATTGTTGAGCGAAAAATATATCCTGTAATTCCTCCAATGGTCGAGTATTCTTTGACAACATTAGGTACAACATTAGTAGAACCTTTGTGTCAGCTTTGTCAGTGGGCAGAAATACATCTTAGCCAAGTAGAAGCAGCGCGTGAGCAATATGATGCTAATGGCTAATTGCAAATAGCCACTAGCTATTAATTACTAACGATGACCCATAAACTGAGATGCCATCTGCATCATCTCAGTCAAATCAACATTACCATCACCATTTTTATCGAGAAAGGCATTCAAGACGGGATTTCCACCCGATTGTGGATTTTGAGTACTAGCACCCATATGCAACATTTGCAATACCAGAGGCACTAAAGTTGGTAGCATTTGTTGAACCATCCCCGCATCCAAGCCTGTACGTTCTTGCACAACGCTAGCTACCTCTTGTTCAATCGCTGGCGAAAATACAGAAGAAACAGCTTGCTGGTTGGGGGTAGAACCGCTAAATTGATGAACTAAGGCTTGCACTTGTCCCTCACCGTCAGTATCTTGCTTTGCTTGTAAAGAAGAACGCACGTAGTTACCGACAATTCCCACTACCGATTGCATCGTCGAAGTATCTGCACCAGTGCTATTACTCAACTGTTGCACGGCACTGAAGACTCCTGCAACCTGACCCAAACTACCTTGTTGATTCGGATTGGCGACAGCGCTGATAATTTGGTCAAAAAGTCCCATATTTTTCTCCCAGGTTTTCGCCCAATGTCTCATAGCGAAGCTCAAAATTGCAAGCCCTCTTCCGAAATAGTGCCGTTGATATTTGTCAGATTTTGAGTGAAAGACGTGCCTTGCAATTAAGATCAGAAGCATCTGTATACTTCCGGATCGTCAATAAGCATGCCTCTGTCGCGTCTAATCACACTCATTGTTGGTCTGATCGTCATTTTGGGGCTAAGTCTGTGGCTGATTAATTCTCTGTCATATCTGTTCTTACAGACTTCCTATTCTTCCCCATTTTTAGGCAATCTCCTGCTGTTGTTGCTAATTGTGCTTTTCGGTGGGTTAATTGCCGCATTTGTCTATTATTTGTTGGTGTTACAAGCATCTGGGAGAAAGAGTCGGCGAGAACGTCAACCGATAGAGATTCCGGCTGTCAAATCAGATGCGGCTGCTTCCACTTTACAAGCAGTACGACAACAAGTAGCACAAATCCAAGATGAAGTGACGCGTCAAGCAATGCTGGGTAAATCGCAAGAAATTGAAGCGGACTTGGCGCGGGGTGAGTTACGAGTCGTGGTGTTTGGGACTGGGAGTGCTGGCAAAACTTCTTTAGTTAATGCGGTGATGGGGCGGATTGTGGGGAGAGTTGATGCGCCGATGGGAACAACTCAGGTAGGAGAAACTTACTGTTTGGGATTGAAGGGATTAGAACGTCAGATTTTAATTACCGACACGCCAGGAATTTTAGAAGCTGGTGTTGCGGGGACTGTGCGCGAACAGTTAGCAAGACAGTTGGCGACGGAGGCTGATTTGCTACTATTTGTGGTGGATAACGATTTGCGAAATTCAGAATATGAGCCGTTGCGGAGTTTGGCGGCAATTGGCAAGCGCAGTTTGGTTGTATTTAACAAAATAGATCTTTACACAGAAGCTGACCAAGATCTGATTTTGGCGCGATTGCGCTCCCGTGTGCAAGAATTTATTGCTGAGAATGATGTGGTCGCGATCGCCGCGAATCCTCAAGCGGTAGTTGAGACAGGAGAAACTTTTGAACCGGAAGCAGATATTGTGCCTTTGCTACGACGGATGGCAGCAATTCTACGGTCCGAGGGTGAAGATTTAATCGCGGATAATATTCTCCTGCAAACAGTACGCCTTGGAGAAGCCGCACGGAAACTCATTGACGGTCAACGTCTCCGCCAAGCATCTAAGGTAGTAGACCGTTTTCAGTGGATTAGCGCCGGTGTTGTTTCGGTTACACCACTGCCATTCGTAGATTTACTGGCAACTGCCGCTGTTAATGCCCAAATGGTTTTAGAAATTGGTAAAGTCTATGGCTGCGAA
>Ga0209512_1002153_pt1 | contig 21790 bp, 21 predicted proteins | sample frozenSSSSmetaG_FD_184142 | JGI IMG/M metagenome (GOLD analysis project Ga0209512, IMG submission 184142) | Glacier valley bacterial and archeal communities from Borup Fiord, Nunavut, Canada, to study Microbial Dark Matter (Phase II) -... | ecosystem: Environmental > Aquatic > Freshwater > Ice >...
TCTAAACGTTTACTTATTTTAAGTATATCATACTTCGCCCAAGGCTTATTTTCTAATAAATCATAAAGTTCTATTTTAAGACATTCAACTTCCTTATTTAGCGTAAAGTTTTTATTTTCCATTTAATTTCACCATTCTTTTCTTTAGTAAAAGTATATGTTCTGCATAATATTACCATTAAATTATATAAAAGTAAATATTAAAATCCAAAATTGTAATATATTTGTAATTTTTTAGTTTTGTTTAGTATTTTAGCTAGCATTGCTAGGTTAACATCAAATTCTTCTATCTTGCCTAAATTCATTTTTTTCGTATTGATTATTTCTTTACTTTTAATTTTTATCCCGGCATTAATAGATTATTTAACTAAGAAAAAATTTTTGTTAAGCAATAGTATTATTTCCGCATGTATCTTTTTCCTAATCGTCGATCCGACACAAAACGTAATAATCACTATTATAGCTTGTATTTTGCTACTTCTAGTACGGTTTTTCTTTAGATACAAAAATGTACCATTTTTAAATCCTGTTGTAACTTCGCTAAGTTTATTATCATTATTTTTTACTTATTTTACTTTAAAAAATTTTAGCGATTCTGTTTTCATATCTTGGTGGGGAACAAGTTTTTGGCAATTAATTGACAATTATCGATTAACCGTTGCCGGACTTTTAATTATAGGATTTGGAGCTTTTATCACTTGGAAGTTGAACCGATGGCGAATTGTGCTTTTCACGCTTTTATTTCTACTCATATGTTGGTTATTCCATTTTGCATTTTTGGTTAATATCAGAGATTTTAAAGAAAACATTAGTCAACTTTTTGAATTATTATTAGGAGGAACATTGGCATTTGGTATTTTTTTCATGGAAGTAGAACCAAAGTCATCACCAGGAAAGAAAGCTGATCAAATTTTTTATGCATTATTTTTCTCTTTAGTTTTTACAACTATGTATTTTTATAATTTAGAAAATAGTCTTCTATATTCACTTTTTGCAACAACTATTTTCTTCGCTGCTGTGAAATATATTCCAATTCTTTACAGTCAAAAGTCGAAATGATCGTCAAGACAACACCAGAACTAGCAGAAAGTTTTTTTGAACATTTGCAGATATTAAAGATTTCTGACTTTGAAATTTTTGTAGAAAAACATGAGTTGATTGAGATTGATACTAATATTTTTTTTGAAGTTAACATTACAGATAATTTACTAGAAGGAAAAATATTGAATTTAGTTGATCTTTATGGTCAGTTAGTACCAGGTCAAAAATCTGAAATTATCAATCCTGAGAATTTTGAGAAAAATGAAATGGTTAAGAAATGGAATGTCATGGAAAATTTTTCCATAGGGTTCGCGGATGCAGATTTAATTTTACGCAAACATTTTGGTTTTGGTATTGGCTTACATCCTTCGACAATTTTAACATTGAGAGCGTTGTATGAAGTGTTGAGCGAGAATAAGAATATTGAGCATATCGTAGATGTAGGTTCTGGGTCAGGTATTTTGACATTATATGCTGAAAAATATTCAGGCGATAAGATAAAAAATTTTACAGTTTTCGAGATTCAGGAAGATGCGATTCATACCATGATAGAAAATTTTCTAGTTAATAATATGGATTTCCAAAATGTACACGTAAATCCTGAATTGAGTCAATTGAAAAATTTAAATCCCGAAACCACTCTTTTCGTAGCAAATATGAGACCAGCTGAACTGAAGGCTTGCGAAAATATTTTGAATTTTGGTAAAATTTTTATTATTAGTGGATTGATGAATGATGAGGAAAATCCGGTGGAGATGAGTGGAAGTAAAGGAATGAAATTTGGAGAATGGCGAGGGGAATATTAATTGATTTTTTCCGTTTTTTTTCTCCAACTCGATGAATCAATTTCGTTTCAATAGGATTACCATTTTCATTGGTAAGAATAACAGCTGAGACAACTCGAAATTCGGCATGTATCACTTTTAATTGTTTATTTTCATCAAATGTATAATTGTCTAAAGGTTCACTTTTTCTTCTAATTCTGCAACTTTTATGGATTCATAGATGTTTGAAGAGTATCAATTCCATTTAACGCTTCTCCATAATTTAAATCCATTTGCTCAATAATAACCGGCAAATGAATCATTGAAAAAGCTTCATTGCCAGAGTAATTTGACATTTCTGAGTGATCAGCATCTCTCACCCAATCAAATATTATTCGTCTGTAAGAATTGTATTTTTGCTCCATACACTACCATGCGATGCGCGGATTTTTAAAATCTTTAGCCAATTCTTTTTGTTGAACAGGAGTTAAACCTTCATATATTGAACCTAATAATTTTTTTTCATTTGATTCAATTTTATTTAGGGCTTCTGGCTGCCTGAGCGGTTCTTTCTTTGGAAAAATCATACTACCTCCCCCACTTCCTTAATCACCTTCTCCACTTCATCCACATACTTCTTCAACAACTCCTCAAATTTCCTCTCCTCTTTTTCTAATGTAGTAACATAAGCACGAATCGCATTGAGCAAAATTTTACTATGCGGATTACTTTGCTCGGCTAAAAGATGGTCCACGTCTTTGATAATTTTCTCTCGATACTCCTGAGATTTTCGACGAATTTCTACAATCTCTGAGAGGGTAATCGCAAGATAATGATTTTTTATTTTTTCGAGAAAAGTTTCAGCACCTATGACATAACCATTCTCCAATGCTGTCGCAGTATTGGTAAAAAACATATGAAAATTCCAATGAGTGTCCTCCGTATTTACGAAAGATGAAACCTGAACAAAATCCAATCTGTGATTTTTTCCATGCATGCTGTCTTGTATTGGCATTGTCTCGACACCAACTTTGGATAAAACTTGAGAATACAATTTCCAATGATTCTCAGCGATATTTTTGACATCATGTTCTAGAGTTTTTTGCGGAATTAATTCATCAATTTGCAAAGTAGAAAGTCGAAGATTATCGACAAGATCGATCTGCGTATTTCCAATATTTTCTAATTCCGAAATGAATTGAACTTCTAGAGCAATAATTTTTTGATGAGGAAGCAGATTGGACTGAGTAAAATCACGAGAAGTAGAAACTGAATTAGTTTCTGTATTTGTTAAATTGGACGAAGCTATTTTTTGATCACTCATAAAGTTTGTTTATTTCATCCATGAATATTCTACCATAGCTAGAGTTTACCACACGAGAATCCAGAATAGTCAGATAACCAGTGTCATTTTTGGTACGAATGAGACGACCAATACCTTGACGAAATTTTATAACGGCTTGCGGCAGTGACAAATCGTAAAAGCTATTTCCACCATTTGATTCCACCATATCTGCGCGAGCTTTTTCAATAGGAGTCGTAGGAACTTTGAAAGGTAATTTGGTAATAATCACATGACGTAATGCATCGCCAGCTATGTCGACTCCTTCCCAAAAACTTTCCACACCAAACAATACACAATTTCCTTTTTTAAATTTATCGATAATGCTATCTCTATTCCCTGATTCTTGAACAAGTAAAGTTAAATCCAAAGCCTCTATTTTTTTCCACAAACTATCCGTTACATCATTCATCAAGCTGTAAGAAGTGAACAAAACAAATGCATTTCCATAGCTCGTTTTTATGCCTTCTAAAATAGCTTTACAGATTTCAGAGAAATATTCCTCCGATTTCTGATCAGGAATATCATCTCGTATGATTAATTTCATCTGCGTAGAATAATCAAACGGGGATTTAAATATTTTTGTTGTGATATTTAATTTTTTAGTTTCAATATTTTCGCTCGAGTCATCTTCGTCTAATAATTTTTTATTTTGAATTGAAAGTGGATTTTCATCAGAAAATTTATCTTGGAATTCCGGAAAGTCAGATTCCATTTCTGCCGGTGTCAACTTGCGATCTTGGATTTCTAATCCTAAACGATTTTGAATATATTTGAAACTTTGATTCACCGTCAGCGTTGCCGAAACTATATTTACACTATTTAATTTGTCATAAACTTCAGACTTTAATAAAGTGCCGATTTTTAATGGAGTCTGATTCAGATGAAACTGACCTCTATTCTTCCTTCCCCAGAGTAGAAAACTTGAATTTGGAATATTTTCGATCCAATGAAATATTTCTATTGAGAAATTTAAAACTGCAGAAATTGCCGACATCTGATTCACATTATTATAGTCATAAGCAGACAAAATATTTTGGAGATCTTTGATAGTTTCTTTTAATGGTTCAAATTTTTCATACATTAAATTTTTATCTGGAAGCGTGAATTCCTGCTCATCGCTTGAATTTGTGGAATTAAAGTTATCGGTAAGATCTAATTCAAATTTAAATATTTTGTCACTGATCGCAATAAGATGCGGTGCAAAAGGTTTTAATTTAGGAAAAGTAGCTAAACCAGATTTATGACGACCATCACTTTGGAAAATATCGATAGATAAAGATTTCATTTGCGTGAAATACAGCGTCTGAGTAAGAAAATCCGTCGCTACGTTTTCAATATTATGACCTTCATCAAAAACTAAATCGTCATAATCAGGAAGAATTTTAAACTTTGCAAACTTTTCTGCAAAAATAATACTATGGTTGGTGACTATTATGTTAACCTTTTCGGCTTTCTTTTTTAATGTTGTGATAAAACAATCTTTATAAAATGGACATTTTGCACCTCCACAACTTTCAATGTCATACGCTATCTTTTTCCATTTTTCTTCTGGGACGAAATAATCGAGCTCGCTTCGCTCACCGTTTTTTGTAAGTTCAATATCTTTCACTATTTTTTGCATATCCTCGTCATGCATATTCTCCATTTTTGCCAAACAGGCGTAATGAGATTTCCCTTTGATACCAACAAATTTTAATTCTTCACCCAAAGAAGCCAAGACTTTTTGTAAAAGTGGTAGATCATTATTTAGCAACTGAAATAAAAGATTATTAGTTGTCGTCGAAATAACCACTGGGGATGAAGTTATTTTGGCTCGAATGTATGCAGGAAGAAGGTAAGCCATACTTTTGCCAATTCCAGTACCGGCTTCATAAAGACCGACACCACCTTTGTCCATGGTATTAAAAATATTTTTCGACAGCTTAACTTGACCATCACGTAATTCATAATCTTTAAACGCGATAGATAACGGACCAGATTGTGCAAAAAAATCAGTTATCGTCATATCTTTTGAAAATGATTTACAATTGACCTAGATTTTACTACGATCAGAAAATATAATGAATTTATGATTCTAAGTATTAAAAATAAAATCCGCAAGATCGATCATAATGTTTTTGATATCTTAAATCAAAGCTATACAGTACAAAGAGCAAAATTAGTAGATTTCATGGCAATAAATCCAAGTTTTATATACTTTTTTATCTTTATTTTAACTTATATTTATTACGACAATAAGTATCTATCTGTTTTTGTTTATTTTTTTATAACTGGATTTATAGTCGTAATATTAAAACAATGGATAAAAAGAACTCGACCTGTTCCGATCAAAGGTAAGTTATGGAGAGAATTGTTAAATTTTGATGCAGATAATTTTTCTTTTCCGTCGGCGCATTCTTTTATGATTTTTCAAATAGTACCTTTGACTTTTATGATCTTTGGATATTTTGGATTTATTTTTCTAATTTATGCTATTTTTACAGCATTTTCTCGGCTTTATTTAAGATTCCATTTCCTCAGTGACATTTTAGTCGGATCATTTTTTGGTACAATATTTGGAATAATTGGGATATTGTTACTGGGGTGATGAGTCAGCGAGAGTTCATAATTTGTCATTTCGCTGCGTAATAAGAAATCTTTATTTTAAAAGATTCTGATAAGATTTATCACTTTGATTTGAAATTACAAAAATAATTAATTAATAACTAAAAATTTATGAAAAAAATATTAATCACAGGTGGAAATGGAATGTTGGCAAATGCTTTCAAAAGAATTTTTGAGAATAATAAAAATTACGATGTTACTATTTTGGGTCGTGATGAAATCGATATCGCAGATCAAATCTCTGTAACTACAAAAATAGAAGAATTAAAACCAGATATACTAATAAATTGTGCTGCATATACTAAAGTTGATCTTGCTGAGACAGAACAAGCCACTGCAAATGACGTCAATGGTAGAGCTGTCGGGGAATTAGCAAAGATTTGTAATGATAAAAATATTTTATTTGTAACTTATTCCACAGATTATGTATTTGATGGTGAAAATAAAAATGGATATAAAGAAATCGATCTCACCGCACCTTTAAATGCCTATGGCGTATCAAAAGAAATTGGAGAAAAATTGGTACAACAAAACTGCAAAAATTATTTATTACTAAGAACTCAATGGCTCTATGGTAAAGGTGGCAAAAACTTTGTTGATACTATCATTAGAGCGTACGATGAAGGAAGAGATTTGAAAATAGTTAATGATCAATTTGGCAGTCCAACGTTAACGAATGATCTCGCGGCGAAAACTTTAGCTTTGATTGAAGAGAATGTAGCGAGTGGAATTTATCACATTACAAATTCAGAAACCTGCTCTTGGCATGAGTTTGCAGAATATTTTTTAACATTACATGCAGGAAAAGAAGTGAAGATCACTCCAGTAACAAGCGAAGAATTTCCACGTCCCGCAAAACGTCCACATTACTCTACTCTGATAAATACAAAAACGACTTCGCTAAGATCCTGGAAAGAAGCCGTGAAAGAATATGTAGTTTCACTGTCATCCTAAGCGTATGCAAGGATCTTTCCCTGTCTCTGGCAGTATTATTAATCACTTGTCCTTCATCGATTCATTGGAATAGAGTGATTAACCAATAGTTTTAATAATTTATTTTATTGGAGCTTGTTAGTGTGTTTTCGAAGAAATAAATGAATCCAGATCAATCGTGTCTCCGGATTAGTATTAGCGGTTCAGCTTCTGCATTGTCTAAATGCAGTAATTTAATAGCCATATCTATAGCGCAATTGCGTTAGCACTATTTTTCGGTATTCTTGAACTTTTGTATTCAGTCCTGTCGGGGAGTTACTCTTTCAAGAGAAAAGTAACTAAAGGAAATACTATCTAATAAGATTTAATTTAGCCGAAGGCAAAGAGACATAAACATTAAGCATAAGAAGGGAAAGGCCTAGATTCCCGATCGCTATCGCGTCGAGAATGATAGACAACATGGGGAAGAGACAGGAAGCTCGCATTCGCGTAGCCATACGGCCACAAGCGAGATTGCCACGTCGTTATGGCGTCGGGAATGACATCAATAAGAGGCGAACGATTCTTCGCATCAGTCTTCCGAGAGCTTATTTAACTTACGTTTGAAATCTTGCAATACATTCATATAGTTAATAAAGGCTTCATACGGAGTGTCATAAGGAGAAAAATATTTGTGAACGTCTCCATCTTTCCAATATTTAGTACTCATGTAATAAAAATGATCAGATGTTTGAATTTTACGCCAGGTATCTAAGAGTTTACGTTTATCTGGAACTTTTCGAAGATATAAACTTGATTCTTTTACTTTTTCTTCTATCTCAAAAACATCTTCAAACGCATTTTGTTGCATTTTATTTCCTAACCATGCAGACAAATCTCGCTCTACATCGGCCCACGATACAACATTGTGAAAGTCAATTTCGTCAGTAGTCTTAAGGCTTTTCATAGCACCGGAAACTGTCGACCAATCATATTCTTCATGAGTGATACGAGCTAGATTGTACATAAAATCAAATATTCCAGAATCTTCCCATTGATGCTCACCAAATGTTTCAAAATCCATAAAAAGATTTATCACATCACCATCATTATTATCTAACCAATCTTTATATTTTTCGGCTGTGAGAGGATATTCATTCCACGATTTATCACTAAAGCGAAATCCGATATCGTCAGTTAGCTGATAATTTCGCATCAATACATTTAATTCTTTTGGTTTACGAATTCGATTAAAAACATAATCCACTATTTCATTATCCTGTTGCGATAAATTATGTTTTTTGGCTTTATACAAATAATTTGGTGATCTTTGGCCGAGATTCCATCCTTCTGCAATCATTCCGTCAAATCCCATCGATAAAACAAAATTGGCGATATCGTTGTTGTAGATTAATTCTGTATTACGAAATACTTGTGGATAAAGTGCAAATACAGAGCGAATTTTCTTCGTATGAAGCTGAACCTGTTCCGCAAATTCGCGTTTTGATTTTAATGAAGAAAGGCTGTGGTAGTAGGTTTCTCCTAAAATTTCTACACATTTTGTTTTGACTAGTTTTTGAAAAGCAGCCAAAACATCTGGACGATACTTTTCTGCTTGTTCTATCCACAATCCTGACATAGAGATCGTCCAATGCACACCAAATTCTACACTCATTTTGTACATCAATTCGCACATCGGAAGATACGATTTGTCAGAAACTTTGTTGAAAATATCACGATTATTTGCTCCATTTGGACCAGTGAAATAATCTTTATTAGAATCAATATCGAAAATAGAAAAATCAGATAAACGAAAAGGCTGATGCAACTGCATGTAGAAACACAATTTTTTCTTCTGCTGATTTTGTATAGGCATTTCGTCTAGCGACTGTAAATATTTTTACACTACAATCTACACGAAATATTATCTTAAGGCAAATTTATTATCTTAAAATTACAGCATGCATGGACTTTAATGCATTTTCAGTATTTATAAAGAAATTGATTATAGTTTGAGAATAATAGTGAAAAAATATATACTGATTTGTTTATTTGTAAAATATGGGAAAAGTTAAAGCTGTCACATTCTTTGGTTATGCTGGTGCTCACGAAGAAGATCCATTTTGGAAAGATGCATTCGAAATTTCAAAAAAAGTTGCAGAGAGAGGTTTAAGAATCGTCAATGGTGGTGGACCAGGAATCATGTTGGCCGCAACGGAAGGAGCTGAGTCGATTGATGGATTAACTACCGCCGTATATTATCGTCCGAAAGCCTCCACAATGTTTGAGGGCGCCGCACCGACCAACACTGCAGACAAAAAAATCTTCTTTGCCGATTATGTTCAACGGACTATGAAACTAATTGAGCTGGGAGATATCTATTTCATTTTTAATGGTGGCACAGGCACTTTTTCAGAATTTGGAATGGTCTGGGGGTTGGCAAGATTGTATTATGGCCATCACAAGCCATTAATTCTTGTTGGAGATTTTTGGCATGAGATAGTTGACTCTATTTTAAAAAATATGCGTATCCGTGAAGAGGAAAAGAAAGTTTTTTATATCGCCGATACAGCACATGAAGCTATGAAAATATTTGACGCTCTAGTAGAGGAAATAGAAAACCGCCCTCCGTACAATGCCAGTGAGGAAGAGAAAAAATATGTGATTTAATATTATGACAAATACAGAAACAATTGAAGGGTAATCAAAATATGAAGAAGATACTAAAAATATTATTGCCCTTACAGAACAGTTAGTTGAATACAGACATAATTATGAAGAAGAAGTATTCGGCTACCCTCCACGAAAAGTAAAATTTGAACCGAGACATTTATTAATGTTAAGTAATGGAAATCAATTAAGAGAAAAAATGTGTGGGGAAATCTCACAAATTGAGTTTCAAATTGCTCTAGAATTTGGCGTTCCTGCAAAGTTTATTGATTGCGAGATACTTCACCAAGCTTTGACAGGGAAACCAAATAGTTTTAATCATGCATGTACTATCATTGGCAAAGGTGAGAATAGATATTTGACGGATTTAACTTTTATTCAGTTCCTGAAAGCTAATGGGCAAATTGTAAATAATGGCGCCGAATCAGATTTAAATTGGTTGAACACTATCGCACAAGAATTAATAGAAAATGGCTATATAAAATTTAATAAAGAAAATTTATATGAATATCTTAGGCTGATTTCGACAAATACAACATCAGATTATTTAGCAAGACTAAAAACACAAGTTGGGACATATGATTTAGATATAATCGATGGACTCATATGTCTACCCCCTCTCCCAACAAGGCCATTTCATGACCAATATGGAAGATATTTTAAAGTAATTTTTCCCAAAATTAGTAATTCGTAATTCTACAAATTTTCATATTCCTCAATCATCCCTACTCTTCTCGCATATTTTTCATCCGCAGAAAAATCCGTATATCGAAAAGCGTTAATAATATCAAGTATATCTTGTAGACCATGTTTTTCATTGAGAACTAAAACATTACAATTATTCTCTTGACGAGATTGTTTTGCAGATTCGATATCGGAGCATAATGCTGCACGAATTCCTTTCGCTTTGTTCGCTGCAATAGACATACCTTCTCCACTGCCGCAGATTAACAATCCCCAATCACCATTTTTACTTTCTATAAAAGAATTTCCAGAAGTTAGAACTTGCTTTGTCACAGCAAAAGCAAATATTGGAAAATCATCCTCTGAGTTATATTCTGTATTTCCACAGTCAAAATGCTCAATCAAATTTTCCGTAAAGAATTTTATTAATTCTTCTTTTTGTTTAAAACCCCGATGATCAGCACCAATAAATATCATAATTATTTTATTAATCGTTAATTATGACATTGTGATGAAAAAGTGACAACTTTTAACTGAAAATTACGTCATGCACTTTCATGCTAGTTTCTTGAGGATTTGCTTCTTGCCAAACATTGCGGCCAACGGCTAGACCCAGTGCTCCAGCCTCTAGATCCAATTTAACCTGAGATAAAAAATTTTCTTCACTGGTTAAATTTCCACCTTGAAAAACTACTTTTGCTCGACCAGCATTTCTCACAATCCATTTCATAGCTCCAAGATCTTCATGTGGTTTTACTTTTACTACATCAGCGCCAAGTTCTAAACCTACACGAGCCGCATATGCCGTAACTTCCGCCGTTTCCGTAGGAATATTTGGAGATCGTGGATACATCCAACCAATCACAGGCAAATTATATTTATGAGCGTCACGGATTAGCTTGGTAAATTCACTAAACATTTCATCTTGTCGCGGGCTACCCACATATACAGTGTAACCGACTGCGCTGGCGCCGAAGTCCAAAGCTTCCTCAACTGTGGACAGCATGGGAGAAAAAGGTGCATCTTTTACATAAGAAGTCTTACCATTCATTTTGAGAATTAATGGAATTTTAGTTCGATATTCTGAACGTGCATAATATTTTTCTGCTACTCCACGCTGACATGCAAAGCATGTCGCGCCGCCTGTCACAGCAAGTTCTAAAATATTTTCAGGCTGGGAATTGAATTCATTAAAATCAACAGGACCATGCTCAAGACCTTGATCATAAGCTAACATATACATTCTTCCGTTTTTTGTGAGACTAGATAGGTCAATCATTGGCAGTTTGTTTATTAAATAAATATAACATGAAAAGATACATTCTTGCGAGAAGGATATCTTCATTTTTTTCAACTAAATTGTATAATAATCAAAATTCACAAAAATGAATCAAATATATATTTCGAAGGTTATTCGTAAGGAACAAATTTCTACATCTTTAGTTTTATTCGAATTAGAGTTAATAAATCCTACAGATTTTTTTTTCAAATCGGGACAATACCTAGCTATTACACTTCCTGATGGTAAATCTATCCGTGCGTATTCCATAAGCAGCTCAGAATTAAACAAGAATAAATTAGAACTAACAATTAATATTTTTGATCGATCGTTAGGCGGAGCTGGTGTAGATTTTTTGAATTCGCTAAATATTAACGATACAGTTAATTTCACAGGGCCTTACGGAAAACTGACTCTAGAAAAAACAAATATTATCAAAGACGAGAAACTGAATACCGATGTGACAGAGATAATATGGATTGGTACAGGCTCAGGAATAGCACCTATGAAATCAATGCTGGAATATTTGAATTATTATTCTCAAACTTCTGGAGATGAACATCTGAAAAATTGCTTATATCGCTTCTATTTGGGTTTTAGATATTCTGGTGATGTTTGCTATTTTAACGAATTAAAAAAAGTTGAAGATCTACCATCAGATTTTAGATTTAAATATTGTTTGTCAAAATATGGAACGTCAGAAGATCAAGGTGCCGTAAATATTCCTCATGAATATGTCACCAAAGGCTATGTCACAGAACAAATTTTAGCTGATAACGAAAATATGGATAAAACCAAAGCGCAAATATTCTTGTGTGGAAAAAATTCTACTTTACAAAGCATTATGATCGAGCTGGTAAACGCGGGATTCAAAAAAGAAAATATGCACATCGAAAACTACGGCTAAAGATTTTTCGTAATAGATGCTACAAAAAAAGCTTCTTGACTAGAGGTAGGACTGAGTCGAATAGAATTTTTCACACCATCATTAAATGTTTTTAATTTCCATTTCTTTAGACCTGAAGAATACGTTACATAATTTAAAATTGGAAAAACATTTTTGGATACTGAATTTATAGTTACGTTAAATCTTTTTAAAGCCCACTCTAATACCTCTTCATTTTCTTCTGGGGCAATAGTACACGTGCTATAGATAATTTTTCCACCAGGTTTTACCAATGAAATAGCCTTTGACAATAATGATTTCTGGGTATTGGTATACATATCAATTAATTTGGATGACCAACGTAAGTAATTATTTTGTTGAATTATTTCGCCCTCAGCAGAACAAGGTGCGTCTAGTAAAATTTTATCGTAAATATTCTCTCCACTTAATCTTTTAGCATCTAGATTTATTGTTTTCGTATTTGCTTCTGGAATATAGATTTTAAATAATTCCTGCATTTTCATATGTCTTTTATAATCCAGCTCGACAGATTCGAGTTCATCGATAAAATTAGAATGAAGTAAAAACAAAATTGTTGACTTGATTCCTGGCGCTGCACACATGTCGAGAATTTTTTCACCTTTTTGCCAGTTGAGTAAAAATGGTGGAATGGTGGAAGATAAATTTACAAGAAAACCATAATCCTGCGGAACGACATGGACTAGTTTTTCACGATATTTAATATCAATTTGAATGAATGGATTCAAAATCTCAGCGTATAATATTTCCCGTTTATCGAACTCGGAAGTGATGAAATTAAAATCATATTTTGCGATATTCACGCAAAAAACAAAACTGCTCGCAGTTTCTGCTTTTTCTAACCAATTTTCCTGGGAAAATATTTGCGAATATCTAGAAATGAAATTATCGCGCTGTAATGGTCTATCCTTCGACATAATATGAGTCTAAAATACCAGAATAATACTATGAAAATCCGAGTCTGTCATATATTTAGTCAATATTCTGCTTCCACGTTGCTTCTCGTAGTGTATTGAAAGCTCTCATAGGGTCAGAACCGTGAGATATAAACGATCCCACGCTGACTCCAGCTATATCATAGGTCTTCAAACTGGAAACGATATCTGGGTTAATTCCACCATCAAGATAAATTTCACCATTAAATCCTGCTTTTCGGACTGCAGATATTTTACCTAAAACTTCAGGGTGATATGGATTTCCTTGTTTACCGATCTGAACAGTTTTAAGGAGTAGGCATGGCATATAATCTTTATCTATTTTTTGAATCGTATCGAAAACATTTAGAAAATTTTCAATAGCTGTCTCTATCTTCAGACTAAAACCTAATTTGAATTGATTCTTAGATTCAGTTAACAATTCTTTAATGTCATATTCAGACTCCACGTGAACATAAATAATACCGATAGCTCCTTCATTTTTCTTTTTCCAAGTTAGTATTTTTTTTACGTACTCATTGGCATCTTTCACCATAAGATCGAAATTAATAGTGGTATTAGGAACTTTTGGCAGATCTTCTATAGGAACCGATTTTTCTGCTACAAAAATGCCATCCATCACGTCGACATCTACTTCGTCAGTAAATTCGCTTATCGCCGTAAGCTGTCTTAAATATTCATCAACTTGGTTTGTTAATATAGCAGGCAAAATTCTCATAATAGGTTTTTATTAGAAATATAATAGTTTATTTTGTTGGAAACTACCAATTTGCAACATTTTAATATTTAGAAATAAACAACATTTTTTCATAAATAATACAACCTTTCCATTTTTTTCATATAGAATATATATAGCTTAATAACAGTTTACCGGCTCACCATATAGCTAAATACGATAAAATATTGACGCTTTGATAGTTTGGTGAGATACTCTTTACCCGAATAGGGGTAAACTTAGATAAATTAACTAAATTAAGAATTAGATGAAATCATCAAAAAATTTGGTCACACAGACGGGACTGAAAAAACTGAAGGATGAATTGAAAAATTTAATGACAACGATACGAGCGCAAATTTCTGACGACATTCAAAAAGCTAAAGAATTTGGGGATCTGTCCGAAAATGCAGCATATACATCTGCGATGGAAGCTAGAGATCTGAATGAGTCTCGTATAGCGGAGCTAGAAGATATGATATCAAACTCTAAAATCGTAATTTCAGACAGTGGAAATGCTGATGGTATTGTATCCATAGGTGATACGGTAACTTTAAAGTCTGATACCGGAATGGAAATAACGATAACGATAGCTGGCGTCGGAGAAAGTGATCCTTCAAACAATAAAGTCTCCGCTGATACCCCACTCGCCGAAGCAATATTAGGCAAAAAAGCAAAAGCTAAAGTAGTAGTTGATCTTCCATCTGGAAGAGTTAATTATGAGATTGTTAAAGTAAAATAAAAGGTTGGATTTGTCTGACTTTATAGGTTCATTCTAAATCGAATCTCGTCATCCTTTTATTGTGATAAGGAGAGCCTTAGCACATTTTTATCATATGAAATTAATAAATTTAACCTAGCTTAATTTAAGAAAAAATAGCTAGGTTAAATTTTACTTTAGAATATTCTAAGCTCCCAGACTTCTGGATATTACACACTATCTAGATTAAGGTTTCTTTGTAGTCCTAATCGTTGTTGTTGTTGGAGTCACAGTAGGTGTAGGAGTAGCTGTCGGAGATAGAGTTGTCGTAGTAGGTGCTGGATCAGTTTTTCTCAATCCATCTATAGAGGTCAACTCATTTGTAATGGATTTATCAATATCATTTCCAGCTTTTCCATATGCCGATTTATATAAATTTAATACTGATGTCGCACTATCATAATCTTTTAATATTCTCGAATATATTCTCGACGCTTTGAAATAAACGTCATATGAAAATTGTCTTAAATTATCCTTGGCTGTCTCGGATAAATCTCCAGAATTGAGACTCGGGATCCGTTTTGTTGCTTCATTATAAGCACTAATAGCTCGTGTCGTATCTCCTTCGAGAAAGTATAAATCTCCAAAAAGACTAAATATAGAAGCATTTTGCGGATTAAGAATAGCACTCGTGGTCAAATCGCTTTCGGCACTCTTTTGAGTAGATACAACGTCTTGAGCTGTATTTGATCGCAATAGATCAATATTAATTCTTGCTCGATATAGATAATTTTCATAATTTACTGGATTCACAGCGATAGCTCCTTTTATATAGATACCGGTATTGTTTAGCAATTTTGATACTGTGTCTGTTTCATCTTTTGTAGGAGTAACTTTTGCATTTTTATCTTTTTCCTGCGCATCTTGTACTTTTTGAGCAAAAGCAGCATAAAAACTGTAAAATTTCTGATAATAAAGATAACCACCACGATTATAGTAATCGTCAGCATAACCAAAAGTATTGATAGCTCGATCGGTATTATTAATTAATTTTGTCAAATACTCATTTGTCGAAAGACTGCCTTGGGATATTTGTTCACTGTAAATCTGTTGCGAACGATAGAGATTGGATGTAAAGAAGATCGATAATAGAAGAAGAAGAAAGGCGGTCCCAGCAAATATAAATGGTGCTATATTCCGATCAGAATGTCTTTTTAATTCTAATTTTGCTGCAAATAAAACACTGTTTGAAGCTCCTCCCGCGTTTTTTAATGTAATGAATAAATCCTTGTGGCTAGATGATTCTGGATCAGATAAATAAGATAAAAGAGAAAATAGAAGAAATACTATAAATAATAGTGTTGGATTTAAAGGTAATACCAGCATAGTAATCAGTAAAGAGAAAAAGACAAGTATAAAGATTTGCATTTCGATCGTGTCTTTATCCGCTCGTTTGAAGAAAAATATAAAAAATTTGTAGGCAATAAACATAAATGCCACCATGCCGATTATCCCAAAATTATTCAGAATTTCTAATACATAGTTTCCACCAGCATTTAATGTCTCAAAAAGAATTGAAGGACTATTACTTACGTCACTGGCAGGACGATATCGAAGATAAGATGTACCAAAATTTTCCTGTCCAGCACCAAAAAATCCGCTTTTGACAGATTCGCCTAACGTTGAAAAAGCCACTGACCAAGTACTATCGATACGAATCAGAGGTGATGTCGTTGGATTTACATTTCTAAAAGCTAGAAATCCCGCACCGAGAATCACGCCCGATAAAACAATAATTGATAGTATTTGATTAGCATTATGTTTCAATCTCTTACTCTCTTCATGATCTTTTCGATAAAAGAAAATCACCAGCAATGATAAAGCTCCCATTACGTAAAAAAGAATACTAAAAGAGTTTTTCCAAGTAGTAATGACAAATCCAAAGACAAGAATAAATAATACAGCGTAATCAAAAATTTGTAATGCGATATTTTTATAATTAGTTTTGAATACTATAATTGATGAAAGCAGGCTCGTGATCAATAGGAAAATTGGCATCAAATAATATTGTCCGATTGGAGAAAAATTTTGACTAGGATATAAACCTGGATAAAAAAGATTTAGATAATTGTACCCTTGTAAAATCATATCAAATGAATTTCCAAAGCTCGTAAATCCTACAAAATATCTAAAAACCGATAATAAAACGACAAGAACCCCAGAAAAACCAAGCGAACGAAGAATCCAATGAAATTGTTTTTCTGTCGATATTGACGACGAAATCACAAAGAATAAGATACATAATGCTGAAACTACAAAATAACTATTACCTAGATTTGCGTACGTTCCATAAAGTGCATTATTTATTCCTGTCAAAGTTGTTGGTCCTAACAGACCAGCTATAAAAGGAGTGTTTGCTATAATCGTCAAAGTAGATGAGGCAAATAGCACTAAAACCAATATATTTAACCAGCTAATTTTGATAGAGACTTTCTTGGCCAGGATAGATTCAACGGCCCAGAGGAAGAGCAAAATTGCAGACATAAAGATAATCACGGCACCTTTGGTAAGTGAAAAAACGTCGCCGGCATAAGGATTAAATGCTAGTGGAACTAAAAAAACGGTCAACAAAATTAGGTAAAACTTTATGCGTAATAAGATAACCATATTTGAAATTTTATGATTTATAAATATAGCATATGTTGATAAAATGCTAAATAGATTTTATAATCCCTATAAGAAATAAATCCTTGTCTGAAAGATTTAAAAGCAAGATTAGAGCTAATCTAATTGAAATTCTTAAAAGTATAAAAGTACAAAGTGTCTAGGTTTAGTAAAACTATAAATCTAGAAACGCAAGGTGGTACCACCGGATCAAAAATCTGAGTCCTGCATACAGTAATATGCCGGGCTTTTTTGTTTCTGCATACTGAAAATGATTACTTAACCCATGGGTGTATAGTATTAATAAATAGCTCAATGTAATGCATTATTTTATATCATGAAAAAATGATTGAAGAAAAATTAAACAAAATCAAACAAGATTACGACTCAGAGATACTTGTCGCTAATGAAATAAAACAGGTTGAAGAAATTCGTATAAAATATTTAGGTAAAAAAGCTGAATTAATGGATGTTTTGGCGAATTTAAGGTTTTTGGAACCTGAAGAAAGGAAAACTGTCGGGAGAATGGCAAATGAACTTCGTTTAAATATTGAACGACAAATAAATGAGAAATTGCTGGAGATGAAGAATAAATTTTCTACAAATACTAACGTAAAGATTGATGTAACTCTTCCAGGCACAAAACAGAAAATTGGAATCTTACATCCTTATACTTTGGCAATGAGAGAGATGAATGAAATTTTCAAACAGATGGGATTTTCCGTCTATGCTGGACCTGAAATTGAAACTGACGAATATGTATTTGAAAAATTGAATTTACCAAAAGATCATCCTGCTCGATCTCTACAAGATACTTTGATCATTGAGGATCCAGAAATAATTTTGCGTTCTCACACATCTTCCGTCGAAATCAGAGCTATGGAAAACGAGAAATTACCTTTAAGAATTGTCGTTCCTGGAAGAACATATCGATATGAAGATTTGAATCAGACTAATCATTTTGCATTTTTTCAATACGAAGGCTTAGCTGTGGGAGAAGGAATAACAATAGCAGATTTAAAAGGGACCTTTGAATCTTTCGCAAAATCTTTTTATGGACCAGACACTGTGATTCGATTCCGTGCAAAATATTATCCGCAAGTTGAACCAGGCTGCGGACTAGACATTCAATGCAAATTTTGCAAAGGAGCTGGATGTCCTGTGTGCAAAAAACGAGGCTGGATTGAAGCAAGTGGCGGCGGCATGGTGCACCCAAATGCATTACGAGCAGTAGGAATTGACCCTAAAAAATATTCGGGTTTCGCATGGGGGATAGGATTTGACAGGGTGGTAATGCAAAAATACGGGATCAATGACATTCGGAAGGCATTTGATGGAACTTTATATTAATTTTATTAAACTAATATGAAAAGAATAATACTTTTTTCGAAACCTACCGAAAAACTAATTTCGGATATTGGTGAAAAAATGTTTCCTAAGGAATTAGAGAATAAAACAGCTGTATATATGGCTGCTGATAATTCCAACAAAGAAAAATTTGAAAAATATTTTAAAGAATGGAAAAAATTAGCATCACAGTATTCTTATAATTTGATAGCCGTAGATAATTCTGTCGATAGTCCTGCAGAACACAAGAAAATTTTGGATAGCTCAGTGTTATTAATTTCTGGTGGACCGACTTTTATATTACTAAGTAGGTTAAGACAAAATCATTTTGATAACACAATATTAGAGTTTATTAAAAAATCTAGTTTTGTTTTATCTGGTTTTAGTGCAGGAGCTATAGTTTTAACGCCATCTGTTAGAATAGCTGATTCTGATTTTTTTCAGGAAAATACGATAAATTATCCCACATATGATGGATTACGGATAGTTGATTTTGAAGTTCTACCGCATTTTAAATCACCAGATTGGGATATTGGAATTAATAAATATCGAGAAAATTCCTCAAATGAAGTAAAAACAATAACTGATGATGAATATATTTTAATAGACAAATAACATGAACGTACCTATAAAATGGCTTAGAGATTATGTCGATATACCAAACAATTTAAAAGATTTCACAGACAAAATGTCCATGATCGGACATTTACTAGATAAAACAATTGTCACGGATAACGACACTGTTATTGATCTGGAACTGAGAGGAAACAGATCCGATACTTTTTCGATACTGGGGATTGCGCGCGATTCTCACGCTTGTTACGGTGGAAGATTTGATATACCAAAATTAAATTTTGCTTTACCAAAAACTGTTTACGATAAATTTAAAGTTGAAGTAAAAACCGATAAAGTTTATAGATTCTATAGCTGTTTTATTGAAGATGTAGAAATCGGTCCATCTCCAGAATGGATGCAAGATAGACTGAAAAATTATGGACTCGATCCAATAAATAATATTGTTGATATTACAAATTTTGTAATGATAGAGACAGGAATGCCGATGCATGCATTCGACATGGATCGAATGGATGGTAAACAATTGATTTTGCGACAAGCAGAAAATAAAGAGAAAACTATAACGTTTGATGGTTCGGAACTAACACTTTGTGATGAAGATATTGTTTTTGCATCGGAAAATAATACTATTTTAGGTTTGGCAGGAGTAATTGGTGGAAAAAACTCTGGAATAATGCCGAATACTAAAAATGTTTTGCTAGAGTGCGCCGCTTATGATCGAGTCACAATAAGAAAAACAATGCGACGCTATGGGATACAAACAGAAGCAGGACTGCGACATTCTCATGATTTACCATCGAGTGAATGTGATTTTGCATTACAGCGAGCAGCTTCTTTGATAGCAGAATTACTTGGCGAGAATATTTTAGTAGGAATTGATAATTTTTATCCCAACAAAAATATCAGAAAAGAAATCACCTTTGATGTAAATGAAACAAAACGACTTGGTGGTGTGGTGGTAAATATAGATAAACAAAAAGAAATTTTAGAAAACCTAGAATTCACTTGTGAAAAAATAGATGAAAATATTTTGAAAGTTTCCGTCCCGCTATTTCGAACAGATATTTTTGAAGAAGCTGATTTGGTAGAAGAGGTATTGCGAATTTGGGGATACGAAAATATACCTGCAACTATTTTATCCGATTCTATTCCAAATCCTATCACTCAAGAAGATTTAGTTTATGAAGAAAAATCTAGAGATTTGTTGGTTTCAATGGGGATGAACGAAGTCATTACTGTACCAATGACAACTAGAGAAAAAATGGAAAAAGCCTTGGAGCCAAAAAAAGATTTAGCTATAAATTTGGTTAATCCATCGTCCAGTGAACATACCACAATGCGGGTTAGTCTGTATGTTGGACTTTTGGAAGCAGCAAAAAAACTTTTAGAACGAGGAGATGAAAAGGTATCATTTTTTGAAGTGGGAAAAATTTATCATAAAAAAGATCAGGAGATCCAACAAAAACCGCATAAAGCAGATTTTCCATATATAGAACTCCGAAAAGTAGCGGGATTATTGACTTCGAAGAAAAATGAGTATGATTTTTTTTCAATAAAAGGAATTCTGGAAGAATATTTGAATCAGCTTTTAATAAAGAATGTTGACTATGTAAAATTTGATCATCCTCAATTTGAATATGCTGCAAAAATACAGCAAAATAACTTAGAAATTGGAATTGTAGGTAAATTAAAAAAAGAAATTACTCAAAATAGTTTTGATATTAAACCAGATGTATATGCTTTCACAATTTCAGTAGATCAAATAGTTGAAGCTAAGAAAACTCCAATTTCTTATATGCCCTACTCTCAATATCCAGCGGTAAAACAAGATATGTCCGTGATTGTTAATCAAGATATTATCGCTGCAGAACTATTAAATTCGATTCGAAATTATAACGATTTAATAAGAAATGTTGAGATTGCAGATGTTTATGAAAAAGATAATCAAAAATCTATTTTGTTTAAAATAACTTATCAGTCAAAAGATAAAACGTTGTCTACTGATGAAGTAAATTCTTTGCATCAGAAAATTGAAGAAGAATTAGAAAATAAATTTAAAGCCACAATCAGCGGTCGAGATAAATTTGAAAGAAAAACTGTTGACAACACAGTACCAGAAAAATTTATTTTAGCGGCAGAAATATTATCTATCGATAAACATCCCGACGCGGATAGACTTGTCGTCACACAAGTCAATGCCGGGGATAGCAAATATCAAATAGTAACAGGTGCAGATAATATTAATGTTGGAGATATAGTCCCTATTGCTTTACCCGGAACGTCAGTCCCAGGGCTCAAAAATGAAGACGGAAGTCCAGTCGTGATGAAAGTCGCAAAACTCCGCGGCATAGAATCTCACGGCATGATGCTCGCTGATGACGAATTAGGAATCGGTCATGACCACTCAGGCATTAGGATTTTAGACAAAGAGAAATATAAAATTGGAGATAAAATAAATCCAGAAGATCTTGTAAGATAATTTAGGAATGTAGAAATTTAGAAGTTGTCATTTCGAATCCCGCACAGCGGGCGTATTCCATGAGAAATCCCGTAGGAAATCTTATCGATAATATTTTTCTGAACCGATTCTTTGGAACTGAGTGATTGAAGAGTAAGTTTAATAATATTAC
>Ga0209512_1002154_pt1 | contig 21780 bp, 26 predicted proteins | sample frozenSSSSmetaG_FD_184142 | JGI IMG/M metagenome (GOLD analysis project Ga0209512, IMG submission 184142) | Glacier valley bacterial and archeal communities from Borup Fiord, Nunavut, Canada, to study Microbial Dark Matter (Phase II) -... | ecosystem: Environmental > Aquatic > Freshwater > Ice >...
ATGTATAGTATATATTAGACTATCTAAGCTATCTAATGATCTATATAGTTTTATCTCTACTATGGTTGTTGTAGAGTTATACGTATTTCAATTTGTTGCTCATGTCATGATTTCGCGGTCGCGGGGGGAACGCGCGCAGACTTATGGCGAGCCACTGTATGTATGTAATCATCAAAGAGCGAGCATGTTGGTACTCTCATAAGGATGGCGACATCGTTGGTTCCAAATGTAATCCGACAAAAAGAAAAAAGAACTTCCTGAGTTTCCAGAGGAGCAGTTGCTTTTCGTAGTGGACATATCATATTTCAGTGCTACAACCAAGCCTGAACTTTAAATATTAATGATTTGATAGCGTGAAGACTTCTCGTCATTTATAAGCAATCAAGGTTGGTACCGGGCTAGACCACGGCGCTACACGGCAGCCATGTGCTAGCTGTATGCCAAATAAATCATCGCATAGAGCACGTCACTTCAACCCTGTGCCCGCCTCTAACGCATCTCGCTATTTAGGTACCTAGATATAGAGCACGAGGGGCTCCCACGCCGCCTCCTACAAGTCCTCCCATGAACACCATTACTCTCCTCTCCCGAGCAGTCCCGATCACGGCTTCCAAGACGGCGCAAACTACTTGTAGACTTGTTTCTTTGTCGCGGCAGTTCTCGAGCACGAGCAGCAGCATGGCGCCCATTGTTAAGGAGTGCGACTTTTTGGTCATTGGGGGAGGTAGCGGTGGATTGGCGTGTGCGAGAAGAGCGAGTGGTATCCATGGCGTCAAGACGATTGCTGTAGAGGCAAAGAGATTAGGAGGGACCTGTGTCAACGTGGGGTATGTTCCGAAGGCTTTGCCATGCACGAATCGTGCTGACTGAATGGTAGATGTGTGCCAAAGAAGGTTACCTGGAATGCAGCCTCAATCGCCGAGACTATACACGAAGCAAAAGCATATGGCTTCTCCGTCGAGCAAACCGCCCCTTTCGACTGGAGCACATTCAAAAAGAAGCGTGATGCATATGTTAAGAGACTGAACGGCATCTACGAGCGCAACTTGGCCCACGACAAAATCGAATATATCCATGGCTTTGCCACATTAACAGGCAAGAACACCGCACAAGTGACACTGGACGACGGATCCATTGCCACCATCAACGCCAAAAAGATTCTTCTTGCAGTCGGCGGCCACCCAACAATCCCAACAGGCATCCCTGGCGCAGAATACGGCACCGACAGCGATGGATTCTTCGATATTGAAGTTCAGCCGAAGAAGGTAGCTTTAGTTGGAGCCGGCTACATCGCTGTTGAGTTTGCAGGCATGTTCAACGGATTAGGCTCCGAGACTCATCTTTTTATTCGCCACGAGAAGTTCCTCCGCTCTTTCGATCCTATGATACAAGATGCCATTGTGGCCGAGTATGAGCGTCTTGGTGTCAAGTTCCACAAACTTTCCAAGCAAAACAAAATCGAGAAGGACCCCAAGACCGGTCAGCTCTCTATCCACTACGAAGATTCGACTGGCAGTGGTGTTCTTGAGAACGTCGACTCGCTCATCTGGGCTATTGGACGTTCTCCAGAGGTTGAGAGACTTGGTCTCGAAGCTGCTGGTGTTAAGCAAGACTCAAAAGGGCAGATCATCACTGATGACTACCAAAACACCAACGTCGAAGGCATCTACTCGTTGGGTGATGTGGTAGGGAAGGTGGAGCTCACACCAGTTGCTATTGCTGCTGGCCGGAAACTCGCTGATCGTCTGTTTGGTGGCCCACAATTCGCACAATCGAAGCTGGACTATACCCAAATTCCATCTGTTGTCTTCGCACACCCTGAAATCGGCTCAATTGGTCTTTCGGAGCCTGAGGCTATTGCTCAGTATGGAAGGGAGAATGTCAAGGTTTACAGTTCCAGTTTCACGTCAATGTACTATGCCATGATGGAGCCAGAGGATAAGGGCCCAACAAAGTATAAAATTATATGCGAAGGACCAAATGAGAGGGTCATTGGATTGCATATTTTGGGCTTGGGCAGCGGAGAAATACTGCAAGGCTTTGGAGTTGCCATCAAGATGGGAGCAACAAAGAAGGATTTTGATAGCTGTGTCGCAATTCATCCTACCAGTGCGGAGGAGTTGGTTACAATGAGATAGATAGACATATAGGTGTGAAAGCCATATAATCATAACTCGGAAATGAAATTAGAATGAAGTTCTGCACGTCACTTTGGTCTTCTGCTGGATCTTGCGGGCTCTAGCGTTCCCATGAATGGTTCCGCGCCATTATTAAGATGATGATCATTGCTGAAGGACGAGGTGGTGGATTCCTTTGGTGTGGATGATGCCTCGCACTGTATGCCTCCCCCCCAAACATCATCAAACCATACAGCATGATCGAAAGCAAAAGCAAAAAGATGAACCAAACAAGCCCGCAGCAGCGCTCAGACCATGGGTCACTGCTTGCAATGATTAGCATATAACGAAGGTGTCCAGTCCCTGTTAGAAATTAGTTGTAATTGTAGGATGTGAAGTACCAAGAAACCAAGCAAGATATGAGCAAGAGTAGTAAGCAAGGGCATAATCTTTTTAAATTAATAGAAATATTAAAGAGCTGGGATTGGACAGGTGGCCTCCTAACTGTTTACCATGATGCTATATGCTTGTCTTAGTCTGATCCGAAAGTTGGGATATTCCAGGTATAAATAGAGACGGGAAGTTTGTGTCAGGGGCTTCATGTCATCAAACAAAACTTTGAAAAGAGCTAGAGATGTCATGGCTCTGTTGCTTCACGTGCGAACACCGGTCGCCGTTTTCTGGCCTCGCGATCAGTTCTCGTTGCACTCGATTCGTGCGAGAGAAGGAGATAGTTGCTGTCGTTTCCGTCTTTCCGTTGGCCACCCTTCTTGTTGATCTTACTGCTGTTGTCAGACGGACTTCGGCACTGCTGAGCTAGAGGTATCATCATGTCGTGGATCACTGGAGCATGAGAGGATCGTATGGATGATATGAGCCAGCGAGTCTATTGGGTTTGTGCGCAGAGAAGATCGTAAGCGGGATTGGAAAACATCAAGTAATTAGGCCACCCTCTTTCCCAGGTTAGATTAGTATCTTATATACCCATTACGTTGAGACTTGAAACTGTGCCGAACCCCATTGCATTTCTGCAAAGATATGCAGCTACTTATTTGTTATTCGTTTGGAGCTTCGAAGGTATTGCAGCAGGTCTCATTACGGCACTCATAATCATTTATTTAACTTTGATATCCAAACTATTTACTCTATCCTGCATAGTTCCTCAAACGCCTCGCTCTAATGTACCCTGGACATAGGCCTTCAACAACCCTATTTTGGTTATCGATGCTCATAATACCTATCAAAACGCCCCAGTGCATTCGGCAATCCCAGCTGTTCACATTCTTATACCAAAACAACAGCCACCAGTAACGCCACCAGCACACCCCCCAAACCCACTCTACTCCTCTCCGCCCCTTTGGAAGGAAGCCCACAACACGTCCGACTATACGTAACGTTATTCGACTTCGCCGCCGCCTCGAACACACTCCCATTCCCCACATTATAAAAATCTACATTTAGCCAGGTCGGCGGCCTCTCCCACCTCTCCGCACACTGCTGAACCGTCTGTCCTAAGCTGCCGCTCCCATTGACCGCGTTCGTCACATTGAGCAGCGGCACCGTGGGCACCAACAACGTATTGCCCAGCAGGGTTAGTTCCGTATTAAGATTGTGGTTGGCCATATACATTCTAAACCCGGCGTCGTGGTCAGAGAGGCCGGGAGGACGCTGGATTGTGCATGGGAAGGACCGGTCAGTCGGATCGAACGGCGTTTCCCACATGTGGATGAATTCATCGAGGATGTAGGGGACACTGGTCTGGTTGGACTCGTAGTCCATGAAGATTACGACCCGGGAGGAGCTGAGGATCATGCTACTCAGCTTGGGCCAGTCTTCGAGGGACATCGGGTTCTTGGGCGGGGTATACACGAATGGCAGCAGCCCGGATTCTTCAATCGGAGCGGTGAAGTTGCCCACAGCGCTGTAGTCCGCGTTCCCGATGAGAATGGTGATGATATCGTAGGGGTGAGTGTGGACCCACGCCGTAACGTTGGAGAGATAGGAGACCATGGTTCCGGCATTGAGGATGTCGCAAGATGAGTGACAGAGGTATAGGGTGCCGTTGGCGAGGTGTGTCTGGATCTGCAGCATGCGGATACCGTCGTTGAGCTGCGTGATGACACCGAAGTCTTGGTTTGCGCCAACATTGTTTTGTTTGACGAATGGGGAGTTGTGTGCGCAGACTTCTGTTATGTTGCCGTATTTTCGATCGCAAAACTCGGCATAGTTATTACACGGCTGGGTGTTTGTTGGCGTGGGAGCGGTGGAAGTTGCGGAGGCGGTCTGATTGAGTAGATTGGTTCGAAAGTCGGTGCTGGAGCTGGTCCGAGAGGATCCGGTGAGTACGATTACGGAGGCTGTTGATGAGGCGACAGAGCTGTTGCTAGCTGCTATGGAACTGAAGCTGTTGCTGATGCTCCCGAGTTCGCCCGTCGCCGATGACAGTGCTGCTGAGCTGGTGATGCTCGTAGCCGCACGCCCAGTCAAAACAAGGAGGCCATCTACCGTGGACTGTGCCTGCACCGCGGGAGTTCTCAGGCAGAGGTAGAGTAGAAGTGATGGAAGAGGCAGAAAAGAATTGGAGAGGAACATGACCCAAGACTTCCGTAGCAGGCGTTACTTCGCAATTCGCAACGTGAGCCCGACGGCTAAGCTAGATGATGCAGGAAAGGATTCGAAATCGTGGTCTGTGAATAGTCATCAAAATCGAGCGATACGACGATGTCCAGAGCTTCGGCGAAATGGTTGCCGCAATGGCTGCAATGCCAACACTGAGCCAGCAATATGGGCAATGCTTTCGGAGTTCAAAGCAAACATTGATGAAGGGGAGAGAAGGAGAAGGAAGAAGAGAGAAGAGGTTGGTGAGGGTGAGGGTGAGGGTGAGGGTGAGGATGAGATTTTTGAACGAACAGAGAATACATACATACGGTTGAAAGGTCTAGCTACACATATCTGTGTGTTGTCGTCTAGCTGTACGGATAGCTAGAGGAGAGCACAGCACATGTAGTCGGAAGGTACCTACAGAGTAGGAGATCACAGGACATGTAGGGCGTAGGTACCCACAGAGTACTTGGAGGTTGGCTGAGTTGCAGTTGCTACGACCGACGCCTCTCCAGTCCTCTGCAGGCCTCTGCAAGCCTCCCGCACCCTGCAAGGCCGACGTCATTCCTCCTCTCGTTTCTCACCTTACTATTTCACTATTTCACTCTTTCACTCTTTCACTCTTTCACCCTTTCACTCTTTCACTCTTTCACTCTTTCAATCAAGCACATGCCTTGCAAGACACGAGAGGATTAGAGTAGAGTATTGCCAACATATATGCATACTATACTATATTATGGAATAGATTTATATTTATCGTTCAAGGCTAAGGTATTCATGTTCTACTAGAAACGAATCAGTCTTAGTCTCTTAGGTTCTGCAATACGACATTATTATTTATAGGACCCTTGGTGTTTCCTAGGGCAGCAGCTAGTAGCTATGGAGATTAGCGCGGTATGTGTAAACGACGACATTCGAGAATGCTACTGTAGTTAAGAATTATAAGAATACAAGAATATAAGAATTCACCTTGAACACCAAATCACTATTCTTTATTCTTTATTCTTTCACCTTCCTTATAGTTTGATATGCTATGGCCAACGGCCGTCGGAGTTACGGGTCGGATTTCTTGGAGCTTACGCAATGCACCGTACTCCGCCTCGATCAACTAACATAGGTACGCCGTACGTATACCTACGTGTACCCAGTTTTACCCATTTTTACCCAGTCTTACGGAGTATCTTCACCTATGGCTCGTATCTGACACCAACGTCAAACAACGCTCGCCCATACTCTTATTATTGGGTATTATTGGGTATTATTGGGTATTATCGGCAATCCAACGACGAGGCTGGCATTGAGGAAACTCCCCTTCAACAAACATATTCACAAACATATTCACAAACATATCCACCGAATATATTCACAGATTGCAAACCCTTAATACCTAGATCTTCTCTCTCATTTTGGATTACCTATTGCACCTTATCTAACTTATACTCACCTCATGTCCATCCCACTCCCATCGTAGAACGCTCTTCTTCGCGATTGAGGCCGCCTTTGGCCCTCAAACTTCCCATTCCAACACTGTCATGACTCTCAGCCTTCCAATCTTCAGATTCATCAGATCCCGACACAGGAATCCAAAGCAACACCATGACAGTCATGACTCCAGCTCCGTCACGACCGAGACCGAGACTGGAGACGCTTCTCCTCCTTGTCGGCCCTCAACCACAAGCCCACCACGTTCGACCCTCAGCGAAACCCGCAAATGGCTCACCATCCTCTCCATCTTCCTTCTCGTCATCTCCATCATCTTCCTAATCCTCGTGCGTTCCAACCATCCTAAACTAAGCTATCACGCACTGATATACGTTTCCAGGTCCTCACAGCGCAAACAAGCATCAAGCCCGTGCTCTCCTCAACCTGGTTCATCCGCATCGACCTAACCAACGTCTTCATCATCGGCGCGACCCCAATGGCCGAATTCAAATTTCTCAACTCTATCGCCCGCTCCTTAGGCCTTCATGACTTCTACCAAGTCGGGTTATGGAACTACTGCGAGGGCTACAATGATACGTATGCTTACTCCTTCCCCTTTTCCACTCTTTCCACTTTCCGCGTTGCCTCTCCGACCTCCTCAACCGCACCGATAGTTTTGCTGACAATCAAAAAGGGGCGTCACATTCTGCTCGTCCCCCAGGTCCCTCTACTACTTCAACCCCGTCTCCATCCTCCTCTCCCAGCTCTTCGCCGGCGCCACCATCACCCTCCCCGCCGACATCCTCTCGATCCTCGACCTGATAAAGCTCGCCTCCTCAATCATGTTCTCCTTTTTCCTGACCGGCTTCTGCCTCTCGATCCTCTACCTCCCTCTGCTCCCCCTCTCCCTCCTCTCCTCGCCCCGCCTCTCGCCCAAGAGCCGCAGTCGCTGGATCGGCTTTGGAATCGGGCTCGTGGGATTCTTGGCGGCGCTGTTCACGACGGCGGCCACGGTGATCGCGACGGTGATGTTCAGCATCATGCGTAATGTGCTGACTAGCCAGCCGATGCTGAATATTGGCGCGAAGCTGGGGACCGAGATGCTGGCGTTCATGTGGGTTGCGTCCGCGGCGGTGTTGATAGCTTGGGTGCTGCAGTGGAGGTGTGCATGTTGTTGTCGAGGGTGGAGGGAGAGGAGAGCGGCGAAAAGAGAGAAGGCGCCGGAGAAGGCAGGGAGGGAGAAGGCGGGTGGGCTGATGCGAGGGCTGAGGAAGAGAGGGAGTAAGGATATTGATGATGTATAGAAATCTAACAACAAACGAAATTATGAATTGGAAAATGGCCGAAACGGCCGACGATTGCCTAGGAGAGTTATGGAAGTTTTTGTGATGCATTTGAGTTGTCTATGCTTGCGATATGTGATGCAGGTTCTATATTACTGTGCATGCTGCATCGTATCTGGAAAAGAAAAAAAAACCAGCTTTTCGCCAACCATTCTGCATTGCATATTCGCATAGAAGATGCAGTGTTTGGAAGCATTTTGCCCTGATACATAAGCTTTCTCAGCCTTGCCGCCGCACGCTCCACTGCCACGACACCGACCGACGTCATACATAAACAAGTAGATCTGCAGTCGCGGGTTTCAAGAACATCCACAAAAGCCCAAATAAACGATTTAAAACACCAGTTTTGCTTTATCCACCAAGTGAAAGCCGTCCCGTATGTACCCTGGCGTGCCTCTTTCCAATACAACATCACAGAGATGGCCGTTTTAACATCGCAAATGCAAGATGGGACTCTCATTCCCCATCATATGCTCTGGAAAACATAATGAAACATACATAATTGATTCCTGCTTGCTTAGTTCATCCTTTCACAGATAGAGAAACTCTACTATCCTTCATCAAGTTTCCTCAATCACATCTCACTGCATTATTGTGCACAAACAGAAACAACCAGTATTAAGTAATCTATCATATCATTCCTATCCTCATAATTCGTGACTCATACATGTCTATCTTACAAGCATCCCCAGTTAAAACCGCCCACATGCGTCCAGCTCCTTCCATCGAAATTCCATTGCTATAATCCGCCAACTTCCATGCCATCACTCCAATACTCCAACAAAAGTTGCACAGTATTCAAACATCCCTCCCCTCCCCCAAATACTAGAACACTCATCCCGGTCTCCCCCTACTCCTCCTCACTGATCTCACTCTCCGCCTCTGTATCGTCCTCAATCACAATTGGCTCTTGCGCCGCTTTAATTCTCGCTGCCTCTCTCGCGGCCTCCCTCCTCGCCCTATCCTCTTCCGACAACATCCAATCCCGAGGCTCCGTCTGCCGACCAAGGAATCTGCTTATCATCTGCGCCCCGGACAGCCCCGATTCCATTGCCTTCTTGGCGTTCGCTATGGCCCGGTTCTCCGCCCGCCGCATAGCCTTCCTCTTCTTGGGATCAAGGCCATCGAGACTGGCCATGGCACCCGCAGGAGTAGGAGCCGCACCTTTCTTTGCCGCAGGCTTGCGTCTGGAAGCGACAGCAGGTCGAGATGCTGCTGTCGGCTGCGACGTAGCCATTGGTTGGAAGGGCAGGCTAGCGGCGACGAAGGTCGGAGTAAAAGTCATTGACGGAGGGGTTGGCGCGGGAGTCGGCAAGGTGAGCGTCCCCATCGGAGCAGCACCACGAGCAGACATATCGGATGTTGCGGGAAAGCGCGGCGGAACAGGAGCCTTGAAGGCTGGACGAGAGATGCGAAGAGGCATCTGAGCTGGGGCCGGCTTTGGGATGATGGAGTTGCCGCGGATGTCGTAGGACGTGGTAGGGCGAGCTGGCTGGGGGGAAACATGGATGCGGGGTGGTGCCGGGACAAAGGTAGCTGCTGGTTTCGGCTCTGGGGAGAGTTCTTCATTCTCGGTGAGCAAGTTCTCGAATTCCAGGTCGAACTCCGCGTCAAGTTCGGCATCGAGCTCCTCGGGGCTCAAGGGAAGGCGTGTGCCCTCTGGAGTCGCAGAGGCTGGACTTGCCTCGTTGTTGCTGTTGTTCGTTGCAAAGCCAAAGCCAAAGTCAAAGTCGTCACCGAACAGACCCACTATGGAATTATCAACGCAGTCTGAGACTGATTGAGGACCAGACTGCCCGTGAGATTCAGCTTCACAGGTGTCGGTTGCCGTATCTGTGATTCCAGTAGCTGATCCACTATCGGAGGAGCCATCTTGGGTGCCAAATGGTGATGGCTGGTCTACGGTGATCTGTGCAAAACTAGCCGGGTTCCTGGCAGCATTGTCGATAGGACGCTGATTGAATGACTCAAAAGACTGTGGCTGCTGCAGAGCAAACTGGGCGGAAGTATCCATCGCATAATATCCAGGCCCATTGTTACCGTAAGCATTTGGATCATAATGCTGGAAGGACGTGCTGGCGACATATGGTGACTGATATGTTTGCTGTGCCTGCATGCCATCTGAGAATGCAGGGGCCTGATAGGGATTTCCTAAATATCCTGACTGTGATGTTCCGTTGGAACTGTCATAATTTGACATCTGTAGCTCAGCGTGTTGAGCCTCTGCACCTGCAACTGAAAAAACCCCAAGATGGGCTTCAAAGGATGGCATGTTGTTCGGGAGTGCTTGTCCAGAGGATTGATTCTGACGTTGGCGCTTGTTTGGCTGATGATTACTGTTCATATTTGCTGAATCAACTGTTTCCCCATCTGCAGATTTTCTCTTGAGGCATCCCTCTGCAGAAGAAGTACCAAACCTGTTTCGACCACAATGTCTGCAATAGTTAGTCAGGCCCCACTCAGCTTTGAACTCGTCTGGGACTCCCATATCCTCCGACGATACTCTCTGCTCCTGAGGATATCTGCCCTTGTCCCACTGATCCTTCTTGGCTGAAGCACCATTGAAGATTCCGCAGTGACAGCAGAGCCAATCATTCTCGATAAGAACCTTAATACCGACAGGAGCCTTCTTCGCGACTGCTTTCCAGTAACTCCGGCCTTTCGTGACAAGCTCTAGATCTCTGGATAGTTTGGTGCATCTTGGCTCAAGTTTCTCAAGACGTGATTTGATCTTCCTATATTGGTTCCTGATTGCTTTATGCTCTGCCCTGAGCTCAGGCAATTTGCAAGTTTTCAAATTGAGCTTGAACTCTGGAGCTTCAGCGGTAATAGTTTCTCCATCCTCAGCTATGCCTTCTTCTTCGTCATCGGAACTATCAACTTCGACTTCACTGGGCTCGTTCTCTGGTTTAGTCAGCGATTGGCCATTGAGAATACTATTTTGAAACTTACTGAGTTTTTCGGCATAAAATGCAATGATCCAGTTTCGGAATTTCTCGTCATTTTTCAACTTGTTGTAGATGCCTTCGAGTGATTTCTCAAGTTCGGGATTCCTCTCGAGCGTGATCTTGCCGTTTATGGCATCTTGAAGCAGCTTCCTAGTCTGATTCCTTTTTGACGGAGCCATTGGAGCGGTGACCATGAGAGATATGATTGGCAAGATCAATGGCTTGACATTATGCAAATTGGCTGGAGATTTTGGTGCTGGGTTGGTTGAATCGGGGCTGAAGGTAGTTATTGTTGTTGTTGACTGGCTCCTTATCGTAGCTATCGCGAACTTCCCTTGCGAATCTGGAAGGTATATCCCGTGACGTAGCTGGTAAGCAGGACTGTTTGGTTTTGTCGTCTTAGTATTTAGGCCACTGGTTCTTTCCCCCAAATAAGCGTCACGTCCTGGCGCAGTCTCCACTTCGACAGAGGGCAAAGGCGTGTCATTGTCGCCGTCCTCCACATTATAACACAGTTGCCCAGGGAAAGACCCTGCGGCATCCACCTTGCCATCAACTCCATTCTGAACATAACAGCTATCCACAACTCCTGCATTTTGCGTGGGCAGGCATTCAATCATGGATATCTCGGAGACACTGGTGAGTATATGCTGGCTCCGTTCTTCATCGACCTCTGTTGGCATTGCACTCAATGGTGATTCTGCTGGTGCCTTGGAAGTGCCTGCTGTCACCGATTTGGTGATGACTGGCTTGCTAGATCCTGATTGATCATGCTGCTCCTTTGACAATGGTGTCTCAGACTGCACAGCTTCAATATACTCAGATGGCGTGGGCTTGACGGTGCATGTGGTAGCAACATCCATCTTCTCTGCGCCGTGGCCACCACTAGCAGTCCAAGAGTCCTTGTCTACCTGCCATTGTTCAGCAGGGTCATCTTTTATATTCTTTTGAGCACTCACTGATTGGATACTAGTCTTCGAGTACTCCATCATCGGATACTCCATCATCGACCTCTCTAGCAGAGGATACGCCGTCCGAGGAGACTGAGGAGAATCTCTCTGCTTCAGCGCCTCAATTAGGATTGTCGGCTCTTCCGTAAGTCTTCGATCTCCCTGACGAGCATTGGCAGAGTTGTCCTGACATGGCCCATAGAGACTCTGGGTACGTGATACTGCGTCTTTCTGAGAGCCATCCTCAATGCGGCAGTCTTTCTGTTTTTCTACATCATCTCTCAAGTGGCCTCGAAGGCTTGGGATAGACTCCTCATGTGTCCTTTCTTTGCTCCAAGGAGTCTCTGGTTGAATCTTCGGGGATAGTGTAAGCCCTTGATCTGACCTCGTGACACTGATGTCTATGGACATGGAAGAAGCATAATTACCTTCTCCGTGACCTATTAGGTGCCCTGGTGGTATAGAGCCGTAGTTTGCAGCTTCTCGGTCCATCTTTCCTTCTGTTTGTCTGTTTACTTGCAGCGGACCCTCGTCTGCCTGGCGGAATAGCAGTTGTGTGATGGCGCCGACGTGATCTGAAAAGTGATCGTGTCAAGCACACTGCTATTGTCGAAGACGAGAAGTGTTTTCTGCATCTGCCACTGCCACTGCCATTGTCACGCTGAAGAGGTAGAGGAAAGGCTCAAGCGTGGCTGAACTCGAAGGAGCTTTATTTACGCTTGACTTGACGTTTGAGGCTATGATATCGAGGCAGCGAGGCAGCGAGGCAACCGATCCCCTTATCGGCCCTTATCGACCCACGCGGTGCCATTGGCTCACATCTCGGATAATCTATAATCCGAATGCCCGACGCCAAGCTGGGAGGGTCACTGAGCTGGGAGCCCCCATTGGATGGCAGAGACGTCGATTGACTTCACGCAGCTGTGGGACTGAAAGGCTGCAGCTCTATCATCTCATCAATGCCCTCAAGTATAAGATTTTCAACTACATGCATGTAACTGTTATGGAGCTGACATTGGTACCACTGTAGAACAAAGTCCCATGGAAAATCTGTACAGTTAGCGGACAGTGACAACGAGTTTGACAGCATGTCGGTCATTTTGTGTACTGGTAAGCTCCCACTGTTCTTACCTGCACCTTCCCTTCACACAACCACAAAACAAAGATGGCGGACGGTGCTGACGACACGGTCATTCTGGTTTCAGCCGGCTATGATCATACCATTAGGTTCGTAGATTCTGCTAGCATTGTATCCTTTGATAGCCTTACAGTACATCTAACCTTACCATCTACAGGTTCTGGGAGGCTCTTTCTGGAATCTGCTCTCGTACCATCCAGCACCCTGATTCTCAGGTCAACCGCCTCTGTATCTCTCCAGACAAGCGATTCCTCGCAGCTGCTGGTCATCACAGCGTCAAGCTCTACGATATCAAATCTACAAACCCAAACCCAATCTTGACCTTCGAGGGCCATACCAACAACATTACCGGCGTTGCGTTCCACTGTGAGGGCAAATGGATGGTTACCAGCTCTGAGGATGGCACTGTCAAGATCTGGGAGACCCGCAGCGGCACTGTTCAGCGCAGCTACAGCCACGGCAGCCCAGTCAATGACGTAGTCATCCACCCAAACCAGGGCGAGATCATCAGCTGCGATCGTGGTGGAAGCGTCAGAATCTGGGACTTGGCCGAGAATAACTGCTCTCACCAGTTGATTCCAGAGGAGGACGTTTCTGTCTCAAGCGTCACTGTTGCTAGTGATGGTTCAACCCTCTGCGCTGGCAATAACAACGTAAGTAAAGCACGAGATATCATGGAGCCCTATTAAGCATCAAACGATCTAACAACTCCAAGGGCAACATCTTCGTCTGGCATCTCGAGCAGTATCGCGAGAAGACCACCTTGATCCCTATTACTCACTTCAAGGCTCACGGCCAGTACATTACGCGTGTCCTGCTCTCTCCGGATGTCAAGCACCTCGCAACCTGCTCTGCCGACCATAGCGCCAAGATCTGGGAGGTCAAGGATCTCGACAAGATGATCCCCGTTCCCGGCAGCGAACCAGCCGCACCGGTTCCATTCAAGCTCGAGAGCACTCTCACGGGCCACCAACGCTGGGTCTGGGACTGTGCCTTCAGTGCCGACTCCGCGTACTTGGTCACCGCCTCCAGCGACCACTACGCTCGCCTCTGGGAGCTTCATTCGGAGACCATCATCAGACAATATAACGGCCATCACCGTGGTTGTGTCTGCGTTGCTCTCAATGACTACAGCGAGGCCCGCTAAATTACGGTTTTTATTCAAATCACGGCTTTTATTCATCAAGGATGTGCTTTCAAATCGTTGTCAACATTGAGTCATTGCCAGGAGTTTATTGATGCACCACAGTCAGGCTAGGAGGATACGCCAGCAATTGCGTTTTATATTGAGGCGTCATGGTCTTTACGGTGGCGTTTGCGTGAAGCTTGCTGGCTCATATACCAGCAATGGATTGCAGACTTCTAGTTGAGTCTATCTGAATCAAATGGAAATCGTCCAAACACTATAATCTCGCTTCATGAGTGTCTTAATCTGAATTATTGTTCCCTAACTTTCCATCCGTAGGTAGATCATGTATATGCCTGACTCCATCTCCTGATTCTAATTCACCTCCCCCTTCCCACTTCCCAACCACAGCCCTTTTTAAGGGATATGTTAAACAATAACCCGACTACAATCGCCAATAAAGCATTATGGTGCAGGTGAGCCGGCGCCATCCTGCACGCCCCTGTAGTCGCAATCAAGATGATTTCAAGTTCGAGTTCCTGAACTCAATAGATAAAATCCGAGTGGTTTTTCTACATCTATTAATACAAAATTAATAGGGTCTTTTTTGAAAATTTCTCCTTAATTATTGCTTTAAATGTATCGATTTTTTTTCTAAAGCGTTTTGATTTTAAACGTTGTTTAGTATCATTTTCTACATGATTAAAATGCGATGTCGATCTATATAGACAGCTTAGGATATTTGATGTATTGTACACTATGCTTTTCCAAACTATTGGTGAATAGAAGGAAACACATCTCACACGCTAAAAGGACTATAGGACACCAATGTATCAGCCCAGCTCCTATCTTCCGGCATATCCAAATCAGTTCCCCACAATGTCCTCGCCGCATCCGACATCTTCCCACCATCCATTGTTGCTTTTCTAATGAACAATGCATTCTCTCCGTTCGCAGCAACAATAACTCCCTTCCCATCTGCGCTCTTCATCATTGGAACCGTCCAACTCTTGCTTTTTGCAACCTCCACTTTTTGCTCCACCAGGCTCAGAGGTCTAAACATCCCCTCCGCATTCTTCTGAGTTCTGAAAATCTCCCGCATTTCATCGGGCATAGGACAAACTTCTAGACCATGCAGCAGGACCCGCTTCTCAGAGTGGTCCTTGAACTTTACTACAGTCCATACCTTCCCCAGCGCTCGCTGGATGCTCACAATCTCTTCAGCGCTCATGTGCCGCCGCAGCCTCATATCCTCAGATTTGATCTTCGGCGCATGGTTCAGCGGGCGATCGTATCTCCATGGTCTTGTTTCCGTTTCGGATTGGTTGAGATAGAGTTTTTGCCTCAGTGCATCGATGAGAATATCACAGCTGGGGGGTATCAGGATGTGTTGGAGCTCGGATGTTGTGACTTTATCGGGATTTGGAATGGGTGTGCTGATGTTAAGGAGGACTTTGCCGTGGTCGAAGGCTTCCGTGGAAAGAGTCTGAAGGGATACGCCTGTCTCGGTATAGCCATTGAGAATGGCGTAAGGGATAGGCGATGGTCCGCGGAGATCGGGGAGAAGAGAGGGATGGACATTGAGCCCGCCATACTCTGCGGCGTTTAGTATGCGTGGGGGAACGAAGAGACCGAAGGAAACGGCGACGATGAGGTTTATGGGCTCCTCATTGACGAGCGGAGGCGTCCACCCAGTGAAAGTATCGCGCTCATGGAGACGGAGGCCTAGTTCCTGTGCGGTGGCTTTGATGGGTAGTTCACGGATATTCTTGAGGCCCCTGCCAGACCGTTTCCCGGGGCGGCAGAGGACGTCTATGGATGCGATCGAAATAGATGGGTCTTTTGATTCTTTGTATAGCCTGCTGAGAACGGCGGAGCTGAGGGTATCGGAGCCGCAGAAGAGGATGCGGAGAGGTTTGGAGGTCGAGCCACTACAGAAGCGGCGGCTTGCGTGGCAGATGAAAGGGCGCTGGGTGCGACTGATGTTCCTGAGCAGAGAGAAGCTGCGACAAGATACGGAAATCATGGTAATTGGGCCCAAAGCCTGACTCGACTCCGCCGCTCAAGAGTTGTTTTCAATATCACAGTATCCGATTCGCCTGGTTTATGGACAACTGAACATTGACCGGAGGTATCTTCTCTTAGTTCTACGGCAGGGTCAATGTATGAGCACTCTGCAACATATGGAGAGCATTCACCATCTATATCTACACCCTCCTTAGCAAATGCAAGCCCTGATTAGTTGTTCCAGCCGTTTCTGGCATTCTCATCGCCAGCTTTGGTTTTTGATATCCATTACATCACGTGCCACCCTGAAAATACCCGATGTATTTCTACATTCTTACTAAATTAGGTAATCAGGCACGGGCACGCATTGGGGCGGTATCTTAAAAGAGTCTAAGCTTTCCTCAGGGCAGCCAGGCCCCAAAGGTCGGAATCGACGTCATTGATACGATGACACCTCGAACGCTATTTCGCCGCGGCTGGCGCTTTTAAGGGTCTCGTTTTGTCTGATCCTGAGCTGTGGACCACATTTGCAATCCAGTATAAAATCTTGCGCTCCCCTCGCCCTCCCAACATGTGTCATTGGTGAAGTTTGTAAGAGCTCAAGCACCCATTTGCCCTCGTATGCTGGTGTCGGGAGAGCGGAGCAGAGAGCACAACCAAATGTCGCATGGCGCTGGCGATCTCCGCAGGAAGGTCGTGCCTGCGCAGTTGAGGTTCCTGGCGATATACAACCCGTCGCTGGGCACGACGGATGAGACGCTGAATGATCAGATAGTCTATTATTATTCTTCGGCGGAGACGCGTCGATCAAAACGGAGAAGGGCGAAGGACGCGGTGGACATAACGAAAGAGGAGGAGAATGAGAGACTACGGCATGTTGGCCTTGCTCAGGGCATGGTCGAGTTTGGCAAGACATTTTCGGAAGGAAAATCAGTCGATACGATAGAGACCGAAAAGTCGAGGATTATACTGCACGAGTTGGAGGCGGGCTGGTGGATTCTGGCCGTAAGTGAAGTCTGTAAACTCAGCAATGTGCCTAACTGACTGTTTGTACAGTCCATAGACTTGACCCGGATCACCAAAGTCTCGAAGGACTCTAATGGGAAGGATGAAGCTACAGAACAAGAGGGCGAAGATTTCGAATATTCGTCCCGAGAGGTCAAGCCTTCTGCTCTGCTTCTTCAAGACCTACTACGAGCTCATTCGGTATTCCTCTTGCATCATGCCTCATCGATAAGCGCCCTATTCGAGCGAAATCGCAGGTCCAAATTCATAAACACATTAGGTCGCTACTGGGATGACTTTCTATCAACATGGAATGTCATGCTGCATGGAAACCCTGCAGTAGCCGTCTATGGCGGTATAAAGCTGGCTGATTCAGGCGAACTCGGCATTGGTGTCGGGGAGGAAGAGAGAGGAAGCGGTGAACGGGAAGTGTTGGAAGGATTTGTAGGCAGAGTTGAAGGACTTGTCGACTTGGTTGTGTCGCGATTCGGTAACGCCGTGAAGAATAATGATGGCGAACATGGCGTCAAGCAATCTCGTTCTCAATCACAAATGGCGCCGAATGAGCCGTGGCTAGGCACTGGTGCAGAACCTGGGCCAGCTGACGGAGCAATCTTTCTGGGAATGGGAGCTATATCACGAAAGTCTCTTCGAGATGTTACACACTGGATGGAGGATCTGTATAGCTGGGGTCCACGGGCATATGGTGTCATTGATAATCCAACATCCAATCGACAGCAGCACAGGAAGAAGCAACGGCCACGCAAAGCTACGAATAGTGACATCACAATAACCCAAAGATCTACAGTGGCTGCAACAGCCGCTCCTCCGACATCAAACACTTTAACAAAGCCAACAAAGCAACAGAGCGGAAAGGGCAAGAGTAATACATCCAATAAACGAGCAGAAAGCCCTCTTCAAACTGTTTCCCCAGCTGAGGCCAGTTCGGATGCTCTGGAAGAAGCAGCCACAGCCGAGCGAGTCTTTGGCGAGAACAGAAGACGCCCATCGTATGGCCGGGCCCCTTCTACTCATAGTGCCAAAACGGGAAAATTTACAGACTACTTTAAACTGGGATATGGAACCCATTGGTCTCTTGGTGGTGGTACCAGCAAGTTGAACGACGCCACAAGTGAGGCAGGAAGCTCGTTGACACCAACATCCGTTGTCGAGTTTCCGCCAAGGCCTATCGTTGTCCAAGAATCGAAAGAATATGACTCGCCAGACAGTTTTGATAAACTGTACTATCCAAGCGACGACTCTGTAGGCCATTACCTGGTTGGACTTATTGGCGATGTGGAGGCTGAAGAGCCCGAAGGTTCAAGTAGCGATGACTCGGAATATGATGGCGCCAACGCAAGGATATTGCTGCGAACAGTGACCGTCGAACTGGAGCGAGAAAGTGATGCCCGAGCCGAAGCAGATATAAACATTGACTTGAGCACAGCCGACGACGATGTTTTATCCGCCAGGAACGCCAGGTCACGGCTCACCGGCACATCGCACGCGTCCTCTTTCGAGAGTCAAGATCGGAATAAACCCAAAAAGTTGCAGATTGTTGTTTACGTCAACAAGCCCTTCATCTTCACCCTCCTCTTTGAGTCACGAACCGATGCCCTCGCACTCTCGACTCTCTACCGCTCACTCCATTACCAGCTCGCGCCTCTGCAACGACCTCTCCTCAACTCCACAAGCCAGCGACTCCCGCGTCCGGATCTAAGCACGACCGCCACCGGCGATGTCAAAACCCCGATCTACGACCTGATCTGGGACCCCAAACTGCTCACTATCAGCTGCACGATCCCGAACATCCCACCGCTCTCGCCCTCACCTCTCGCTCCGCCACCACCCTGGTCGCGTCTCGAGGCCCTCAACACGCACACTCAGATCCTCAACGCCTTCGCCGCCACACGCTCCGAAGCCGCCGAGGTCGAGCGCACTTGCAAGACGTCGCGCGGCTACTGGGTGGTATGGACGAGGATCCCGGACCCTGAGGCCGCCGCGAGCCCATCTCCCAGGAAGTCTTCCGGCAGCGTCACGCCGGTGGGATCGACGGCGGGCGATGGGCCACTTGCGAGTTTGCAGCTGTCGGAGCGAGGCGGGAGGGAGAGGAGTTGGAGTAGGAGCGTTAGCCAGAGTTACACAAACACGGATACGAATCGCAGTAGTATTGATTCCGGACCATGCCATCCGTCTTTCAATGCGCCGACGCCGCTGAGGGCGATTTTGGTGAGGGATAAGGAGATTTGGCTTGTGAGGAGGGCGGGGGATGGGATGGGGAGGGATGAGAGGGCGGGGTTGGCGAGGGGGATTGGGGTGGATACGAAGATGTATGTGGAGGGATTGTTAGAGATGCTGAGGTGATGATCAGCAGAAGGTAGGATATATGATGAGATAGGATATAATAAGATAGATGTCTATAACGAAAGTGAAGCGAAGCAAATAGACAAAGCATGTAGATGATGAGGGATGAACATACGAAATACTATGAAGGTCTTTTACAATGCATAGATTCACCCCTACGCGTGCATAAACACCTCTGGCTACGCTCGACCTACGAGCCATTCCACGTTCGATTCTCTGCAGTCTCAAGAGCAACTGATAGCTGTTGCGAGATTTTCTCATCATCTTCTCACGGCTAGTAAACACTAAGGCTTCCATACTTATCTGAAACAAAAACAACTTCTTCTTGCTAAGGCTTTGCTGTCAGCAATAGCGTTCCCGTCGTCAATCAACGTCTAGAGATGCAAAATTGCATCTGAAGGTGATGGTAAGATTTATGCGGTTAACAGGAAAAACTGCAGCAACGCCCTCACTGCACACTCTCTCCATCGAAAACTATAATCCCCGTCCGTCTTTCCAGAACTACACCCGGAGAGTGTTCTCTGGTCATTTAATGGCATGGTCATTCCATGCCTATAGGTTGATAGCTTAGTCAACACTCACCTCTCTATTTATACTCGCGACACAGTCACAATAGTCAAAATGGTAAAATAGAACTCATAACTCGTGATATTCGCTGTAGCATCTCGCCGCTCTATGCAACCCAAACCTCTCAGCCCTATTGCCCCCTCTCATTCCATAGGCAGGAAAAACCTCGGCCAAACAGCGCTATGGAACATTGCCAGTTCATGACAAGCAATTCGCAGTTACAACGCCCGCTTGCAAATGAAACGATGGTATGATCAAATCGTAGAAAAAAGCCCATCAACCAGCCAATGCACTATATACGCCTTCTCGCCCATGCCGTCGCTCAAAATCCGGTACCCCGCCTCATCACAATCTCAGTAAGATACTATTGCTCCCCCCCGTACCTCAATAATCCCTCTCAACTCCCTCTTTGCAAGCGCCACACACCACCATGCCACAATGACATTCATATCCCCTGTCTCCCAACAGTTTCATCTCCTCCTCCACCGCCGCTCGATCCTCCACCTTCGCCGCTGCCTCACACTTAAAGCACTTGCGGTGCCGGTCCTCGCAGCGGTATTTGTATGTCCTAATCTCATAGACCGGATCTTTTGGACACACATCACAATTAATATGTCGACCCATGCACATCCAAGCTGGTTCTCCATTAATTGTCGTCGGCCAGCCTGGCTCCGTCGATATGCCACGGCTGGTGCCAATCATTTCTGTGTCCGGCTCTGTGCTCGCAGTTGAGTCGGGGAGATTGACAGGGTTCAGGACTTTCCAGCATACCTGGCAGTCTAACGGACCGGCGTGGTGGCGTCGAAGGCTGGTTGCCCGCATCGACCTTTCATTTGCTGGATGATCACTGTATATTGATCTGAAGTCGTGGTGGCAGCTCCAATCGTCAATAACAGGATTATATGGCTCATTTCCCAAGTTGAGTTCGGTGCCGTTGATAGCCATCTGACCGTCAAGGTCTTCGGGATCAAGTGTGTCTGTGGCGGAGAGGGCGTCCTCGTCGTAGTCATCGTCTTCGCATTGGCCATCGCACTCGTTGATAGGATTGAGACACGCAAAGCAGAAGTGAGCGCCACATCGGCATTCGATGTGAGAGCAGCCAAACATTCTTCGCACACCAGTGCGGCATTTGGGACAGCGCTTAATCTTCCATTTCTCGAGTTGGGCTGCTAACAATGGGTCAATATCTGTCTTGGGACATGGGATGCCAGGATGGACAAGTTGTCGGCATTGGGTGCAGATTGTGACAGCACAGGTTGGGCAGACAATGGTACGGAGGATTGTAGTATTTGGCGAATCAGAAGATACGATTTTGCCCTCGACATCAAACATCGAGTTATCTAGTGGTATATGCGAATGCGATAGTGTAGAGTGCTTCTCGTCAGGTATTGTATTCTCCTTTTGCTCGTCAGATATCAGATAGCCTAGTGAAGTCTGTCGTATTGGAGAGTGATATTCCTTTTTCTCTTTCAATAGCCTTTGAGGAATGAATGTCGAACATGTTGGTACTGGACAGTAAAACCGATCTGGTGTCCGCCATTCCTCGAATTTTGCCTTATAGAGGTCGATCTATCAGCAGGATTAGCGGCGACCTCTCGAACGGCAGGCAATGAGAGCCTACCTGCTCTTGTGTCAGACTGTGCACCACCGCAGAGAGCGGTACCACCGTGCAACACCGTGGAGGCATCTTAAATTCATTCTTGCAAGCATCGATGAACCAATCCTTCAGACAAGGAAGGCAAATCATGTGCGCGCTACATTTATCGCATTTGTATGGGAAGTTCATCGCAATGATATCTGCCCCAACGAATTCGTCCAGGCAAACGGTGCACTTCTTCGTCACAGGGCCTTCCCGTTTCTGCCTTGCCATTTTGTTCGTCGGCCAATTTGCCGTCTCTCGCTGTAGTGGTGGTGATGGTGGTGGCAGCGGTAAGTGATGTCGGTGTCCATATATGTAGTATTGGGGAACGTGATGATTGTTTTCACATGGATCTAAATTGAAGAAAGTCAGCCCCCGTTATAAAGTGAGGTCACGGTAGAATAGGTAGAAGTAGAATAGGTAGAAGTAGAAGTAAATAGAAATAGAAATAGAAATAGAAATAGAAATAGAAATAGAAATAGAAATAGAAATAGAAATAGAAATAGAAATAGAAATAGAAATAGAAATAGAAATAGAAATAGAAATAGAAATA
>Ga0209512_1002155_pt1 | contig 21765 bp, 22 predicted proteins | sample frozenSSSSmetaG_FD_184142 | JGI IMG/M metagenome (GOLD analysis project Ga0209512, IMG submission 184142) | Glacier valley bacterial and archeal communities from Borup Fiord, Nunavut, Canada, to study Microbial Dark Matter (Phase II) -... | ecosystem: Environmental > Aquatic > Freshwater > Ice >...
AAAAGAGTGCTGGAAATAGTCCCCGAATACCCTGCCAATAAAATTGGAGACCTGCTACCCCAAAATCTCAAGCTCTGAGTTCAACCTATGGATTGGTCGGACGGATACAAACAAATAACCGAAAGAGCAACTTTGATGTTATTTGCATCAGCAGTATTTAATGCTTTGTCAATGTTAGCATGTCCATCCCGGTCCAATACAATCCAAATTTCATCATACGGATTTCTTTCTCTTCTTGCCTTGGATTTCATTTCTTTTGCTTTTGCAACAAGCCCAACGGGGTCAAAATTCTTAGGGTGAATAACTTGAATGTCAACAGATGACAAATCACGCTTTAATTTTTCGTCTTTCTTAAATGATTGAAAATACAATTTAGATGATTTTTCATCTTCGCTAAGTATTAATATTCTTTTGGATATTTTGATCATCATCTTAAAAATTAAGGTTGATTTCGCTTACAATTGGAATTGCTTTGAATCGGCCACTAAGATACCATTTATCAATTGGAATATCTTTTCGAACTCCTTTTATATCACTTAATTTATATACAAAACTACCACCATCATAACCCTTATCAACAAAGCATATTTGATCTCGTCTTAATATATCATTATCCAATAATGTACTATCGTGCGTTGCAATAATTAACTGAGCATTTTTAGGATTATTGGTTTTACTGTTAAATAAATTTATGAGAAGTTTCGTTAAAAGTGGATGCAATCCTTTATCTAGTTCATCAATTATAATAACACCACCGTCATCCAATGTGTCTAATATTAAACTGCCGATTGCTAAAAATTTTTTTGTTCCAAAAGATTCGTTATCCAATTCTAATAATTCTTTACCAATTTCAATCCCATTTTCAAAAAGAGGATGAATTGTTTGGATTTCATATTTAAACTTTGTTAATATATCTTGTTTCGCTTTTTCTGGAAAATTCTCTGGGAAATTAAAATTTTTCTCATTTTCAATAATTTTAAAATCTTGAATATTTGTATCCGCAGCTTTTAGAAGTTTCAAGAGATTTGATTTTAATTTTTCATCTTGAACTGAAAGTTTAGCAAAACTGCGTATTATCGTTTCATCATAATCAGTATCATGTACTGTTGAAACATAAAGATATTTAGTAAAAAACAAATACACTTCATCAAGGTATTTAACTTTATTTCTTGATGATTTTGATAAAAATAATTGATTTTTTAAAAGATCATCTTCTATTGATTTCTTAGAACCTTTATAATAATCACCATAGGTAATCTTGTCTTTATTTCTATCATACAATTTTGAAATTACACCCTCTGGATAAAAGTATAACGCCTCTCTTATAATTTCTTTGGCATTATATTCAAGAATTAATTTATATATTATTTTGCTCTCAAGCCCCAAAAATTCGACTTCAAATTTAACGGGTGCTTTTTTGCAATTGTTGTCAAATAAGAATGGTTCATAAGGTTTTATTTTTTTATCTAATTTAAATGTATCTGAATTTTCGATTAGATACGAGATTGCCTTAAAGGCCACTATTACGTTACTTTTACCTGCGGCATTTCTTCCATATACAACCAAGCTGTGTAATAATTCAATTCCACTTTCGTTAAAGGTATTGTAAGGTAAGTCATCTTCACTTAAACGTTTTTCAGTCGTAAAGTTTAACATCAACGCTTCTTTGATAGACCGGAAATTTTCAATTTTTAATGATAATAACATAGCTAAAACGAATTAAATGATAATATTTACAAATATATTTCAAATATCCGATATAGGATCTATTTATAGGGTATTCTTTGTTGTTATTTCCTTCATTGTTATTTCACTTACCTAAATGATATTTGTATTTTTTGAAATATTAAGAAAAATAAGTATATTCAACTTATTAATATAGATTGCATTGATATTTATCATATGTTATTATGGCCAAATTGAGATTTTTTTTGAGGATTTTTTCAATGCGATGTATTTAAATTAATTACGAATCAGGTATTCAATATTTAGTAGATTCGTCCAGTTGATTACTTAAATCTCGTAAATCAGGACTACCTAAAATTGAATATTGGTCACAGTGTTTACAGTAAAGAAAAGTACCTCCGATCTTGTATGCAGGGATCTTTAAAAATCCGGCAAATGCTTACCTTGGTACTTACGGTAAATTTTCGAATTTTACGACAATGCTTTCTTTTCAACGGTCTGAACAACTGTGTTTTGCATACTCGTTAAAAAGGGCAATATATCAATATTCAAAATAGAATTCCTATCTTTCATTCCGGGATTTATATGATCCACCTGAATCTTTTCTTCGATTTTAGGCCAGGTAATTTCAGTTTATTCAATTAGAGCGAAGCCCAGATTCGGGCAAGTGAAAAACCCGGCGCATTGATATTCAGATCGAGGAAATATCCGAACGGAGTTTGATCAGTTGTATATCCACCGTTCTGTAATCGTTTCTCCGCAAGGTCAAACAAACCTTTGGTATATTCTACAGAAGCTTTCGAATCACCCAGATGCGCGAACGAGTGCAGGACAATTGTATTTGTATTGTTTTTGCGCGCCGTCCATTTCAGGTGGTTGACCAGCTTCTTTTCCCTGCCGGCAATTTCCTGCACTTCATCTTCCTCTTCAACCTGGATAAAAGCAACAATACAGTCGTTGAATGCTTTGCCCAAAGTGACATCTTCAGCGTCTTCTAAGGTCTTTACATTTGGAAGATAAGAAAACGCTGTGCAATAAATTACAAGTACCTTCATTTAATTCCGTTTAATTATTTTACGCAAAGTAGTCAAATTGCTGAAATATTGTCAAATAAAGCAAATATTTGAAGGGAAGAATTATCTTTGCGTGAAATTTGAAAAATTAATGATTCTACGATACTTCTCCATTTTAGTGCTGTTGACAGGATTGGCATTAAACAGTTCTGCTCAATTGTCATATGGCGGAATTCCGGCATCTTTTAACCAGCTAAAAAAGGCAGCATCTGTTGTCCCGGTCATCGATATGGAACCGGTCGATAACGATCAGCTTTTAATCGCCGAAAAAGCAGACCCGGAAAATCTGAAATCATTCTATTTTGCCAAAAGTTTCAAAGTGGATATCTCCCCCAAATCTTCCGGAATTTGGGATGTGAAAGGTGAAATGAAGATATGGCGGCTTGGCATACGTTCGAAAGGTGCCTGGTCTCTGAACCTGATTTTCGATAAGATGATTATTCCGCAGGATGCTTCCTTGTTTATCTATTCGAAAGATCAAAAAAAGGTTTTGGGAGCTTTTACTTCTGCCAATGAACAATCATCGGGTTATTTTTCAACTTTTCCGATTTCGGGTGACGAAATTGTGATCGAATACAACGAACCGATGAAGTCAGTCTATCCGGGTGAGTTACATCTTTCGTCGGTAAATCACGATTATAAGAATATTCTTGGTTCGAGGCCTCTTGGTGAAGCCGGAACTTGTAACATGGATGTTTATTGTCCGGATGCCATTCCATATGCTAACGAAAAACAGTCTGTCGTGAGTATGATTGTAGCCGGAAGGGAACTTTGCACCGGAACACTGGTAAATAATACAAGTCAAAATAAAACGCCTTATCTTATTACAGCAGGGCATTGTATCGAAAATGCGACCGAAGCTCAGCAAACTGTTTTTTGTTTTAATTACGAAAGTCCGGTATGTGCCGATGGCGAAAGCAGTATGAATGGATATGCTGATCAGACGCTTACCGGTGCTGTTTTGAAAGCCCGTTCCGACTCACTCGACTTTTCGCTTGTTCAGCTTGAAACTTCTCCGCCTGCCGAATATCGTCCTTATTATGCCGGATGGAACAGGGCTGTGGTTATTCCTGCATCAACTGTTGCGATCCATCACCCGCTTGGGGATGTCAAAAAAGTGAGTAAGGATAATGATCCTCCTACGATTGGAAATTATAACAGCAATTTTGCCAGCAATAGTTTTTGGATCATCGGGAAATGGGAAATTGGAACAACGGAACAGGGTTCATCTGGTTGTCCTTTGTTTAATCAGGATAAATTATTCGTCGGATCTTTAACCGGAGGTACCGCTACTTGTGATGTCCCTACAAATGATTTGTTTGCCATGTTCAATAAACAGTGGGATTTTTATAAAACCAGCAACAAACAGTTAAAGATATGGCTCGATCCAGCCGGAACGGGAGCTTTGGAAGTTCCGGGGCTGAATCCTTTTGATAGTAGCACCTCGTGTGCACAATTTTCGAATGCAGAAGCCGGTGAAAAGTTTATCCTTCAAAATGTGTCCAACCGTTCAGGCGGATATAAATCAGGTCACAATATTTTGCGTTTAACCGGTTATGCCGAGCGGTTTGGAAAGACAGAGCAAACTCTTCTTTCCTCTGTCTCAATTGGTGTGGCCAAGCTTACTTCCGATGTTTCAAATGCGAATAGTAAGATCACTCTAAAGGTTTACCAGGAGGATGTCCAAAGCGGTCTTCCCGGAAACGAATTAATTTCGATGGATCTGCCCTTTAGTTTGCTAAGTGACCAAAAGATGAATCACATCGACCTGCCAAGTCCAATTGTTATTCAAAAAAACTTTTTTATCGGATTCGATATTAACTATTCGAATGCATCCGATACGTTTGCGGTTTATCATACGCCCGATCGGCTTCAGTTTAGTAAAAATGATGCTTTTGCCAGATCGGGTGTGAGCTGGAAACCCTTTTATTGGATTCCAGAACTCGGAATATCGACTTCACTGCTGATTAATGCAAATGGTTGTCAGAATACATTGGTGATTGGCGGCGATACAACGATTGTTGAAGAGCAGAAATTTGAGGTTTTATATCCGCAATCGACCGTAACCAATTATATTCTTCTAAGGAATAAAGGGACTGAGGAGTATGGCGCCATTAATTTGTACGATATTCTTGGTCATAAATTATTTAGTGAGGAACGGATGCTTTCTTCCACACCAAGAGCCGTTTCGCTGGGACAATATCGTTCGGGCGTCTATTTTCTGACGATCGAAACTGTCAGTGCCCGACAGGTGATCAAAATCAAGGTAAATAATTCCAATTAATTAATCTTGTTAAACTAACTTTGGGCAAATTTTTAGTTCAAGATTTAAACGAATGGATGAAAAACAATCCGTATTTTTAATAGGTAAGGTTTTTGCGGCTGGTTGCAGGCGGCTGGCAACTCAATTTTGTCATTGGATCAATTTCAATTGCAGTTCCAAACTGGAATGCGTATTTCCATTTGGAATAGCAAGTTGCAAGTTGCCAGAAACCAACGGCACATCGATTCAAATTTCAACTATAAAAAATTCCAGCATCCTATTCGCTTTCCTTTATATCCCATTTTTGATCTGGGGCGTAATTTGTTGTGCTCCCGGTAAGAAAAAATCAGCAGATCATTCAGATTCGGGTCATCAGCTGTCGGTGACTTATGCTAAAGGATTTACAATCGTCGATCAGGGAAAGTACCGGAAGGTTACTGTTTTGGATCCCTGGCAGCAATCTTCGGGGATTCGTTTCGAGTATTATCTTGTTGAACGTGACAAGGATATTCCGGCTGAGCTGGAAGGGAAGGAAGTGATCAGAACGCCGGTTAAACGCGTTATTTGTCTTTCGACCTCACACATTGGTTTTTTGAGTGCACTCAAAGAAATTCCTTCACTAAAAGCACTTTCGGGTGCCGGATTTGTATCTGATCCGGAAGTACTAAAGGCAGTTGCTTCCAAAACTGTATTTGATGTCGGTTACGATCAGGGGATCAATTATGAACTGATTCTTAGTCTGAAACCTGACCTGATTATGGCTTACGGAGTGGGAGGTGAGGTGACCGGATTTATTAATAAACTTCGTGACCTGGGATTGAATGTAATTTTAAACGGGGAATACCTCGAAGAAAATTCGCTCGCCAAAGCTGAATGGATCAAATTTGTGGGGGCATTCTACAATAAAGATCAGGAAGCGGCCGACTATTTTTCATCAATCGAAAAAAACTACAACGAAATTAAGCAAAAGGTTGCATCGGTTAAAAATCACCCCGTTGTTTTGACCGGTTTGCCATATAAAGATGCCTGGTGGATAGCCGGCGGTCATTCAAACCTGGCAGCAATGATCAGTGATGCAGGCGGAGAATTCCTGTGGAAAGAAAATACTTCACGTGAAGCTTTTGTCGTATCTCTTGAAGAGGTGGTCATCCGGTCGGCAAAAGCCGATTTCTGGATTAATTGTGGTACGGTCAATACACTTAACGAACTTCTGGCAACAGACAACCGTTTTACTGCATTCCCACAGGTGCGAAAAAAGGCTATATTTAACAACAATTTGCAGATGAGCATTGGTGGCGGAAACGATTACTGGGAACGTGGCGTTGTGCGACCTGATTTAATTCTGTCGGATCTTGTGAAGATATTTCATCCTGAAATCGATAGCGGAAAAGTTTTTAATTTCTATAAAAAAATAGAGTGATAGTGGCAGAAACATCAATAAATAAGAATAATGGTAGCCGTGCTTTTCGGATACTGCTGCTTTTATCATTCCTTGTTCCACTGTTTTTTCTTGCTGATCTGTTGGTAGGGTCGTATTATATTTCGGTCCCCGAAATTCTGAAAGCCATCTTTCGTTCCGAAAATGCGGATGCACAAATTGTATTAATCATTAATCAGTTTCGTATTCCAAAAGCATTTACGGCAATTTTGGCAGGCGCGGCATTGTCGGTGGCAGGATTACAAATGCAGACCGTCTTTCGGAACCCTTTGGCAGGTCCTTATATTTTAGGGGTGAGTTCAGGAGCAAGTTTAGGCGTTGCTTTACTTGTACTTGGAACGGGAGGATTGCTGGGTGGCGGTATCGTTTCTGCTGTAAGTTCATGGGGTATTGTTGCCGCTGCATGGATTGGTTCAGGATTGGTATTGCTTGTGATCGTCATGATCTCTGCCCGTATTAAAGATATCATGACCATTCTGATCCTGGGAATCCTTATCTCAAGCGCTATTTCTTCAGTTGTAAATATCCTGCAATATTTCAGTAACGAATCAACCTTGAAGTCATTTGTTGTCTGGACGATGGGAAGTTTAGGGAGCGTTACAAATATCCAGTTATCTGTTTTATTCCCGTCGGTTCTGATTGGAATATTGATTGCTTTCTTCTCTTCAAAATTTTTGGATGCCTTTTTATTGGGCGAAAACTATGCCCGGAGTATGGGTATGAACGTTCGGTTTGCCCGTATGATGGTGTTTCTTTCGACTTGCATTCTTGCCGGAAGCATTACTGCTTTTTGTGGTCCGATCGGGTTTATCGGGATTGCAGTTCCTCACATTGCGCGAATGCTTTTACAAACGGCAAAGCATAGTCTGCTCGTTCCGGGTACGATTTTAATAGGCGCACTGATGATGCTCGTCAGTGATATTATCTCGCAACTTCCTGGTTCCGAAAGTACATTGCCAGTCAATTCGGTAACCGCCTTGCTTGGAATTCCAATTGTAATCTGGATCATTATTCGTAACAAAAACAGCGGAATGATATGATCCTGGAAGAGAAAATCATCGCATTAAATAACGCCACGATTGGTTACAAGGCGAAAACCCATTCGGTGAATGTGGTGAAATCGGGTATTTCGGTTTATGCACTTAAAGGTGAACTTGTCGCACTGATTGGTGGTAATGGCGTTGGTAAAAGTACGCTTTTAAGAACGATTGCGGGATTTCAACCTTCGATGGGAGGTGATGTATTGATCAGGGGCAAACAGGTCAATGCTTACCGCGAAAAGGAACTGGCGTTGATCATGAGTTTTGTCTCGACCGAGATTATTCGTGTTCCGAACCTTTCTGTTTTTGATCTTGTTTCATTGGGTCGTTATCCGCATACCAACTGGTTCGGAAAGTTGCTTGATGAAGATCGCGCTATCGTGGAAGAGGCGATCAAATCAGTTGGATTGAAGGGTTACGAAAACCGTATGGTGAATTGTATTTCGGATGGTGAACGACAAAAAGCGATGATTGCACGTACATTAGCGCAGAATACAGATGTGATAGTATTGGATGAACCTACGGCATTTCTCGACCTGTCGAATAAGTACGAGATTGTTCATATTCTGCATGAGCTGGCCAGCGAAAAAGGGAAAACGATTTTGTTTTCAACCCATGACCTCACTACGGCAATTGCAGAATCCGATCGTATATGGGTGATGTTGAATGATTCCGTTAAACAGGGCTCACCCGAAGATTTAATTTTGAATGGCGATTTTGCTTCGCTGTTTCATAGCGAGCACCTCTTTTTCGACCAGGAGAAGGGTGATTTTCGGATCCGGAAACAAACAAAACAAAAGGCAATTGTTCGCGGCCAGGGACTTGCTGTTGATTGGACAATCAAGGCACTCGAACGAAACGGTTTTGAAATAATTGATTCTGATACTACCAGCGACGGTGCAGCATATGTAACAATTGATGTTGTCTATCCTGAATGGACGGTTATAGACCAGGAACAAACTGCCAAATTTGGTTCACTACTATCGGTTTGCAGGTATTTGAAGGGGTTTTAAAGACACTTTTGGAAAAGATCAAAACAGATCGGAATGGGTTCCGGTGCCAATAAGGGTGATTATTTTTTGATCTTCGTTTTTTATCCAAATCAAAAGCCAATCTGGTTTTATGTGACATTCCCAATATCCTTGTAATTTGCCTGATAATATGTGTGGTTTATGATTTGGTGGTACGTTTCCTATTTCTGCAAGCGAAGTCAATATCTTATCAAGCAAAGGAATATCGTATTTTCGCTTTATACATTGCTTGTAATTTCGTAGGAACCTATTGGTGAAGGTTACTTCATACATAAGCCTATTTTTTAAGCTTCTCAAGTAAATCAGCTATGTTTTTTGTACGAGTCACTTTGCCTAAACGTGCTTCTTCCATTGATTTTAATAACGAAGTATTAGGCGTTTTTTCGTCTATAATTTTAGCATACCGTTGAGTTCTGAGAAACTCAATCATTCTTTTGGCATCTGTCGTTTTATCGTTAATGATGATGGTTGTCATATCTAATTTTTTTACAAATATATAAAACCTGTTTGAAATATATTTCGATATTCTGCCACCCCTTCGAGCGGTCGCAGACCCTCGAAGGGGTGGCAGAAAAAAACGGAGCAATATCATTTTACTGACATTGCTCCGTTGTTCAAATATATTGGATACTTCCGTTATTCAAACATATCTTTTACCTTATCGAAAAAGCCTTTGTCCTGGTTTCCTTCCGGTGAAACAAAATTGGGTGAAACCTGCAATTTTTCAAGGGTTTTGCGTTCTTCTGCAGTTAATTTCTGCGGAACCCACGCATGGATCTTCACCAGTAAATCACCTTTGCCGTAACCATTTACATCGGGTAATCCTTTTCCGCGAAGACGAAGAATCTTTTCGGGCTGTGTTCCTGATTCTATTTTCACTTTCACTTTTCCGTCAATCGTTGGAATCTCTGTTGTTACGCCCAATGAAATATCGGGGAACGACAAGTAAAGGTTATAGATCAGATCGTTCTCATCACGTGTAAGCTCAGGATGTTCTTCTTCTGAAATAAGGATCAGCAGATCTCCCGGAATTCCTCCGCGGCGTGCTCCGTTACCTTTGCCTTCCAGCGAAAGTTGCATCCCTTCTGCTACACCAGCAGGAATCTTTACTGTTATTACTTCTTCACCCTGAATAATCCCTTCACCGTAACAGGTATCGCATTTGTGAGAGATAATCTTACCGTCACCACCGCATGTAGGACATGTTGAAGTGGTTTGCATTTGACCGAGGAAAGTATTACTTAACCGTGTTACTTGTCCTGAACCGCGACAGGTTGAACAGGTCGTAAAACCTCCGCTTCCTTTTGCGCCACTTCCATGACAAGTTGTACAGGTGACGTATTTTTTTACCTTGAGTTTCTTCTCAGCACCATGAGCAATCTCGCTTAAATCGAGACTAACCTTAACACGTAAGTTCGAACCGCGATTAACGCGTTGACTTCTTCCGCCCGAACTAAATCCACCTCCAAATCCGCCGCCAAAACCACCACCTCCGAAGATGTCGCCGAACATCGAGAAGATATCGTCCATCGAACGACCGCCTCCGCCGCTAAAACCGCCTTGATTACCTAAACCTGCATGGCCATACTGGTCGTAGCGCTGTTTCTTTTCAGCACTGCTCAATATTTCGTAAGCTTCTGCTGCCTCTTTAAAATTTTCTTCCGATTGCTTATCACCCGGATTCTTATCAGGATGATACTGCATCGCTTTTTTCCGGTATGCCTTCTTTATTTCGTCAGCGCTTGCACTTTTGCTTACACCTAAAACTTCGTAATAATCTCTTTTAGCCATTTTCAGTTTATTGTGAGGTTAAACCAATCAATAATTATTCGCCCACCACAACTTTGGCAAACCTTATAACTTTATCGTTTAAACAATACCCTTTTTGAATCACATCAACAATTTTTCCTTTCATATCCTCCGATAGAGCCGGAATTTTTGTCAGTGCTTCGTGTAAATCAGTATCAAATGGCATTCCGGCCGCTTCAATTTCTGTGATCCCGTTTTGTTTGTTGAATTCTTTGAATTTGTTATATATCAATAATATGCCTTCTTTAACGGCGTCAAAGTCCATTCCTGCATCAATTGACTGCATTGCACGTTCAAAGTCATCTGTTACCGGCAAAATACTTAACATGACCGATTCGGCTGCCGTTTTTGTCAGTTCCATCCGTTCCCTTAACGTCCGTTTGCGGTAATTGTCGAATTCTGCTGACAACCGGAGGTATTTATCAGTCATCTCTTTATTGGCAATCTCAAGTTCAGCTACTTTAACTTCCAGCAATTGTTTTTCATCAAGTACCGGCAACTCTTCAATTGGCAACTCCTGCTCTTCTTTATCGGAAGCGATTGCCTCTACATCCTCTGCAGATTTTTGATTATCAGTATTTAAATCAATAACCTTGTCTTTTTCAACTTTCATGTTTTCTTTATGATCCTTCTTCTTCATCCGTGAATTCTTATCTTTAAAAAAATTGAATTTCATTGCTGTAAAAAGGTTCCCGTATGTTGAGTTCCGGGGACGTTTCACCTTTATTACGTCCTTATTTAATTTATTTATATAACTTCTGCATTAAAGATCAAATATATTGCCAATTATCACTTCATAGACAAAATGGCACAATCCTGGGTTTATTGCTGTCATTTGTTCCAGATTCAATATTATTTGGAGCGATCACTTATTTCTTCAACGATGCCAGCTTTTCTGCGAGTGCTGCACCCCGAAGGTTCGTGGCCAGAATCACTCCGTTTCCGTCAATCAGAAAACTCGTTGGAATGGATCTTATTTGATAACGACTGATATATTCCGCGGTACTACCGGGTTTGCAGACATGGTTTTCCCAGGTTAAACGATCGGCTTGAATGGCCGTTTTCCAGGCATTGACATCCTTATCGAAGGAGACACTAAAAATAGTAAACCCTTTTCCTCCATTAAAGTTGGCATCTTTGTATTTCTCGTAAGCAGCCACCACCGATGGATTTTCGTTTCTGCAGGGACGACACCACGAAGCCCAGAAATCGATCAATACTATTTTTCCTGCAAGAGATGATAACTTCAATGGTTGACCATTCACCGAGTTTTCGATAATTTCTGGAGCCTTATTTCCAACCTGAATTCCTTCGCGGATAGATTGGCTGTTTGCCAGAAGTGAAGTAAGAACTAACGACAATACGAGTATAACTATTTTCAAATATTTCATAATAAGTAATTTACAAGAATTATTCCCTAGTAATTTTTGCCCCGATTGCATTAAGCCTGAGGTCTATATTTTCGTAGCCGCGGTCAATCTGTTCGATATGATCGATTGTCGATTTTCCGGTGGCAGAAAGAGCCGCAATTAATAAAGCTACTCCGGCTCTGATATCGGGTGAACTCATTCTTGTTCCACGCAGATGGTGTTCTTTATCAAGGCCAATCACAGTTGCACGGTGCGGGTCGCAAAGGATGATTTTAGCACCCATTTCGATCAGACGGTCAACAAAAAATAGCCGGCTTTCAAACATCTTCTGGTGTATTAACACACTTCCCCGGGCTTGTGTTGCAATGACAAGGAAAATACTTAGTAAATCGGGGGTTAATCCGGGCCATGGTGCATCGGCTACAGTAAGAATAGAACCATCAATAAAAGACTCAATTTCATAATGTTCCTGTGCGGGAATATGAAGGTCGTCTCCCTGACGGATCATATTGATTCCAAATCGCCGGAATGATTCGGGAATGATTCCGAGCTGATCGAATCCGACATTTTTAATAGTAATATCTGAAGCTGTCATGGCGGCAAGACCGATAAAACTTCCAACCTCAATCATATCGGGTAGCAACACATGTGAGCAGCCTGTAAGCGAAGTAACGCCCTTAATCGTTAAAAGGTTGGATCCTACGCCCTGAATATTGGCTCCCATCGAGATCAGCATCTTACACAACTGTTGCAAATAGGGTTCGCATGCAGCGTTATAGATGGTAGTTGTACCGATGGCAAGTGTTGCAGCCATTACGAGATTGGCAGTTCCTGTCACTGAGGCTTCGTCGAGCAGCATATAACAACCTGTCAGTTGCTTTGCCTCGACACGGTATGATGATTCGATTACATCATACGTGAATTTTGCTCCAAGCGCTTCGAAACCGCGAAAATGGGTATCAAGTCTTCTTCTTCCTATTTTATCCCCGCCTGGTTGCGGAATTATGCAGACACCAAACCGTGTAAGTAACGGACCAATGATCATCAGTGAACCACGCAAACTTCCTGCCTGTGAAAAGAACAACGGAGATTTAAGTTGGTCGATGTTGATGGCATCTGATTGAAACGAGAAGATTCCTTTTGCAATCCGTTCAACTTTTGTGCCCAGATTACTTAGAATATCAATGAGTTTCAATACATCACTGATTTCCGGAATATTTGAAATTGTGATTTTCCGGGAAGTGAGCAAAGTTGCACAAATCACCTGCAGCGCCTCATTTTTTGCGCCTTGCGGTGATAATTCTCCATGGAGGCGGTTACCACCTTCAATAATAAACCTTGCCATTTCTACTTCTTAATGCCTATTTACGTTTGCGGGATTGATTCGACATGTTCGATTGATTCGAAGACATATTGGTGATCTTACCTTTTTTGGGCTGAGGTTTGAAAATATCGTTGACTTCCTGAAGACGCATATCCGGTTTTGGAATGAGTTTTCCGTGCGAAAGATCAGCCATATCTTTCAATATTTTCGAATCTTCAACTGCATCTTTGTTCCAAACCAGGTATGATTTTTTCATTTGGTTGGCAAGCATTTCGGTATTTACAGCTTTAGCAGGATTTTCATCATCGAGTTTTGCTGTGGCGGCAATATAATTTTCCATGATTTTACCGTAATGACGGTATTTAATATCGCTCTGACCATAAGGTATCAACCTTGGTTTCTCAATGAAAGTCTCTGGTTTTGGAGGATCGTATGGGTAATCGATGTCGAGTTTAAAGTCAGACATAATTGCTATGTGATCCCAAAGTTTGTGTTTGAATTCGTTGATATCGCGCAGGTAGGGATACATCATGCCCATCACATCAATCACTGCTTTTACGGCAAGAATCCGCTCTTCGCGGTTTTCGATCTGCATAATATGATCTACCATTTTATGAATACTTCTGCCATATTCGGGAAGTTTCATCTTTTTACGTTGGGTATTATAATCGCGTTCTATCATTGTCTCTTAATTAATTATCGTGTAAAACCGGCATTGCAGATCTTAGTTGTTTTGAATCTACAAAGCTAATCGTTTTTAATCGTTATTTCAAATCTACAGCAACATTACTCCGTTTGATCCGAAATCTTCAGTTTCGCAAATTTCAGGAGCAGATTTTTCTCTCCTGCATTCGGAAAAAACACTTTTGCTTTCAAATCGGGCATTTTTCCTTCAATATTGAGCACTTTCCCGCGTCCGAATCGTTCGTGTTCAACAAACATCCCAAGCTTAATCTTATCGGGGCTGTCGCTTACAAATGGTTCAGAACTTGATGGAAGCACACTTTTGGCGATTTGCATCCGTTGCCCAGGTACTTCGGGGCGTCGGGGTGTTGTGTATTTTGCTTCATCACGTTGAAGATGCTGGTTGGTTTTATCTTCCCTGAGTTCCTGGTTTCTAAACTGCGGGATCGAACGGCTATTTTGAACATCGAGAAACTGGTGATCTATTTCACCGATAAAACGGCTTGGATTGCAGAATTCGGGCTTGCCCCAACGGAACCGTTGTTGGGCAAACGACAGCCATGCCTGGTTTTCGGAACGCGTGAGCGCCACGTAAAACAGCCGGCGTTCCTCTTCAAGCTCCGATAAAGTAAGCGTTCCGGAGAATCCTGACGGGAAAAGGTTCTCTTCCAGTCCAACGATAAATACATTCTTAAACTCAAGACCTTTCGACGAATGAACAGTCATAAGTGTTACTTTGTCTGTATCGCCCTCTTTGTCATTATCCTGGTCGGTAAGAAGCGCGACATCTTCCATAAATATCTGTAAACCATCGGGTCGTCCTTCCTCTTTGGCCGCAATCGAAAAGTCCTGGATTGCATTCAATAACTCCTGTGTGTTTTCGTAACGGCTAAGATTTTCGGGTGATTTATCCTGGTAAAGTTCGGATAGAATTCCTGATTCGGAAGCAATCTTATTGGCCATTTCGTAAGCCTCGGTTGTGGCAAACTGGTTGGCAAATTTGCTGATCAATTGGGTGAAAACACTGATTTTTTTGATGACACCTGCATTCAACCCTGCCAATAACATCCTTTCGGGATAGGTTGCAACCTCCCAAATGCTGCAACCTGAAGTTCCGGCTGCATCTTCGAGTTTGTTAAGTGTGGTTGCTCCAATTCCCCTTGCGGGATAATTGATGATTCGTTTAAACGATTCATCGTCTTTCGAATTGATTATCAACCTGAAATAGGAGAGGATATCTTTGATCTCTTTACGCTGGTAAAAAGACAATCCGCCATATATCTTATAGGGGATGTTTCGTTTCCGAAGAATCTCTTCAAAAACCCGCGATTGCGCGTTGGTACGGTAAAGTATTGCAAAATCAGAGAAGTTGTCATGATCCTGCATCCGGTGATCGAAAATCTCGTTTGCAACAAGATATCCCTCTTCGTGTTCGTTCATTGCTGTCAGAACTTTGATGCGTTCACCTTTGGCATTTTCGCTGAAAACCGTTTTTTGCAACTGATGCTTATTCTTGGCAATCAAACTATTTGCTGCTTCAACAATTACTTGCGTTGAACGGTAATTTTGCTCCAACTTATAGGTGGCAAATCCGGGATAATCATTTTTGAAGTTGAGGATGTTTTCGATCCTCGCTCCCCTGAATGAATAAATACTTTGTGCATCATCGCCTACTACACAAATATTGTGATGTGCTTCAGCAAGTCGTTTGACAATCAGGTATTGCGAAAAATTGGTGTCCTGGTACTCGTCCACAAGAATATAGCGGAACATATGCTGGTATTTTGCAAGAACTTCAGGATGGTTTTTAAATAAAATATTGGTGATCAGCAGAAGATCATCAAAATCCATTGCCCCCGCATTTTTGCATCGTTTCGTATATTCGAGGTAGATTTCACTTGTCCGTGGAATACGTGCTGACTGATCGGCCTCCCTCTGAAGTGCATTCTGGTGATATGCCACTGGAGTCATCAGGTTATTCTTTGCTGTAGAGATGCGGTTTAAAACGATATTGGGTTTGTAAGTGGCATCTTCGAGGTTGAGACTTTTGATAACCGATTTAATAAGGCTCTTCGAATCCTGGGTGTCGTAGATCGTAAACGTGGAAGGATAACCGATTATTGCTGCCTCTGCCCGCAGGATTTTCGAGAATACGGAATGAAATGTTCCCATCCAAAGGTGTCTCGAAACTTCATTCCCAACTTCAGTTGCAATCCGCTCTTTCATTTCGCGGGCAGCCTTGTTTGTAAAGGTGAGTGCAAGAATTGCCGATGGTGGTATTCCGTTTTTAATCAGATGTGCTATGCGATAAGTGAGTACGCGCGTTTTACCGGAACCGGCACCTGCAATAACAAGTGAAGCTCCTTCTGTATTGATCACAGCTTCGCGTTGCGCACTGTTCAGACTTTCAAGATAATTTGACAAACCGTTGTAATTTAAGTACTTCGTATTATTGTATTCTGGTTTTCGCCAGGAATGGCGCAAAGATAAACCGACCTGATTGAATATTGGCTATTTGAGGTAAATATTCTGTCACTTCGATAATGAATAATTTTGTAATATTGTAAATCAATAACTGAAAGTTGATTTAAATGAAACACGTCCGAATTGTCTGGTTAGGAATTATTTTGTTATCCTTCCTTTTGTTTTCTACGAAATTCGTTGCCGCTCAATCGCTTTCATCACCTTCGGCCTCTTTTTCAGAGCAAACCTCCTATCCTGTTTTCGCCGGAAAGGATTTTATTTATTATTTCTGCGGAGCTAACGGACATAATAGCGGAACATTGAAAGCAACTTCCGCCGGCTCTTTGGTCACTTTTACCTGGGAAAAGTTTAACCCCGTTTCCGGAGCGTTTGGCTTTTTTTCGAATGATACCGGGTCATCATCTGCCTTATCAGGTCTTGACAACGGATGTTACAGGGTTAGTTTCAGAGAGAACGGTGTTGATTATCTTTTCCGGGCGTGGATTATGAATGGCTGGATTGAAGTAACAGCGGCAATTTTAGAATCCAATTGTCAGTTTTTTAATTTACAGGGCGGCGCAACCGGTTCAATTTATGTGTATTATGATTTGTCGACGCAACAACCTGTAACAATTAATCCCGGGTATAAATACATCTGGTACAGCAATGATGTTCCGGCATCAACAATACAGAGCCCCTCAATGCACAATCCCCCAACAAAAAATAGTGTTTACCGTCTCGAAGTAACCGATCGCGCTGGTTGTATGAAGAGTAGTCAGGTTACTTATATTTCGATTGTTACAAAGGCAATATTTTCATGGAAAGCCAATCAGGAGTTGAGCGGTCAGTTTACAATCCCCGAAGCCCCATTGGAAGTGAAATTCACGAACGAATCGGAGAATGGTGACCCTGATAAATTTGAATGGTTTCTATACAGAGAAAAAACAAAAATTGAAGAAGAAGGATCAGTTGGCGGACAGGTCGACTCCATCATGGATCGTATTTACGAAGTAAGCCCGGTCTATACTTACGAAAATTCGGGTAGTTATAAGGTAAAACTTGTTTCTGCCAAACAAAGTGCAGGATATACCTGTCGCGATACAGTCTATCTCAAAGATTACATCGTAATTGATACATCACTCGTGAAAGTCGCTCCGGCTTTTACACCCAATGGTGATGGTGTAAATGATGAATTGGTTATTCAAACAAGGTCGCTTCAGTCGCTCGATTTTCAGGTATTCAATAGGTGGGGTCGTATCGTTCATAAGTTTAATAAATCGGGCTATATTCCTGCAGATTCAAAACTCGCGGCATGGGACGGCAAAGTCAGTGGTAAACTGGCCACCCCGGGCGTCTATTTTTATGTGGTTGATGCAGTAGGACGCGACGGAGAACGACGGCGAAAGAAAGGTTTTGTGCAGATGATCTGGTAGATCGGTAAAGACGCAAGCATTGCGTCTTTTTCTTAAGCCAATTACCAGTTGCTGGTCGCCAGTTGCCTGCAGCTTTTTTCACAAGTACAATTTAGTCACATAATTAATCCAAAATAATGAGTGAAAATATTGAAAAATTTCGTGAATTGCTTTCAAAAAATACAGAGTGGCCAATGCTCTATTATTTTAAGTTTATCATCCAAAACAATCAGCAGAAACTTGATCAGGTAAAGGAACTATTTGCTGATCCATCATCAATTACTTATAATACTTCACGGGATATCAAGTTTATCAGCCTTTCGTGCAAACAACTCATGCCTGATGCGGAGTCGATCATTGCTATTTACGAGAAAGCAAATCTTGTTGACGGATTGATCGCACTTTAGAGTTGATGCATTTCACCTTTCCTTTCCATGAAAAATACCTTATAATCACTAATTTAAGATGACTAAATTTATTAGATTTTCACTGCCATTCCTATTGTTGATTGCTGCATGGCAGATTGTGTTTTCGCAGAACCTCGAAGAACGGATTAAGAGTTTGCCCGGGATTATCTCGGTCGAAAAAATGGAAAACAATCCATTCTTTACCGAGGCGATGATCATCATGGTGAAGCAACCGATCGATCATCTTCATCCGGAGCTGGGTTCATTTGCACAACGTGTTGTACTTTCAAATTTGGGGTTTGATAAGCCTGTCGTTTTTATTACTGAAGGTTATGGTGGAGCTTATGGTGCTACTCCAAAATACCTGAACGAACTTTGTTCGTTATTGAATGCCAATCAATTATTTGTTGAACACCGCTTTTTTGGCAAATCAGTTCCTGATTCTATCGATTGGAAATACCTGACCGTTGAGAATGCAGCGGCTGATCATCACCATATTGTTGAGCTATTTAAACCTGTTTATACTAAAAGATGGATCAGTACTGGCATTAGCAAGGGTGGTGAGACGGTTCTTTATCATCGGGCGCTTTATCCGAACGATGTTGAAATATCGGTACCCTATGTCGCGCCACTCAACTTTTCGGTAGAGGAGAAACGTCATGATCGTTTTATCATGCATAAAGCCGGAACAGCTTCGGAACGAAAAGCGGTGGTTCAATGTCAAAAAGAGTTCCTGAAAAGAAAGCAGCAAATGATGCCACTCTTTGAACAGTACTGTATTGGAAAAAATTATAAATTCAGGGTCAGCACCAGTGAAATATATGATTATTGCGTACTCGAATTTGCATTTGCCTTTTGGCAATGGGGTCGCCCGGTTGACGAAATACCATCATCTTCAGCTACTGATCAGGAGTTTTTTAGTTATCTGATTAAAACCAGTTCACCCGACTATTTTGATATCGAAAGTGGAAAACCGACTTACCCGTTTTTTGTTCAGGCGCTGAAGCAATTGGGCTATTACGGATATAATCCGAAACCATTCAGACGATTAATGAAATTAACTGACACAAAAGGTTATATCTTAAAATTGTTCATGCCTGCCAACACTCACTTTGAATATGATCCAGCCATGAGTTTACTCGTGAAAAAGTATTTGAAGAGGGATGCTAATCAGATTTTGCTGATTTATGGTGGAAGCGATCCATGGACTGCTTCTGCAGCCAGAACACGCGGGAATAGAAAGATTATTAAAGTTGTGCAGCCGCAAGGAAGTCATCGAACAAGAATTGGAACAATGCCTGAATCACAGCGGATACTCGTGACGGAAACTTTGGAGAAATGGATGAAGTAGTGTAATTTTAAGGTGCAGCAATAGACTAACAGACAGTTTGTAAATACAAACGCATAAGGCCTGGAGTTTATTCTGAGATTTACTATCTGCTGAAAGTCTTTGGGTTTCATTGTCAATAACCTGAAAACTATGAAAATGATGTTCAAATTATTATTCAAAAATTACTGGATACTGTTTTTACTCGTTGTGGTAAAAATGGTATTGCAAATGGTAGTTGTTAATCCGGTTTATGAGCTTCACCGCGACGAATTTCTTCACCTTGATCAGGCAAATCACCTGGCTGCCGGCTTTATTTCGGTTCCTCCTTTATCCTCATGGGTCTCCTTCCTGATTAAAATGTTGGGAGGAGATGTTTTCTGGGTACGGTTTTTTCCGGCTTTGTTCGGAGCGTTTACCCTGATTGTTATCTGGCTGATCGTTGAACAACTCAAGGGTGGAATTCTTTCCAAAATTCTCGTAAGTACTGTTTTTATCTTTTCTGCGTTTGCAAGGATCAATATTCTGTATCAGCCCAATTCTTTCGACATCCTTGCCTGGACCTGCGTCTTCTACTTTTTGGTCAGGTTTATCAGCGAAGAGCGTCCTGTCTGGCTCTTTTGGGTGATGATTTTCTTTGTGCTGGGATTCTATAATAAATACAATATTGTCTTTCTTTTAGCAGGGATATTCGGGGCTTTTCTGATAACCGATTTACGAAAAGTGTTCATTACCAAAACCTTTTACCTGATCCTTTTCGGCGGATTCATTCTCTTATTACCCAATATCCTTTGGCAGTACAACCATCAGTTTCCGGTTATAGATCATATGAGAGTGCTCAAAGAAACACAGTTGAATAATGTGAGCCGGATAGGATTTTGGAAAGATCAACTTATATTGATATTTGGCGGACTACCTTTGCTTATTGCTGCATTTATTGGATTCCTTAATTACCAACCATTTCGAAAATATAGGGTCATCCTGTTTGCATTCGTTATTACGATGGCCATCTTTATCCTTTTGAGAGCTAAAAACTATTATGCTTTAGGTCTTTATCCCGTATTGTTTGCTTTCGGGACTGTTTTCCTTGAAAAGAAATTGCCCCGAAAGTTTAAGTTTATTGCTCCTGTGTATATTGTGCTTAATCTATTGTTCTTTATTGGAGCCGCTAAATTTATATTTCCGGCACTTAGTCCGGCAGAAATCGCGCAAAATAAACAACAGTTTGAAGATATAGGACTTCTTCGCTGGGAGGATGGGAAAAACCATGATTTACCACAGGACTTTGCTGATATGATTGGATGGAAAGAGATGGCTTCAAAAGCATTAATTGCCTATAATTCATTACCGGATAGTGTTAAACGCGAAACCCTGGTGTTCTGCGATAATTACGGACAAACAGGCGCATTGAATTTCTACAATCACGGGAAAATGGCTGAAGCCTATTCTTTCAATACCGATTATCTCTTCTGGATTCCTGACAATATGAAGATTAAAAATGTATTGCTGGTTGGTGATCTCCCAGATGAAAAGGTTCTGCAATTGTTTGAACATTTCACAAAAGTGGGTGAAGTCGAAAATCCCGATGCCCGCGAAAAGGGAACATTCATCTTTTTATTGATGGGCGCAAAAGAAGGATTTGCTGTATTCTTCAGAGATGAGCTAAACCGCCGAAAACGTGAAATGGACTGTTTTTAGAAGGTTGATTTAGCAGAATAACGATCATCGTTGCTGTTTTAAGTTTTTTACTTTTAAATTTAAAGAGATGAATATCAGGTTCTATTTTAGATTAATTGTTTTTGGAATTGCTGTTAATTCTTGCCAGGCAAACGCCACTTCACCTGAAAAATTAAAGTCAGAGTTATATGCAGTTGAAAAAGAGTTTTGTGCGATGGCACAGACGGAAGGTGTTCAAAAGGCTTTTGTCTATTTTGCCGCCGATTCTGCAGTGATTTTGCGACGCGGCCAACTTCTAAAAGGGAAAGAAGCTATACTTAAACAATACGAATCTTTTCCGCGGAAAGGTTCTAAACTGGAATGGGCACCCGATTTCGCGGATGTATCAGTTTCGGGTGATCTGGGCTATACTTATGGGAAATATACGCTAACATCAACTGACAGTATTGGTCATACAACTAAAAATGAGGGCGTTTTCCATACGGTATGGAAACGTCAGCCAGATGGACAATGGCGATTTGTCTGGGATTAAGCGGTTTGCAAACAGTATTTGTAACCTTAACGTTATTTAACTGCTAATTGTGCATGAAAGATGTATTTATAGGAATAAAGATGAACCCTTTGAACTACTTTTGCGCAACTTTTAAAGTGAGATTTCTCGTACGTAATGAAATTAGATTCAAACAAGGGCGTTTTTCGCAATTGCTTCAAGTATTTTAGTGTTGGATTCATCGTCGTTTTTGCCCTGATCGGCCTTTTTC
>Ga0209512_1002156_pt1 | contig 21762 bp, 21 predicted proteins | sample frozenSSSSmetaG_FD_184142 | JGI IMG/M metagenome (GOLD analysis project Ga0209512, IMG submission 184142) | Glacier valley bacterial and archeal communities from Borup Fiord, Nunavut, Canada, to study Microbial Dark Matter (Phase II) -... | ecosystem: Environmental > Aquatic > Freshwater > Ice >...
GTAAAATAAGCGGGCAAAGAGAGAAAAAATCGCTATATATTTTTTTTAACGGTTCGTAGTTACGCCGACTGCGCCTTAGCTCTAGAGCGCTAAAGTGCAACTATAAATCTTTGTAGCTATCCTGTAGGCACTCACATCCCTAATTACCTTGCAAATCCATATCACAAAACAATTAGAGTTGCCACTCTTAGAAATAAACTCGCCACTATCACTCCCCCATGATACTTCCTCGACCTTTATAGACAACATGAAATTGCCAGTTCATCGCTGGTTTAGGTACAGCGCTGGTTTTTCTGCACAATGGGTTGAGACTGTGATTGCTAAAGCTAAAGAACAAGGAAACGTTACTCTTCTAGATCCTTTCGCCGGATCTGGTACGACGTTGCTAGCATCTGAGAAACTTGGGGTTGAATCCTATGGAATTGAGGCTCATCCTTTCGTTGTACGTGTAGCGAGAGCAAAGCTGTTATATCGCACAGACTCTGGTATTTATCTTGAGCACATAGAAGAGATTATAAAATATGCTGAAAATTTGCCAGCTTGTGTAGATGATTATCCGAAGTTGATTCGGGAATGTTTTAGCAATCAAACCCTTGAATGTCTGGATAAATTACGACAGGCGTGGGAAAAACTTGCCGATGATTCACCCCAATCTCAGTTGGCTTGGTTAACAATTATAGCTATTCTCCGGCATGTTTCTCACGCTGGCACAGCACCTTGGCAGTATATTTTACCTAGCAAACAAAAAAAATCTCCGCACTTACCTATGTCAGCTTTTCAGCTAATGGCTGATAGCATTGCTAAAGATATGATAATAGCCGAAAAATCAGCAGTGCTTGCGAATCTGATTCAATCTGATGCTCGGACATGCTTTGGTATACCAGATAACTTTGCTAATTTGGTAATCACCTCCCCACCATACGCAAATAATTATGACTATGCCGACGCTACACGCTTAGAAATGTCCTTTATGGGAGAAATTGTGGGTTGGGGAGATCTGCAAAGTGCTGTGCGGCAATACTTAATACGCTCATGTTCACAACATGTCACGACAAAGAATGTAAATCTCGACGAAGTTTTGGCATCTTCTGAATTAGAGCCAATTAAACCTAATATTTTGGAAATTTGCAACTTGTTGTCCCAAGAACGACATCTACACGGGGGCAAAAAAAATTACCATTTGATGATTGCCTGCTACTTTTTAGATATGGCTAAAGTATGGGTAGCACTGCGCCGTGTCTGTCAACATCCAGCAACAGTTTGCTTTGTTATTGGGGATTCTGCTCCTTACGGTATTTATGTACCAGTAATAGAGTGGATGGGTGCGCTAGCTTTGGGAGCAGGGTTTGAATCTTTTAATTTTGATAAAATTCGCGATCGCAATGTAAAGTGGAAAAACCGCAAGCATACAGTACCTCTTTGCGAAGGACGCTTGTGGGTTCGCGGATAAGTTAATTATAAAAAAAATAGTTTTTGCATTTCAATGGCAGAGTCATTTTCACATAAATGGGGTCAGATGCTTGGGAATTTGATCCAAGAATTTATTCGCGAGACACTTCAAGAAGTCGCTGATCAGCATGGTCTCTACCTGGACTATCAGAGAAAGCGTGCATGCCGAAGTAGCAAGAAAGTATCTTGGGAAGATCGGTACGGTAACTCTCACGATCTTGATTACGTACTTGAACGAGGAGGTACAGAAGCTACTCGCGGACTTCCAGCAGCTTTTATTGAAACTGCATGGCGACGCTATACTAAACATTCTAGAAACAAGGCTCAAGAAATTGAAGGAGCGCTGATTCCTTTGGCAGAGACCTATAATCACCTTAATCCATTTTTAGGTGCTATTCTAGCAGGTGTATTTACTCAAGGAGCGATCGACCAATTAAAGTCTAAAGGCTTTAAAATCCTCGCTCTTGATTATGACAGCATTGTTACAGCATTTGCATCTGTTGGTATAAATTCATCTTTTGACGAAAAAACACCAGAAGTAGAGTTTCAAACTAAAATTGCTCAGTGGAATAACTTATCTACACAGGATATTGCGAATATTAAGGAGCAACTACTTAGTCTTGAGAAAGCTAAGATAGATAACTTTCTTACCACCTTAGAACAATCATTTTCAAGACGGGTGCAGGGGGTAACTGTTATTGTGTTACATGGGCTGGCTCAGCAAAATATCACTATTGAGAATGCTGTTGAATATATCCAGAATTACCCAAATACTCAACCTACACCCGCGCCTGCATTCAAGTACGAGATTGATATTCGTTATAATAACGGTGACATAATCCATGCAATCTTTCAACAAAAAGCTGAAGCCATAAAATTTCTCATCACATTTGTTTAAAGTTGAATTTACAACTTACTTAGAGTGAAACAGATTCGTAATGTTCTACTACCGGGAACGGATCGTAGAAATGATGTAGCAACTGTTTCCAAGTTTGATATTCAGGCGATTGGCGAAACCAGATAGTGTGTGCTTATAAAGTTTCCCAGCGCACTAATAAAAGGTATTGGTTAGATACTTCTACGCATTTTTGCAATTCATGAGACAAATATCCAGGCATTGAGGAAATAATTTTAGAAGCCTCTTGGAAGGCACTTTCAAATTCTTCATTCAGACCTAGTTTAATAGTTAAAATTGCTACTTCAAGAATCATTTAGCTCTTTTCAAAAATGTATCTCGCATAATTCGGTAAACTTCACGGTTCAAGAATTTTGACTAAAATCCGCAAAAGATCATCTAGATCGGCAGGAACACGGTAGAGATCGAGGTCTTGAGTTACTTCACGAGACTGTCGATTAAACCGACCAAACTGCCAGATATTTCCGGTTGAAACCGCACCTTGGAGGATGGATTGCTCAGAATCTATCCATTGATCGAGGGCAATCAATTCAATCGCTAGCTGTAGGAAGCCTCTTTCTAGGTCTTCGTTTTTGGCTTCAATGACGAGAAATGTTTGGTCGTTTTGAAGAAGGTAGTCTAGGGAACCTTTAAGTTGGTTGCTAACGACAACAGGATACTCGACGTTGAGGGTGGCTTGAGTGTAATGCAACACATCCGTCAACACTGGGGCAATGAGGAATTCTCGCCGTGCCATTTCACTAGTAAGACTAACACGGGGTAGGCTTTCTTCAATCCTAGCTTTGAGATCGCTAAGGCGATCAAGGGTGCCGGGATATCTGGGCAGGTTCAAAGAGCGACGTTGGAGAGAAACATTGAAATATGCCAGAATGTCTTGCGGGGCAAAGTTGAGTTTAAAGTAGTCGGCAAAGGTATAGGATTGATCGCTTTGAATAATCGACGCTCTAGGCATTGAACGAATTCTCTCTGTTTGGGTTATTTGATCAAGAAGGAAAGAAATTGCTTCGTCAATGTGCTGCGGCACGGCGGATGGTTTCCTGTAGCGCCACAACGATGCGTTATGTCCTAATTTGTGATCAAACTGCTCGGCTCTATTTTCAAAAAATAGGGATACAGCATTTACAATACCGTATCCCATGAATAAATTTATCCTCCCTCTCCACAATTAGAGAAGGGTAGAGGAGTAAGGTTCTTAGACTTTCGCCTCTGATTTAACTAAATTTGCCCAACCGAGATCTTTGAGATTGTTATTCCGGCGTAAAGGACGAGTTACCAATTCCAGAACATCACGCGCACAACCAAAACCGTGAATCTGAGCAAAAGTGAATTCCACAGACCATTTTGTATTAATTCCGCGTGCTTCTAGAGGATTAGCGTGCGCCATTCCGGTAATTACTAAATCTGGCTTCAGTTCGTAAATCCGCTGTAGCTGATTATAGTTGTCTGGCTTCTCCATAATTCTCGGCAGTGGAACACCCATTTCATGGCAAGTTTTCTCCAGCAAAGCTAACTCCGCTGCTTGATAGCGCTTGTCCATGTAAGGAATACCAATTTCGGGAACTGTCATCCCGCAGCGCACTAAGAACCGCGCCAAGGAAATTTCTAGTAAGTTATCACCCATGAAGAATACAGATTTACCGCGAATCAGCTTCACGTAGTCTTCAATACCTTCCCAAATCAGTGCTTCCCTCTCATCCAAACCTTGAGGAGTAATGCCAAACACTGAGCAGATTTTTTCTACCCAAGCGCGAGTACCATCAGGACCGATGGGGAATGGTGCGCCGATGAGTTTACACTTGCGACGGCGCATTAGGGTTGTAGCTGTGCGACTGAGGAAGGGGTTGACACCAGAGACATAATACCCTTCTTCTAAAACGGGTAATTCTGTATAGCGTTTAGCAGGTAGCCAACCAGATACTTTAATACCTTGTTTTTTGAGTTCCAGAGTTAGTTGGGTGACAACTGGGTCAGGTAAAGAACCAAACAGCACTAAAGGTGGATGTTTGACGTATTCTGATTCTTGAATCGCTACGTCTTCTTTATTTCTACCAAAGTTCATCAATTTGGAGATCGCATTGCGCTCAATCTTTTCGGATTCAGCGACCGGATTTTTTTCTGGACAGCGTAAAGCCATCGCCGCCAACACAGTGTCTTCACCTTGAGTAAAAGCGTAATCCAAACCGTTAGCCCGTGCAACCACAATCGGGATACCTAGTTCACCTTCTAGCTTGGGTGCTAAACCTTCCAAATCCATCTTGATGATTTCGGTGGTGCAAGTCCCAATCCAGACAATTACACTCGGGTTGCGATCGCGTTTAATTTGCAAGCACAACCGTTTTAACTCGTCGTAATCATTCAATTGCGCCGAGATATCACCTTCTTCCAACTCTGCCATCGCATAGCGGGGTTCAGCAAAAATCATTACCCCGAGAGCATTTTGCAGAAAATAGCCACAAGTTTTAGTCCCAATTACCAAAAAAAAGCTATCTTCAATTTTTTGATATAGCCACGCGACGCAGCTAATTGGGCAAAACGTGTGATAATTTCCAGTTTCGCATTCAAAAGTTAAAGTATCTGGTGCGACCGTCATTTTTGTATTCTCTCCCCTTGAGATTTTAAGGTGGGGAGTGGGGAGTTGTAGATATTTTCACATCGGTACAACTCTCAACTTGTCACTTCCCACTCGATTCAATACTGGGAAATAAATCAGAAATCGCCGATTTATGTCCCGATTCCAAGTCAGATCCTAAATCTAGATTGAAGTCATCTGACTCACCCATGTCCATTGTTGGCTCATAACCCCACACATCCTGCATAACTACGCCAAGTCCAGCATCAGGTGCGTGTAGTCCTTCGTGGTGATTCGACGTACCATTATGTGTACTGGGGTGCTTCTCATGTAATGATGAGATTTCATGCGCTTCCGAACTATCTAACCCATGTATCAATTCGCCGTCTGACATTTCCTCATGATCAAAGGAAAAATTGCCTAAGCCACTTGTTGAATCATGATCTGGCGCTGTCAGGGTTTCGTCATGAGAATCCATGATTTCCATGTCCTGATGGAAAGCGTCTTCGCCAAACCCATCGGCGTCGACCGATTCTTCGCCAAATCCGCCTAACGCCTCATCTGATGATTCATCAAACGCTATTGAATGATCATGACCTTCTACTTCCGATTCAGGTATCGAATGGTTTCCCAGCGCCATGTCTGGGTCAAAATGCAAACCCAACACTTCAATCAGGGTATCAGCGTCAGCATTAAGTTTGGCAAAAGGCAACATCAGTTCGGGTAGCTTCGGTTCTAGAACGTTAACGACACCGAGAATCAGGTAAGAAGGTGGGCGTTTACCGCCTTCAGGGGTGTAAACCGACTCCACCTCCATATGGAGGGTAATCCAGGAACGATTTGCCTGGAAGAAGTGTAACCACTTTTGCTTTAAAGAAGAAGTGAAGGTATCAAAAAAAGCCATTTATAACCCCCCATCCTGAGAGATGGATGTAACTAAACAATCATCAAGTCTAGTTCCTCTTCCTGAGATCTAACAGGTGGTTTACTCGGATTTAAATAGAAATCTGACAGCAAAGAGAATAATTCTCTATCTGGAGAATCATTAGGCACAACACCTTCAGGACGAGCCAAAATTTGGTCAGCAATACTTAAGTAATAGTCGCAAACGTAGTTCAGGCTTGGGTCTGTCTCTGCCATTTCAAACAATGTCTTACCCTTAACGCGGGAAATACGGACATCTTCGATTAAAGGCAACACTTCCAGTACGGGCATCGGTACTGATTCTACGTATTTGTCAATCAAGTCACGCTTGGAAGTACGATTACCGACTAAACCAGCGAGACGTAATGGATGAGTCCGGGCTTTTTCTCTGACAGAAGCCGCGATCCGGTTAGCCGCGAATAAAGCGTCAAAACCGTTGTCTGTAATAATTAGGCAGTAATCAGCATAGTTGAGAGGTGCCGCAAAGCCACCACAAACAACGTCGCCCAGAACGTCAAATAGAATTACATCGTACTCGTCAAAGGCATTAAGTTCTTTCAGTAATTTTACTGTTTCGCCAACTACGTAGCCACCACATCCAGCACCGGCTGGTGGTCCACCTGCTTCCACGCAATCAACTCCGCCATAGCCTTTGTAAATTACATCCTCTGGCCAGACATCTTCATAGTGATAGTCTTTTTCTTGGAGGGTGTCGATGATTGTCGGAATCAAGAACCCGGTGAGGGTAAATGTGCTGTCATGCTTAGGATCGCAGCCAATTTGCAGGACTTTTTTGCCCCGTTTGGCTAAGGCGACGGAGATGTTACAGCTAGTTGTGGATTTACCAATACCACCTTTTCCGTAGACTGCTAGTTTCACTGTGATTTGCCTGTGATAGTTTTTGATCAAACTCGTTTCCCTTTAAATCCGCAACCGATTTATCGGTAGGCGATTCGTCAAGGTCTTTGATTAATTATTGTTCATGAGTGAGTCTTCTAAACAGACTATCAAGCTTTCATCGTCTGCAAATACAGATTTTATATTACTTAATTTATAAAAAAGAGAAAATTCTGGCTGGAGGTGAGCGATCGCAATACCACTTGTAAAAATATATAAAATGTCACGCCAGCACATAAATATTTGTAAAAACTAGCACCTAATCCGCAGCCGCCTCAATTTCCTGTAAGGATTGCCATCCCGCTTGCCACTGATCACGCTCATTTAACAACTTAGCATTGAGCCAGAACCGCACATTCGGGTCGCAAGCCGCCACCAATTCCGCAAACACCCATTTACCTTGATTTTTGCGATTAACAACCTGGAAATGTCGCCAGCCGTCAACTTTTTGCTGCGCCGTCCACCTAGAACCGACCAAATAAGGAAATTTCTGCTTTTTAGCCATTTGACCTACAAATACACTCTTGGACGGAAATACCGCTGAATAAATACGTAAAGACCGATCTAGTTAACCGCCTCACCCTCTCTACAATGACAAATAAGCATAAATATTTTATTGCTCCGCGTTTTTGCTCCTTTACGCGAATCCTATGCAACCAACCAATCCCAACCAATTTACCGAAAAAGCCTGGGAAGCGATCACCCACACCCCCGACATCGCCAAAGAGAACCAACACCAGCAAATCGAAAGCGAACACTTGATGAAGGCACTGCTGGAACAAGAAGGACTATCCAGCAGTATTCTCACCAAAGCGGGGCTAAACATCCAAAAAATCCGCGATCGCACAGAACAAGCTATTCAACGTCAACCCAAAGTATCAGGTAGCAGCGTATCTGTCTACTTAGGACGCAGCTTAGATACACTACTAGACAGAGCCGAAGCGTACCGGAAAGAGTTTACGGACGAATTCATTTCCATCGAACATCTCTTATTAGCGTATGCCAAAGACGATCGCTTCGGCAAAGCATTATTCCAGGAATTTGGATTAGACGAATCCAAACTCAAAAATATCATTAAACAAATTCGAGGAAATCAGAAAGTGACCGACCAAAATCCAGAAGGCAAATACGAAGCACTGGAAAAATATGGGCGTGACCTCACAGAAGCAGCTCGGCAAGGTAAGCTCGATCCAGTGATTGGTCGCGACGATGAAATTCGCCGGACTATCCAAATCCTCTCTCGCCGCACTAAAAATAACCCCGTATTGATTGGTGAACCGGGCGTTGGTAAAACTGCCATCGCCGAAGGACTAGCACAGCGGATTGTCAGCGGAGACATACCTCAATCCCTCAAAGACCGCAAGCTAATCTCCTTAGATATGGGTGCTTTGATTGCTGGCGCTAAATTCCGAGGTGAATTTGAAGAACGTCTTAAAGCTGTTTTAAAAGAAGTTACCGAATCCAAAGGCTTTATCGTCCTATTTATTGACGAGATTCACACCGTTGTTGGTGCTGGCGCAACTCAAGGTTCAATGGATGCGAGTAACTTACTCAAACCGATGTTGGCGCGAGGTGAATTGCGCTGTATCGGGGCGACCACTTTGGATGAGTATCGTAAATACATTGAAAAAGATGCGGCATTAGAGCGGCGCTTCCAGCAAGTATATATCGACCAACCCAATGTCGAAGACACAGTCTCAATTTTGCGCGGGTTGAAAGAACGGTATGAAGTTCACCACGGGGTGCGGATTTCGGATACAGCCTTAGTCGCCGCCGCCACCTTGTCAAACCGTTATATTAGCGATCGCTTCTTACCAGACAAAGCAATCGACTTAGTAGACGAAGCCGCAGCACGGTTAAAAATGGAGATCACCTCCAAACCTGAAGAACTCGACGAAATCGACCGCAAGATTCTCCAGCTAGAAATGGAGAGGTTATCGCTGCAAAAAGAGACCAGCACCGCTTCTCGGGAACGGCTAGAAAGACTAGAAAAAGAATTAGCTGACCTCAAAGAAGAACAGGGATCGCTGAATGCCCAATGGCAATCAGAAAAAGACGTGATCACCAAAATCCAGTCTGTGAAAGAAAATATTGACCGCGTCAACCTAGAAATTCAACAAGCTGAACGAGACTACGACCTCAACCGGGCGGCGGAGTTGAAATACGGTAACTTAACATCACTGCACCGCGACTTAGAAGCAGCAGAACAGCAGCTAGCGCAAGTGCAACACAGTGGCAAATCTCTCTTACGCGAAGAAGTCACCGAAGCCGATATTGCGGAAGTTATTTCCAAGTGGACAGGAATTCCTCTCAGCAAATTGGTGGAATCAGAAAAAGAGAAACTGCTAAATCTCGAAGACGAACTTCACAATCGAGTAGTCGGACAAGAGGAAGCAGTCACAGCCGTCGCCGATGCAATTCAACGATCTCGCGCTGGACTTGCCGATCCCAACCGTCCGATTGCGAGTTTCATCTTCCTGGGACCAACAGGTGTCGGGAAAACGGAATTAGCCAAAGCTTTAGCCGCATACCTATTTGACAGCGAAGAATCCCTAGTGCGGATTGACATGTCCGAATACATGGAAAAACATGCAGTATCCCGCTTAATCGGCGCACCTCCTGGATATGTAGGCTACGAAGAAGGCGGACAATTAACTGAAGCAGTACGTCGCCGCCCTTATGCTGTCATCCTCTTCGACGAAATCGAAAAAGCGCACCCGGATGTGTTCAATATCTTCCTGCAAATTCTGGATGATGGACGTGTGACTGATGCTCAAGGTCGAACTGTAGACTTTAAGAATTCGATTATTATCATGACTTCCAACATCGGATCGCAATATATCCTCGATATCGCTGGAGATAACGGACGTTATGACGAAATGCGCCATCGAGTTATGGAAGCAATGCGGAATAGTTTCCGTCCTGAATTCTTGAACCGCGTCGATGAGTTTATCATCTTCCACTCTTTGAATCGCCAAGAATTACGCTCTATTGTCCAGTTGCAAGTAGCGAGATTGACACAAAGACTGAGCGATCGCAAGATATCTCTGAAACTGTCTGATACTGCTCTTGACTTTGTTGCCGAAGTAGGATACGATCCAGTTTTTGGTGCGCGTCCGTTGAAGCGAGCCATTCAGCGCGAGTTAGAAACTCCGATTGCGAAAGAAATCTTGCGCGGTAAATTTACTGAAGGCGACATCATCTATGTGGATGTAGAAAATGAGCGTCTTTCGTTGAAGCGGCTAAGTTCGGATGTGTTAACTACGCAATAAGCGATGAAGTCGAACCGTAGATCGCGCGTATCGTAGCGAAACCTTTCTGACTTTTCACTCTTGTGTTCAGAACCTCTCCCCCAAAGACTCTCCTGCAAGGAGAGGGGAGAGAATGTACTCCCTCAAAGAAAAGTAGGGAAGAGAGTCGGGGGGTTAGGTTTGACGTTAGGTTTTCCACATGACGTGAAAAGGAAAGGAGAGGGCAGATAAAAATCGCGAAAGTTCAAAATCCAGAACCTGGTTGCTGCAAAAACTCTTCTTCTGCGGGTGTAGATGGTCGTCCGAGAATGATATTGCGGTGGGGGAAGCGACCAAAGCGGGATATTACTTCCATGTGACGGACAGCGTACTTAATTGTCTCGTTGCTGTCGGGGTCTTCACGGAGTTGTCCAAATAGTTCTACTGATTGCCGCTGGTGATCGAGGTTTTCGCTGTGTTCAAAGGGAAAATAGATAAACCAGCGTTGTACGGGTAGTAATTGACTGTCGTAGTCTTGGGCAATGGCGTATTGGGCGATGGAGAGGGCTTGCCAGTCAGTGGCGAATGCTTGGGGTGTGCCCTGAAACATATTGCGAGGAAACTGATCTAGTAACAGAATTAGTGCCAAGCTGCTATCGCTAGAGTGTCTCCATTCGTCTAGTTCCCCCGCTGCGGCTTGGGTGTAATCAGGGAGAAACTGGTTCCTGATTTCTAGATCAAACTCGGGTTGTTTACTAAACCATACTTGCCGAGGTTTGCCGTAACTCGCATCACTCGGCTGACCAAACCAAAAATTGAGAATGTGTTGTGGTTGTGACATTACTTTTACTTTGCTTATTGTAAAAATACTGGAATTAGCAGCGGAACCATTGGTACAGAAGGTCTCGCTCAAGGAGTGCTCTGACACTCGCACGTAGGTGTAGCCTGAAGAGTACGAATGTTTCGCCCATACAGCTAGACAAACAAAAAACCGCTCTCGGCGGTCTTGGTTGAATTAGCCCCGGACTTTAGTTTGTGGTAAAAAGCGTAACTTTGGCAAGGGGTTAACTAAACCTTACAAAGTTCGTGCCGCATATTACGCATATTCTCAGGCAATTCAAGGTGCATTGCCTGTTGAATAAACATTGAGGGAATAGGTATATTTGGTGTCGCTTTTACAGTGTATGTAAGTAAAGTCCCTGTGCCGCAATCTTGAAGTTTTAAATTTGCCGTAAAATCAGCAAAAGTGCCTTTTTCGAGCAAAAATTCAATTTGCTGACCTATTACCTCGAATACATTGAGGTAAATTTCAACTTGAGCCGTTAAGATAAAAAAACTTTTTTGTGCTACTTGATATAAACGTTTAACTTCGCCACGCTGGAGTACTTCGCTTTTGGTGACATCGGGGAAGTAATTTACCCAGCGAGGATAATCTGTTACCTGTTTCCAGACATGTGTACGCACTAGGGGGAGATACATTGCTGCAGTCACAGCGCCACCCCAGGCTGTATGCGATCGCGTTTGCACTAAAATTTCACCTTGCAGTAGGCGTAATTGTTGGTCGTGGCTCCAATAGGGATCGAAGCCGACAGGAATTGATTCTAAGGGGGAAAAGGTGACCATAACGATTTCAACTACTCCTCAACACATCCAATACCACTGGAAACTTCCAGCTATTAAACTTGATTTAGCCACAGTAATTTGTCTAAGTTTGTAACCTTTGCTTAATCTTTAACAAACTTGCACACTCTCAGGTTATTATTCCCCAAATCTTTACATTCATATCATTACTTTTGGTAGTGGTTAATTCCTCATTCTGATCGTCACGCTCAAATCCGGAATGTTCACTAGAATGATTTTTATAGGTAGTAAGTATTGGAGATCGCTGATAGTGAGTCAATCTTCTAGGTTAAACAGTAACTTGACACGGGCTTTTGCCGTTCTTTTGGGTATCACTTTAGCTGTGTGGATACTTAGAGGCTTTGGTTTGCTGAGTTTTATGCCGGGGGGAGTGCTATTGCTATTGTTATTTTGTGCGATCGCTACCGGAATTTTGAGTTATGTCCAAAAAAGATGGCTACGGTTTTAATATCTAAAGACGAACTAACTTTTATCTCGGTAAAAAATCCAGAATCGCCGCATTGACTGCTTCTGTTGCTCCGGAAGAAGCGTCATGATCGCAATTGGGAATAATTTTCAATTGTGAATTAGGAATGCGGGAGTGTAATTTTTCGCCATCACTAGGTGGATACCATCGATCTCGTTCGCCCCATAATATGAGGGTAGGACACTTAATCGCACTAAGATGATTTTGAATTTTGGCGATTAAGCTTGGCTTACCTACTTGTAAACACTCAATTTCCTGAGCAGCTATATGCAACTCTTCCGTAACTTTACTGAGAGTACCGGGAAATTCCACAAACGGGTAAGTCATCCAATACACATCTTCTGGAGTAAGAGTCTCGGGACTATACAGCAAAGTGCGCCGTTCTGTCGCCATAATTTCTCTGAGTAAGGGAGCTAATAGATAGCTCACACGGCTATGGTCAATAGCTTGGATTACTTCTAAAGGCATTTTTGAGAGCAACCACATGCCTAAATTTGGTAAGCCGGTAGGGAAGATGGGTACGTTGACGACAACTAATTGGGCGACTAACTGTGGGTATTCCTGAGCTACTGCTAGGGCGTTTAATGCTCCTAAAGATTCAGCGACAATCACCGCTCTTTGATCACATAGTCCTTGGATAATTCGCTGTAGTTCAATGACTTGATGACCTACCTTTTCTCTCTGCAGAGGTTTTTCGGAAAAGCCGTAGCCTTTAGCATCAAAACAAATTACTCGAAAGTATTGAGATAGTGGCTCAACGCTACAGCGCCAATTGTAGCTCCAACTACCAATACCATGAATTAAAAATAGTGGTTTCCCTGTGCCTTTTTCGCCATAGGCGATTTGTACAGGATAGCCATTAGCGTCAGTAATAGTCAGACTTTGCCGTCCTCGGGGAAATGTTGCTTGCCACCAGTCTTGCATCATAAAGTGGTACGGAGTGATTTGCTCCTATATAATTAGCATGTTTTATTTAAGACGAACATATCAAGTATTAGTACTTAGGAAAAGCTAGATTGCAAATAGATCAATAGTAGTCAACAATGTTAAAATCGCCGGAAACAAAGATAGCATAACGTTGAAGGCGATTTCTGATCACACCACAAGTCGGCAAGTTTTTTATTCTTGCCATTTTCGCTCCTTCAAAGCGAATCAAATGTTGCCTCGGTTTGGGTACGGGATGTCGGGTGTGGGGTCTGGGGTCGTATGCTCTTTGATACCATTACCTCTAATCTCACATTTATCTAGAGTAATATCTTTAGAAATACCAAAATTTACACACTATTACGTCGATGTCGTCAAGCTATTCAGATACACATTCACTACCCATTCACACTTTTTAATCTATGAGTTACGAGGTAACAAACTGGTTAACGGAAATTAAGGCACTTAAAGAGCAGCTAGCAGAACTTCAAAGCGATCGCAATGCAGCTTGGGAAAGTGCCGAAAAATGGCGACAACTCTACTCGACTGAAGCCCAGCAACGCCGCACAGAAACTAAGTTGTCGCAACAAGCAATTGCCTCACTCAAAGCGGAAATTGACCAACTGCGTGGTCTTCCAGAAGTGCCAATCCATGAAGATGGCTCTACTAGCGATGTTCAACAAGAAATAGCACAACTGCAATCTATAGACGAATTGAAGGCAAAACTAGTAACAGTGCTCTCGGAGAGGGAACGCTTGCTACAAGCTTTAAAAAGCGAGCAAACCAACCACTCTCAAACCCGCAAAAGCCTAACGACTGCTCTAGGCGATGCTATTGATCGCCTGACGAGGGAACGCATCGAGCCGCAAAGTGTGGGACTGGGGAAGTAGGGAGGGGGGGAGTGGGGGAGTGGGGGAAATAAAATTTTTAGAATTTAATATTCATTATTGACACTCTCCCTATCTCCCTATCCCCCTATCCCCCTATCCCCCTATCCCCCTATCCCCCACTCCTCTATTCAAATCCCATCACCTCAGCGACGGCTTTGAGTTCAGGTTCTACTCCCTGTTTAAATTGATTTTGACAGTGTTTAATCGCTGTGTCTGGGTCTTTGAGTCCATTCCCTGTCAGTACGCAAACTACTGTTGCACCTGTAGGTATCTGGTCTTTAACCTGCAACATCCCAGCGACAGAAGCAGCACTGGCGGGTTCACAGAATATTCCTTCTGTAGAGGCTAATAGTCTGTAAGCATCCAGGATTTCTGCATCGGTAACGGCGTGGAAACTTCCCCCAGAAGCTGATTTGGTAGCGATCGCTTTCTGCCAGTTGGCGGGGTTACCAATCCGAATTGCTGTGGCTAAGGTTTCTGGATGCTCTATTGGCTGACCTGAGATCAGCGGAGCCGCGCCGGAAGCTTGGAATCCCATCATCCGAGGTAGACGCGTACACATCTGCATTTGGTGGTATTGACAAAAACCCATCCAGTATGCAGTGATATTACCGGCATTGCCGACAGGAATACATAGCCAGTCAGGAGCATCACCTAGTGCTTCGACAATTTCAAACGCGGCTGTTTTTTGTCCTTCCAGGCGGTAAGGATTAACTGAGTTCACCAAAGTCACTGGGTAAGTATCTGACATTTGGCGTACAATTTCTAGCGCTTTGTCAAAATTACCTTTGATGGCTAGTACCTCGGCTCCATATAATAATGCCTGCGCCAATTTACCTAAAGCTACATAACCATCGGGAATCAGTACAAAGGCTCGCATTCCTGCACGTTTAGCATAGGCGGCGGCGGCGGCGGAGGTGTTACCTGTGCTGGCACAAATTACTGCCTCTGCTCCCGCTTCTTTGGCTTTGGAAATTGCCATTGTCATCCCCCGGTCTTTGAAGCTACCAGTAGGATTGAGACCGTCATATTTGACAAAAACCTTAACTTGTCTCCCAATCCGCTCTTGCAAACCTGGTGCTGGAATTAGCGGAGTGTTGCCCTCATGAAGGGTAATGACGGGGGTTTTGTCGGTCACTGGCAGGTATTGGCGATAGGCTTCTATCAGTCCATGCCAGGTTGGGCGATGAGATTTAGCAGCAATTAGGCTGATCACGGTATCTAAATTTTCTTAATTACAACTTTTTTACGCCAGTAAAATCTAGCAAAAGGTAGATTTTTGGCTTTTTTTTACGATCTTATCGTGATTCGTAATGCAATCTACTGAAGTTTGGCGGATTTCTTGCAATAATTTGACGATGAATCACACTCGATCTCAAAAGATTAAGTTAAGATATCTTAACACTTCAAGTAAGCATTTATATCTACCATCCCCATGTCCATTATTTGTTCACCTAGCCGACTAACCCAAACACCCAACCAGGCACCAATGGATAACTCCAAGATCCACGAGCGTGATTTATCAAAATCTTTGGAACAAGTCGAGCACCAAGTTAAGTTTCTCCATCTACAAGCCGAAATAGAATCACTACTACAGCAGTTGCAAATCCAGAAGCAGCAGCGGCTAGCAACTAATTAAGAATGCTGCGGTTCATTGTTGACATATGATTAACCATTCCTGGTAGCAGAAGTTACTAAAATGTAGCACAGGTCACTCAAAGCGCTGAGCCTTGGTACTCCAGCGCTTGAGATGGTAGTTTTTGCCAGCTTCAACTAATAAAACTGGGGGTTGTTGTTCTGTGAGAGTGGCGATCGCACTCAGAACTTCTCCTGTAGATTTGCGAAAATCACTATATATAACTTTACCATCGCTGTTGAAAATTACCGTCTGAGGACGAGATTTTTGGTTGTCTTTAGTAGTGGATGCGCTTCGCAAGGCAGCGATCGCTTCGTGAGAAATTGTCAATACTGTTTCTGGTTGACCGTTACCAGTTAAATCAATCGTCTGAACTGGCCAATGTCCGATCTGTTGCTGAAGCAGCGGAACACTGGGGATCGTTCCGGTCGGGAGTTGACCTGATTTTTGCAACTCGCGCCACAAATTGGGTAAGAGTATTTTTACAAATGGTGGCTGCTGTGTGCTGAGTTCTGCCAAAGTAATTGGTGACGGCTGCACCCATTGGATTGCGCCGCTAGTGAGGGCGAGGGTCGGTTGAGAATTAGATTTAGTGGGAGGTAGGGCAGTTGTCGGTTCGGTTAATAGCCGCAAAATTCCCCCACGCAGTTGCATGGCTTTGATGGTGGCGGTTGTGGTTTCCTGCTGTCCATCCGACCAAACTACAATCTCAATTTTTGCGTCAGAGAGCAAGCCTAATTGCTGCGATAAGAACTTGGCCTCTTCAATTTTTGGTAAGTTTAGTTGGGGAAATGGTTCATACAGCCAACTTTTGCCGTCATAAAAGGCAGCGACTTGGACTGCATACCATTGACGATCCTGCTGTTGTGACGCCAATGGCTTGTCTTTCTCTTCAAGTTGCAACCACTCGGTTTGATTCACCTTAGCGATTGGTTGGACTGAACCAACGATGCGGCTATGGGCATCAGTTTGAGTGGTTTTCGTTGTATAGTCACCATTTAGGCGTTTGAGCAAAGTTTGAATATAAGTAATATTCTCTGGGGTAGCCTTTCGCTCTTCCAACCAAGACGAAGCTTTTGGTTCTCCTTGTTGTGCGGCTAAAATTAGAGCACCCCAAGCTTTCACCTCTAGTCTGTCGGGTTTTACCTTTAATGCGGCTTCGACTCGGTGCCATAAGCGTCCGGAATCTGCTTTGAGTAAGGGAACAACTTCTTGGGTATTTTCTCTTGAGGCGCTAAATACTTGTAAAGCTTTTTCCCAGCGACCGTCAATTAAATTCGCTAGCACTTGCTGTCCAGGACTTGCCCAAGATTTATCAGCTTGAGCTTGAGTCAGTTGGGAGTGTAGGCGAATCAACTCCATTTGCGCTTCGGCTTCGGGTGTTTTGCCGTGTTGCTGCTTGATAAATTCCAGCCATTTATTTGCTGGAGACCATAGTCCACTACGGGCAATACTCAAAGCTTGTTGGTATGCGGGATCTTTGAGTGCTGGTTCGGTGAGGGAAATCGGCGTTAATTCAACTGTGCTGAGGAATAACTTGACCGCTTTGACTTGATAAACGCGCAACTGTGGTTCTAAACCGACTGTTTGGTCAACAACTAACTCTAATGTTTTGTTAGGTGATTGTCGCCATTTAGGTATTTGTCCGGTTGTACTGGTCCAGGGTGACAACAGTTCTAGGTGCTTGTGTTCAGGATCGTAATTGACAATGTAACCGTAAGCGATCGCATTGCTTCCTTGTTGGCGCTGTCCTTTTAAATAAAACCAAATTCCTGGGGCTGGTGTTTTGCCTTCATACTTTTGCAACTCGGTTAGAGGTAGAGGAGTGCTAGAACCGGCGCTATCGGAGTCATGATTAACTAAAGGCGCAATTACAAAGGATTCCTCTGGCCCAGAAATCGGTAATTCACTTGCTAGTTGGTATGTTTTCCCTGTACTCCCTTTAGGCGGAAACTGTGCTGGTTGATAAACTCTCAGTTCAACTATCTGTTCACAATCTGAGTTACAACTATCACGCTGCTTGAGGATTGGTAGCAGCACGACATCATTTCCTACTGGTATCGGTTCACCTGCACTCTCAGATTGTTGTCTTAATGAGGAGCGAATTTCAGCGAGAGTCTGGGGTTGTTGGTTTTGATCGGGAAGTTGCGCCCATTGCGGTAAATGCTGATTCACCCAAGAAATTTTCCCTGGATTGAAAATAAATATAAAACTCAGCCATATACCACCAATAACTAATGTGGCACTACCGGATAAAGCGGCGAAAACGAACCATGAAGCCACCCAACTCCCTCGCGTCGTGGGGACTACCTGTGCTGGCGATTGTGATACTAGTTTGCCTGACTCTTCTGTCATCTTAATTTCTATCTACGTGAATTTGCTGAGACTTATTGGTAAGCAAATTCCTCTAATGAGACTCAGATTAGTTTTGTCTCAATGTATATATTTTTTCTCAGATGCGCCACCGAAAAGCTACGCAATGTTTTTTCGACACACTTGTTCGTAGCGTTTACCGGCACTCTCCCAGGTGTATTCTGTTTCTACGAATACTCTGGCATTGTGAGATAATTCAGTTCGTAATTCTGGGCGCTCCCATAGCTGACTAATGGCGGTGATATACTCGGTTGGTTGATTGGCGCGTAAGGCTCTTTTGGGGACATCTATTGCTAGTCCTTCTAAACCGCGATCGCTCCCGACAACGGGAACACCAGCCGCCATCGCTTCTAAAGTTTTATTCTTGATGCCAAAGCCAGTCCGGAGAGGGACGACACAAATGGTTGATTGATGGAGATATTCTGCCATTGACGCGACGCGACCAGTGACTACCACTCCTGGCAAATCTTGTAGTTGCAGTATTTCAGGTGTTGGTTTCGCACCAACAATCTTAAAAGTGGCTTGAGGATAGCGTTCAAGCAGGAGAGGGAAGACTTCTCTGGCAAAAAACTTGGCTGCATCTATATTATGGGAGGCGTCCATCGCGCCGACGAAGATTAACTGATATCCGTTGGGGTCGTGGGTGCGATAGGGGAATAACTCTAGGTCTACACCGTTGGGAATGACGGAAATTTCAAGATCTGGACGGAGTTGGCGAAATTCTTGGCGATCTTCTGGGGTGGTGACGACAATATTGGCGAATTTAGCGCAATAGCGTTTTTCATAACGCGCTAGTACCAAAGACAAATATAAGCGATCGCGTAGGGCATTGGGTGAAGCACCCATATTTAAATGGTCGCGAATCCAGCCATAAACCGAACTATGCACATCCACCACCGTATTTACACTGTGGCGAAATTCTGGACGCACATAAATTTCATTCACACTATGTTCGCAAGTAATAACATCGCATTTTTTCTCTCGGACATAACGATCTACTAAAGCTTGAATTTCCGGCGCATAGCGATGTAAAACATTAGGAGGAGTCGCTTTAATCACTGACTCAGCAAAGCGTCCGGCTTTTGCTAACAATCCCCCACTTAGATCCGGTTCTGGAGGTAAGGGAAAAACTATAAGTTCTTGTACCCATCTACGTAATTCTGCTATCTCCTCGTCGGAAACCCCTGAATGCTGTTGCGTCACTAAAGTCACATCATGATGCTGATGAAGATATTTCAGTAGATTAAAAGTTCTAATTTCCGTACCACCACGACTAGGGGGATAGGGAAAGGTGGACGATAGCATCAGCATCCGCATATAATTTTCGTGATCCTTGGATTTATTGATATATTTTTCACATCTAATATAACTAAAGAAATGAGTAACAACCCCTTTTTGTCTATTATTACTGCTACGCGCGGAAACTTCACTGATTATTGGCTGGAGCAATTATTGAAAATTCAGGGAGATATTCAATTTATTTTAGTTTATCCTCCTGGAGCGACAATTAAACAGATTGATGATCGTCGTATCCAAACCTTAATCAGTCCTTACAAGGGTGAAGTGATGCAGCGGTTCTTAGGGTTACTGAATGCCACAGGTGACTATGTGATGGCATTAGATGACGATGATTTTGCTCATCCGGATATTTTAGATTTAACTAGAAGATATTTTCAGATTTTCCCGGAAAGCTGGGTGTTAAGATTGAAAATTCAAAATGTTGATGATGATGATGAAGTGCGGATTCGCCAAGATTGGCAAGCGATTCCGAATGTTGAACAACTTGAGATCTGTAAAAAGACCCCAGAGAATCCTTTTCCCTTTCAACAAGGTAATTACAAAGGTTTATTAGAAGTGCCAATTAGTCCTTTAGATAAACCTTTAGATATTCGGCATATCATCTTCCCTTGGCAACAAAGGACAGACCAAAATGGAATTCATTTTGAAAATTTTAATAATAAAGTCTGGAAAAATGAGCGGGTGAAACCAGCACTAAATGAGTTATCTGCAGCCATGAATATTTTGGGTGCTTTAACTTGGGTACCATCTTGGAGTTTGGATCGACTATTAGGTTTATTTATTCAGGCGAAGTTCTATCAAAAAGAGGCAATTATCGGTCACGCTATGCCTCAACCAGAACAAATTAGATTTATTTACAAAGACCCAGCCTCAAAAGTGCCAAGATTATATTTAGCAGCAGATGTGTTGTTAGTTAAATGTTATCCCCAATATGGATATTTATGGAATCTCTTCTTTTGGCAGGTATATACAATACCGCGAATTGTCGGGAAAGGGTTAAAGTTGAAGTTTAACCGCAAAGTAAACTAAGGACGCAAAGAGAAGAATTTCACATATAGCGTTTCTTAATCCAGTAAGGTACAACAATTTTAAATCAACGCCGGGGCGCAAGCCTTGCGCCCCTACAAACTTACCTCATCTAGCTGGTAACTGCTATATATAGATTGAAGAAATTCAATTAAATAGAATCTGTGACCAAGTATCAACAATAGCTACCATCCTATCGCTACTGATGCCTTGATTTGTCTTGCCATACTTGACTTTCACTCTTGCAATTACATCTTTTAAAGAGTCAAACTTTGTATTCTCGCGTTCTTTGACTACTGTTTCTGCAATTTGAACAGCTAAATTATCATTAAAGCCAGCAGTTCTTAATCTTAAAGCCAATGCAGATAAACTAAGAGTATTAAATGCCTCTAATGGTGAAGTCGGTTTTAGTGGGGTTTCAATTTCTTTGAACTTCGCTACTATTTCCTGTCTTTCTTTTATCTGTTCTGTCCGCAACTCATTAAATTGCTTTTCCAACCGTAACTCAAGATTAGCAAGCCGGGATTCTATATTTGTAGTATCAGAATTTGTAGTATTAGATGATTTTACTACTTCTTTTGTAGGTTCAGCCCCTCTTAAAACTGTAGCTTGCTTAAGAATTATTTGCTCGCTTTTAGGTGAAATCACAAATGCATTTACCATTTCGCCTTGGCGAGCATTTTGTTCTTTAGCCCTAACAGCGGCGTAATATTCACGATGACCTTCAACGACAGTATAACTTTCTTCCCCTGTCGCTTTTAAAACTAATGGTCTGATAATTCCCCCGCTTTCGAGAATCACATCAGCAAGGTTTTCTAAATCAGCTTCAGGAAATGTTGAGCGAGGAACATTAGAAGTAATACTTTTTACATCTACCAAAGCAAAATTAATCATTAGTTAACTCTCCATTTTTTTTGACACTTCGTCAGCTAAAATCTCAAATTCACCAGCAGCAAGTTGAGTTGCTTGTGAAGATTTTATATCGGCAAATTTAATTACAGATTTGGGATCTGGATATTCTAAGTCACCTACTTGGATGGTCTGATTCATGCATTCTGATAAAACTGAACGATCATAAATAACTGCATCCATTAAAGGAATCTCGTAACGGTCTGTGATTACACTTCTCTGTTTAGGAAAAGTATATTCTAAAAATTTAGAGTTAGTGGAAATTTTAGAAGCAAGAACACCAATGATTTTTAGTGGTGGTTTACCCATCATCTCTTTAGATTCGTCAATTTCCTTAACAAAATTCTTGACTGTTGGTAAACCTTGGTTGGCAAAAGGTTTCAAATCGGAAGGAATTATCAGATAGTCAGCAGCAGTCAGTGCAACTTGAGCATACAAATCTCTAGAGGGTGGAGTATCAATAATTACAATGTCATACTCATGTTGAACTTTTTTGAGCTTAGCTACTAATCTACGGGAGCATCCCAGTTTTTATTTAGCGAACGCAAATTAATCCGTTGAGATAAGCACAGCGATGCGCCAGCACTTGAGGAACATTTTCAGCTTTCCACTG
>Ga0209512_1002158_pt1 | contig 21756 bp, 22 predicted proteins | sample frozenSSSSmetaG_FD_184142 | JGI IMG/M metagenome (GOLD analysis project Ga0209512, IMG submission 184142) | Glacier valley bacterial and archeal communities from Borup Fiord, Nunavut, Canada, to study Microbial Dark Matter (Phase II) -... | ecosystem: Environmental > Aquatic > Freshwater > Ice >...
ATCTAAAAATCAATACCATGAAAACTTTTAAGAAATTTTACATCGGAAAAGGAAAGCAAGTTGAAGGTCTGAACATTGCAAAATGTACCTGTCGCCTGGAAGATCTTGAAAAATTCAGCTACGAATACGACGGCGTCAGATACGTCACATTCGAAGTGGCTAAAATGAAACAAGCCGATAATTTCGGTCGCGACTACACTCTTTACATTTCCAAAAAGGAAGAAACAGAAGAAGCTGAAAGAGAATCAAAAAAAGCTTCAAAAAAGGCAAAGAAATCCAAAAGGGAATTGGAACCTGCCGGTAAAGAAGGAGATGATCTTCCCTTCTGAAAAACCGAAAAAAGCCTTAAAAACAAGGCTTTTTTTGTGGTCAGATTATCGAAAAACGAAAAGTGAATTAGAAGAAATTGTTGTTTCCGAAAAGGCTGAAGCATACCCAACTGTTAGGCAGATACAAGAGATCCTTCATGTTGACAATTCAACCCTCTGGCGATGGAATAAGAAGGGTTACCTTAAAACAATTGAGTTTGGTGGCGGACGACGATATAAGATGAGTGATGTGAAAGCACTTCTTCATGAAGATGGCATTGGTAATCGGAAAAACAAATGAATGCCAACTCTGTTTCGGAAAAGATCAATTGGAAGTGTAATAATGATCCCTCGATGCTTAGTCCAATTGGGGAAAAACTACTTGAAGAAATAAAAACAACTCCTTTACAGCAACGTCAGTTTCATAAAGAAAAACCGTTACCTGAAATACCCTGGTTTCAGAATCGCCAGAAACCTGAAGATACAAAGTAAATTGATACTTTTTCAGTTAACACAACATTTCAATTCTTTTATAATTCATTAACCTTAAAAATTAGGACGGTAGTCATATTAAACCCATATTTGCATTACGTTTTTAATTTCATCAATTTTTTTGATGAAGCAAAAGGATGGCGCCTCACGGTGCTGTCCTTTTCAATGAATACTAATTTCGAATGATAATCTAGCTGCGCCAGTGCGACATGAATTTGTAAGAAAAGAGCATATTAACCCAAAACCAGTGTTTCGTGGCCTTCCTAAAAACGGGATGAATGCATCGACGTCTTAAAAATGTGTGAATTTTGCAACTATTTCACAAAATTATGCAACAACTGCCGGAATTAAAGGGGTCATTTTTGTGATGTGATAATAATGTCACAAAAATATAATAAAAATTAATGAAACTTAAAAACGTATCACCAATCATAGCACTGCTTATGGTTGTTTTAGTTTCCGGTTGTAGTAAAGATTTAGGACCAAATGGATCTGCCGGAATGCCTTCAGACATGAATTCGGCTAATGTTAATTTGAAAAGTGGATCATTGGCAGAGGTAAATCTTGGTGTTGCCGGTGATTTTGTAATTTTGTCAAAAACCGGAGTTACCGATGTCTATAAATCGGCAGTTTTAGGTGATGTAGGTACAAGTCCAATCACGGGTGCAGCAATGTTGTTAAAATGCAATGAGGTTACAGGTACAATTTACACCGTCGACGCTGCAGGTCCACTACCATGTAGGGTGACTAATGCTACCAGGTTAGGTATTGCCGTCCTTGACATGCAGGCAGCTTATACCGAACTTGCCGGACGTATTAATCCTGATTTCCTGAATTTAGGTGCCGGAAATATCGGAGGTAAAACACTTACACCTGGTCTTTATAAATGGACCAGTCCATTGATCATCCCAGCTGATATTACAATTTCAGGTGGTCCGAACGATATCTTTGTATTCCAGCTTAACCAGACTCTAATGGTGAGTTCAGCAGTTAGGATGACGCTGGCCGGTGGTGTACAGGCTAAGAATATTTTCTGGGTGTCAGCTGGCGCTGTAATCCTTGGTACGACTAGTCATTTGAAGGAAACATCATTGGAAAGACAAGCATTAGCATGCTGACCGGCTCTACAATCAACGGAAGGATGCTTGCTCAAACTGCAGTAACCTTACAGATGAGTACAGTTGTAATGCCATAAGTAATTGCATATCCAAAATACATAAAGAGGCTGTCCTGATCGGGATGGCCTCTTTTGTTTTATCTACTATTTTATAATACGCAACAAATATAATATATGAAACCAGCTGCAAATTAATTATTTTCCAAATATATGCATTATGTTTATTTAATTGATTTTGTCCAGATAATGTTTCTTTACTATACTTAATTTTACATTTCTGCTATACCAGAAATGTAACCTAAACATTATATTGCTATTATGAACTTGACAGATAGAATTTAAAGCCTAAAAAGAAGGATTGGTGCAAATAACGAAACTGAAGTATATACCTGACATTCAAAAAACTAAAAATGTGTGAATTTTGCAACTTATATCTAGAATTATGTAACCTTTTAAAAGTTCGCCGGTGCAATTTTGCATTGTGATAATAATGTCACAAAAATATAATAAAAATTAATGAAACTTAAAAACGTATTGCCAATTGCATCAATGCTTTTGGTTGGATTAATGTCCGGTTGTAATAAAGATCAGGATTCATCTTTATCTTCCGCTATGTCTCCGGGAGATAAAGCAGGAGCTAATCAGCTAAAAAGTGCCACGTTGGCATTACCTTTAGTAAATCTTGGGACAGCCGGTGATTTCGCAATTCTATCAAAAGCAGGAATTACGAATGTCTTTAAATCTACAATTACCGGAGATATTGGATCAAGTCCAATTACAGGTGCAGCTATTCTGGTAAGTTGTGCTGAAGTGACCGGGACAATTTTAGCTGTTGATGCTGCCGGTCCACTGCCTGCCAGTGTGACAAACCCCACCAAATTAGGTATTGCAGTAGGCGACATGCAGGCTGCATACACCGACGCTGCTGGACGTGCTAACCCTGATTTCTTAAACTTAGGAGCTGGAAACATTGGCGGCCTTACTCTTACACCTGGTCTGTACAAGTGGACAACTGGTCTTCTTATCCCTTCGGATGTAACCATTTCTGGTGGTCCAAACGATGTCTGGATTTTCCAGGTTACCGGCTCCCTTACTTTGAACAATGCGGTGAAAATTAACCTAATGGGAGGTGCACAGGCAAAAAATATCTTTTGGCAGGTAACCACTGCTGTTAGTTTGGGAACAACGAGCCATTTTGAAGGAAACATTCTTGGCCAGACCAGTATTAGTTTGCTCACAGGTGCATCAATTAACGGAAGGTTACTGGCACAAACTGCTGTAGCACTTCAAATGAGTACTGTTACGGTTACGCCCGCTGATGCACCAGATGCTGTATTACCTACTGTAAATTCAACAGAACCAATCAATAACGCCACTGGTGTAGCGTCTAACAAGGCAATTGTTGTTAACTTCAGCGAAGCAATGGATATAGCAACAATCAACGCCTCCACATTTACCTTAATGCAAGGAACAACCGTTGTTGCAGGCGCAGTAACCTACACAGGTTCAAAGGCTACTTTTATTTCAACAAGCAACCTGGAAAACGGCAAAATATATATCGCAACAATTACATCCGGGGCTAAAGATATTGCAGGCAATGCTCTTGCAAGCAACCATACTTTCAGTTTTACCACCGAAGTTGCAGCAGACATTATTTTGCCCGTGGTAAATTCAACTGTTCCGCAGAACAATGCTACAGGTGTTGAGCTTAACAAAGTAGTTTCATTAACATTCAGCGAGGTAATGAATCCTTTAACAATCAACGCTTCAACTTTTACCTTAATGCAAGGAACAGTAGCAGTTTCAGGAGTTGTCGCTTATTCCGGCACAACAGCAACCTTTACACCTTCAGTTATCCTTGTTTCCGATCTGGTTTATACTGCCACGATAACAACCGGAGCAAAAGACTTAGCTGGCAATTCGCTTGCGGCCAACTCTGTATTGAGTTTCACAACCGTTGCTTCAGTTCCATCGTCAACTCTTGCGGCGGTAAACCTTGGGGTTGCCGGCAATTTTGCGATTCTGTCAAAAACCGGAGTTACCGATGTCTATAAATCTGCTATTACTGGTGATGTTGGCGCAAGTCCAATTTCTGGTGGAGCAATTCATGCAACATGCGACGAAGTTGCAGGGACAATATACACTGTCGATGTTAACCGCCTTATTCCCTGTGCTGTAACAAATCCAAGCATGTTAACCACGGCTGTGAGTGATATGGAAGCAGCCTACACTGATGCCGCCGGACGAGCGAACCCTGATTTCAAAGAATTTGGCGCCGGAAATATTGGTGGCAAAACACTTACACCAGGTCTGTATAAATGGACGAGTGGGGTTATCATTCCAACAGAGGTTACTATTTCGGGTGGTCCTAACGATGTTTGGATATTCCAGGTTGCCGGAAACCTTACGATGAGTGCAGCGATGAAAATTATTTTAACAGGAGGTGCACAGGCTAAGAATATTTTCTGGGTTACAGCCGGTTCCGTTACTATTGGAACAACCAGCCATTTTGAAGGAAACATTTTAGGGCAGACAAGTATCAATTTGCTAACTGGCTCTTCAATTAATGGAAGGATATTAGCGCAAACGGCTGTAGCGCTTCAAATGAGTACAGTTATAAAACCATAATCCATATACAGAAATTAAAATCTCAAAAAGAGGTTGCCGAAAGGTTAGCCTCTTTTTTCCTCTTTATTTTGGTTTTATGGCTACAGCTGGAACCATACTAAATTAACAGTAACCAAAACAAGACAATGGACACAGAAATAGAAGGGATTAATTTTACAAAATACCAGAGATAGTACAGGCTCTCAAGGTGACACCGCAATCAGTAATATCCTACATTAAACAGGGAAAGCTCAGGAGCCATAGAATATTTTATTACAGAGAGAAACCTCAGCGAGATTATAGGGTTCCCGGTATACCTGGTAAAAGATGAATATTTGAAACTGGATGAGATTCAAATAGCCTACTATGTAATAGCAACCTTAGGAAGAGGGAGTTTATACACCGCTAAGGATAGGGCCACTCAGATTAAGAACCTCCAGGAGAAAATAAGGGCTAAAAATAATTCTATCAGTTAATACAAAGAATATGAAAGACATAGAGAAAGTCTTAGAGTATATAAGAGGAGGTTCTGAGGGCGTGTTAGACTTGAGATGGGGAATACTCTCAGGGGCTCGCCTTATAGGAGCCGACCTTAAAGGAGCAATCCTTAGAGGAACAACCCTAAGAGGTGCCGACCTTTCAGATGCAAACCTTACAGGGGCTGACCTTAGAGGAGCAAACCTTACAGGGGCTAACCTTTCAAGGGCTAACCTCTCAGATGCAAACCTCTCAAGGGCTGACCTTACAGATGCAATCTTTACAGATACAATCTTTACAGGGGCTAACCTTACAGAAAATTAAGGGCTTAGTTAAATTAATCTAACTGCTATAAATCTTACATTACAGAAAAAAATCAATTATCCACCCTAAGTGGACTATTCATCCACTACTGTGATATAACGCCAAAATTCCCAAACGGGTATTAAACAAATTGGGAGGGTTGGCTGTTGGCCGGAGTCTGATTCTTGTTGCTGCGATCACCTTAGAACGCCTGCGTAAAAGAGGGTACGAGGCTATGCTTACTTATTACGAGAAAATCGCTCCGCATCTTAATGAACCGCTGTATACGAGAACCGTACGTACAGTGGTGTGAGAGCCTCTCCCTGCCAGTGTTTACTGGTGGTGAGGGCTCCCTCGATTAGCAAACGATTTTTTATCTCAAGGCTTGTTCATAATTTGTAAGAATCAAATCTCGTATCAAATTGGAATTATGTTGGTTTATCAAAATAATAATTCCCCAATCAGATTTTTTATCGTAGGCAATAACTGAAGAACATGCAAATGTGTCTCCTGTTTTATAAAAGAAGATGTCATCTCCGTTTCTTTCAATTTCCTGTCCTAAACATATTTCGCTTTTTGTATTTTTGAATAATGTCTTTTCGGTTATTGCAGTTGCCTTTGAGATTTTTCCCTTATCTGATAAAAGGATATTTAACAATTTTGTCATATCCGATGTGTTAGACTTTAGCAAACCTGCTGGTGCAGATAACGAATTCCATTCAAAATAGTCTTGTTCAACTCCGTTTATATCGTATCCGACAACTTTATTTTTTACATTTAAAGCTGTTGTCACCGTTTGTTCCATCTTGGCAGGAACGAGGATTTTTTCTTTTACCAATGTCTGATATTCTTTGTTGTATACATTCTCTAATATGAATCCTAATAAAATATAACTAATATTCGAATATCGATAACTGCCAAAATCTAGCAATTTTGTACTGTCGTTGATAATGGAATGAATTGTTTCTTTAGTGATATCTAATGGTTGTTTAGGGTCTAACTCCATAAGTTTTTTGAAATCAAGATCAGGTAGACCAGATTGATGTGAAGCTAAATCTGATATTTTTAGTTTCCCTCTAATATTTTCGGATAACTTATATTCATCTGGTAAATAACTGTCTATAATGTCATCAATTTTTAATCTCCCTTCATCTTGAGCTTGTGCTATTAAGTTAGCAGTAAGTAGTTTTGTTGTAGACCCGATTTCAAAAATTGTATTTTCATTCACTTCCAATTCACTATTTCGACTGACTTTCCCATAATTGAAGAAATATTGTTTTCCATGCTCAATGAAGCCAATACAAATTCCTACTTCTTGATTTTTATTATGTATTCCCTGGCTAATTAATTCAATTTTATTAGCCCGAGATTGAGCAAATGTAAATTGACTTGTTATTAATAAAATAAATATGCTTTTGAATATTTTCATAATTTGTATTTTTCAATAAGTCTGATGGAAATTATTGTTGTTACAGATATTTTTTTAATTGTTTGCTAACGGTCACTTGCAAGTTGTCGTTGCGGAATTCGAAGAGCGTCAGTGTCCGCAGGACAAAGACGGTCAAGAAAGGAGCAGAGACAACGCACCGCACAAACCCCGCAATGCAATTTGCAAATTGTTACCAAACGTTTTTCATTTTTCAACCTCTAATATTTCAGAAATTAATGTCTTATATTTTTGAATATTCCTTGCAAATTGCCTTTGTAGAAAAGTCAAACTTGGAATTTCAACTATTAAAAATATGCTCCCAAATACGTAACCTGCTGCATTGTTACTTATTACTCCAAAGATTATTGCAAATAAACCTAGAATCAAAAAAATATAATTTTCCAATGAATCTATAAAGTGTTGATTAAATGAGATTTCTACATCCGTTTCATTTTCAGAATCTGTATGTTTTATCTTTCCTTTTACAATAATATGATTACGAAGAAAAGGTTGAAATCCAAAAAGTATTCGTTTACGAACTTTAAATGTCACTGAATTATTGATATCATTTTCTACATCAAAGGCAAACCCGCCAACGGACTTAAATGCGGAGTTTAATTTTTTAATAATCTCTTGAGAATCACTTTTTACTTTTAAATTCCAGACTTTCATATTTTCAGTTTAAAATGTTTGGTAACATGTGTATACTCCTGACGAAATCAGGCCTAGCATCCCTATTTGGACGTATAGGCCTGACAAGGGCAAGACTTGTCTTATAAAAATAATGTTTATACTTTACAAATCATCGAAAGGCGACTTTATTTTTTGTAAACCTTTCTCAGATACATGTGTGTAATTCTTAAAATAAATTTTGCACTTCATCAGGACGATTTTTTTGTCCTTTCCCGCTACATCGCCTCCATCTATCTTTACGAATAATCCGTGTAAACCTTTTTAAATCCGTGTAATATGGAGCCAATTCAATTTATCAGCCGTAACCTCGCACTCAAAGAGTTCGAGTTAAAGGATGCCCCCAATGGTAAACAGGTCACTTTCTCAATCAAGTTTGTAAAGAAAAACGGGGAGCTTGTTTTCATTCCGCGAGCGGTAGCTGCCGGACTACGGTTTAATATACGTGATAATTGTATGCGCGGTATACTTCCCGTTGACGCTGAAAACAATGCATCCGGTCATGTTACCCCTGTGCATATCGACGGTATCCTGGAATGGAATGGTAAAAAAATACGTATGTAAGGGCGATCCTTCGTGATCGCCTCATAGAACAACTCTTATGGCAGATATTCTCTTTAACAACGCTGGTGTTCCTTTGATTGCATATGGTAAGAGTTACCAGGCATCAACAACCGGTACCCCTTCCGAGAAACCAAAGAATGTATTACAGCCCAAATACCCAGATGAGGAATATCTTATTGTTGGGGATATCAAAATAGCGGTATGGGGGAATAACAATGATTTCCCTTCAATGGCAGACCAGGTGATCAGCAGCGTGGGTGTTTTAAATACGGGATTGAAATTCACGCGCAACTTCACGCTGGGGCAGGGTATTTTTGCCTGTACCGTTACAGATTTTGATGAGTCGGGCAATGAGGTTCTTTCCAGGGTAAAGGATAAGTCATTGATTACCTTTGCCAATTCAAGGCTGGTACGCCGTTTTATGTCTAAGGCATTGCGCGATTACCTGAAATTCGGCTGCGCCTTCGTTCAGGTCATTATGAACGCCGATGGCAGCAAAATGGTGGGCATCAATACGATTAATTCCAAATATTGCCGTTTAAGTATTGCTGATCAGAACGGGGTGATACAAAAATGTGTTGTTTCGGGTAAATGGCCCGATTCTCCCGGGCATGATCAGTTCCAGGTATTTGATGTGCTGGATGAATACGATCCTTTTGCAGACCTTCAGCGTCGCCGGTGGGCACAGAAAACAGCGGGTAAATCGTTCATCTTTGTGATCCGTGATTCATGGGGGAGCGGTGAGTATTACAGCTCTGCAATCTGGTGGGCTGCCTACCTTGCCGGGTGGATTGATATCGCCAAAAAGGTTCCCTCTTTCCTGAAGAAGGCCTACGAAAACCAGATCACCTGGAAGTGGCACATCCAGATTCCTTATGCTTTCTGGGACAAGCAGTTTCCGGCGATTCAGTTTGCAACAACAGAACTCCGTAAAGCGGCCATTGAATCCTATATGGACAGCATTGAATCCAATTTATGCGGTACCGACAATGCGGATAAACCCATCTTCACCTTTTTTGATATCAATCCCCAAAATGGCAAGGCGGAAGAACAATGGATCATTAAACCGCTGGAGAACAAATTAAGCAACGAGCAGAACCTGGTCACCTCCGCGGCGGCCAATTCCGAAATCATGTTCTCCATCATGGTCAATCCCAATGTCCTGGGTGCAGGGATGCCGGGTGGTACCTATGCCGGAAATCAGGGTGGTTCAAATATCCGCGAAGCATACCTGGTCAATATTGCCAATTGCTGGCTTGACCGCCAGGATATGCTGGACGTACTGGAACTTTTCATTCGTTACAACGGTGCAGGTGAGGATGTCGAATGGCGTTTCCGCTATACCATTTTAACTACGCTAGATACGGGAGCAGGCACCACAAAAACCCTTAGCTAGTTGTACGGGCTGCCCTACGTGGCTGCCCATTAATTCATATTTTAATCATATATCATATGCTTTTCTCAAAAGACAAAAATGCAAAGATGGAAGAGATCCGGAAATATATTTCGGTGAGCACCTCTTCAGAATTTGATACGTTGGCCCCTCACATTCAAAATGCTGAACGCGATTACCTGGTCCCTTTAATAGGGAATGATTTGTATCAAAAGCTGCTGAACTTCTGCAATGAAGATGTTCACGATCTGACGGATGAATCGGTTCAGAAAACAAATCGGCTATTATCTTTTGTCCGGTCAGCCGTTATTCACATTGCATACTGGATCGGATTCGATGTGATCAACGCCCTTATCACAGACTCGGGATTTAAACGCACCGAATCAGCCAATGTCAAAAGTTTGTTTAAGTACCAGGAAAACAACCTGAAAGATTACATGCGCACCAGCGGGTTTAACGGCCTTGATACGGTGCTTCAGTTTCTCGAATTAAATCTTGCTGATTTTAAGGAATTTGAAGATTCCCCGGCATTTTCATTATTGAAAACGTCTTTTGTTCCAACTACTTACGTATTTAATGATATTTATTTCATTAATAACAGCCGTCTTACCTTCCTGCGGATGAAACCGCATCTTCAGTTATTGGAGGAAACAGAGATCCTGCCCATCTTGGGTCCGGAAACCTATTCCTTTATTAAAGAGGAATTATCCAGGCCGGAACCGGATCCAAAGGTGTACAAAATACTTCCTTATATCCGCAAGCCGCTTGTTTTCCTTGCATCTGCAATGCTGATGGAGGAAAGCGGCGCTGACCTTACGGACAACGGCCTTTATTTTACTGCTGTATCCGCGGTACATGTAAATGACACCGAGAGTAAACCTTCCAACCCTGAACGGGTCTCCATCCTTTCAGATCGCAACCGGCAGCTAGGCAATTCCTACCTCGCTTTACTCCGCACCTTTCTATATGCCCATCCTTCAGATTGGCCGGATGCACCGAGGTTCGCAGGTAATGCACTTCAAAGAAACAATACGGATAAAAAAACTTTCTGGACATGACAAATTTGGAAATTGAATTTCCTTTTTTCTTTTTTACACGCAGGGCAAAAGGTACTTTGCCGGGTTCCTGGAGCGAACTGTCTGAAAAACAGTTTATCGCAGTTTCCACGCTCGTGAATGGCAGGGAAATTGATTTTCAGCTACTTTCAGTTTTGACTTCATTTCCAAAGCGCCTGTTAAAGGCACTCTCGCCTTACCAGCTTGCCAAATTGTCCTATCAGTTTGATTTTATCGGAAATGCTTCAAAATCGCACAACTCCTTTTTTACTGCCCGTTTGATGGGTACAAAACTTTATTCGCCAAAACCGAAGCTGGCAGGGATGACCTTTGGTCAGTTCATTTTTGCGGATGCTTATTACAATACCTGGCTTGCAAATAGAGACGATGAAACGCTCACTAAATTAATTGCATCCCTTTATCTTTTCAGCGATGAACAATTTAATGAGGCTGCGATTTCCGGCAAAAAGTCGCTGGTTGAAAAGCTTCCGAAAGATCTCCGCCTTTCAATCGCTTTCAATTATTCCCTGGTCGTTTCCTGGCTTCAGCAGGTGTATCCGCTAATCTTTCATTCCACTGGTAATCATCCTGATCCCGCCGTCAGTGCGGATGGTATCCGCCCTGATAGCCGCACCAAAGATTCCGGATGGCTAAAACTTTTTGAATCTTTGGTAGGAGATGACCTGATCCACCGGAATCAATATGCAGGACTCCCGGTGAATGTTGTGCTTAATTACCTGACAGTAAAATATAAAGAAAATGCAAGGGTTCATTCATCCTTTTAATTCGTGTAATTCGTCAAATTCGCTATAATTCGTCTAATTCGCATCTTATGAAGACAACCTTTTCCGATGTGATTCAGTATTTCAGGATGCTCGCTTCACAGCACGTTTCCATCGGCCACAGCGCTGCAGAAAAGCATTTTTACCGCTTTGAAATTGAGGAGGTACTTTCCGGTCTGAAAACGATCAATTACCCGGCTTTCATTCTGGAGGGTTACCGGTTTTCCCTGATTGACAAACAAAGCGACAACGTGCTGAAGGAGCGGACAGGGGCCTTTATCCTATTGGACCATCTTTCCGATGTTTCCGATTTCGATGCGATGCATGAATTGTGGGATCGCCTTGAATCCATTTGCGATGACATCATTGCCCGGGTGAAATCCGATAAGTACAACGCTGCAGCCAGGGCTGTCCGTGACTTTGATTTAAACAATATTGAATTTGCCTTGATCGCAAACGAGAACGATAAGAATTTCGGCATCCGTTGCACGTTTACAATTACTTCCCCTTTCTCAACAACCGTCGATCCAACAAGGTGGAATTTAAATGTTTGTGTTCCTGCTTAATTTCAAAATGAAAAATTGCAATGTCCATCACTCCTTTATCTCCACCCCGCATTAACGCGACGTCATTAACGAATACCGATGTTCAGGAGCAGAATGAAGCCGTTTCCAAATGGTCCTCGATGGTTCAGCGCCGCCTCCGGCAAAGCCTTCAGCAGTTTAATAACGGGAAGAATTCAACGGTTCAACGGCCCGGCCGTTCCGAGCGCATGCTTCGGACCAGTTTAAATTCCAAAACAAAACAAAATTATGGGGTCATTGACAGGGTCTCAATTCAGTTTGAACGTCATGGCGTTTTTGTTCATAAAGGGGTGGGAAACGGATATAAAATGCAGGGTGGAACAGTGATAAGAACCGCAAAAAAACCGCAACCCGATCCCCGGCCGCGGGTCGCGGTGGAATGGTTTAATCCGATCCTGGACCAATCGCTTCCTGAACTGGCAGATAAACTGGCAGATATTGGGGCAAATGCGGTGGTAAATGCTACCCGGATGATGATCAGGTAACAATGGCAGAACAATGGGTCTGCCTTTCTTAAAAGAAAAGGACAGAACCCGGCGATTCCATCCTTTTCGAAACAGTCATTTATACATCTAAACAATCCAAATTATTAACAATTAATTGTTCGAAATATTTTTAAAAAAGTTTCATTTTTTAAAGCATTATTTTCTGAAATGAAACGATTTATCGTGTATTTTTTGTTTTCTGGTTACCTGGTTTCCTTGTAACTTGATTTCCTGGTTACTTTGTTTCCTTATTACTTGGTTTTCTGGTGTCCAGACTTCTATTTATTTAAAAAGGATGGAGTCCGAATTCTCCATCCTTTTAACTAACTAAACAATTAAATCTAAATCCGTATGAACAATTTAAGTATTCGAAATATTTTCAAAGAAGTTTCATCTTTTAAACATTAATTTTTGAATTGAAACGATTTTGCGTGAAATTTTTGTTTTCCTGGCCTATTGAATCCCAAACTTCTTTTGAGCAGAAAAGGATGGTGCCAGGCGACACCATCCTTTGACAAAATTCGAATTTTAAAACTTCTAACCTAAATTATGTATTCGAAATATTTTCAGAATGGTTTCGAAAGCTAGGTGATATTTTCAAGAAAATCACGAAATTATTTATAGCTCTTTTCGTACCACAATTCGTTTAATTCATAACCATTTTATATTTGAAAAGGATGGCGCCTGGAGACTCCATCCCTTTGCAAAATACTAATCGTAAAAATTACCTGTCCTGCCAATGTATTCGGAATATTTTCAAAATGGTTTCAAAATGGGGGTGATATTTTCTGCACAATCCTGAAATTTTTATGGCTTTTTAGTTTTCCAATTCAGCGAGGTCTGAACATCTATTTAAATGAAAAGGACAGAACCGGGCGGCGCCATCCTTTTACTAAAACTAACCAAACTAACTAACCTAACATCTTTTATTAGCTACAATTATCAGGCCACAGGAGTTGCAAAAACCGCACATTTGGTTAATAAATCATAAAAGGAAATAGAAATGAATCAAAACGGACCTAATCCTTGTGTTCTCCGGATTCCTGGCGATTTTGAAACCATGGTATTTGACGGGATGGTTTTTCTTTGTGAAACCGACGTTGATGTAAAGGAGTTGTTTTATCTACTTTTCTTGTTTTATTTTCTATTAAAAAAGATTGCGTGGACATTCCGAATTGACAGAAAAATTGAAATTACGATAAAAATAATAATCGGAAATTAGTGGATCCATCAAATAGGCATCGTCAGGGTTCTATTTAATATTTGATACTAATTGTTGCGGAATTTAGTATATGTGCTTCCTGCAGGGTGTATTCTATTTCTATTCTGTACCAGGTTAAATCTACAGGTGAAATAATTCTTATTTTATCCACCCTATTTTTATATTCATTTCAGCAAATAGCTGCTTTTCAGTATTTAAAAATGATTTTTGCAGAATTCAATGATCTTTCCGTCAAGGTCGTTCATTAAACTTTTGAAATCTATTGACGTGTAGATTTCGATACTCTTTTTGTAGTTTTTATTGATGAATTCCGACCGGGCCTCCAAAATTCTCAATTCATAAAACTGGCTGTTATATCTTTCCCTGGCTTTCTGGTCATATTCTTTGATGATATTATCCTTTAGTTTTGAATAGGCCTGCAGTCGGATGCATTCTCCTTCAAAAAAATCTTCAATCAAATATTCAAAGTCGGAAAGGATATTTCGAAATGCTAAAAGCTTATTCTCTGTTTGGACATCCTGAAATTTCTTTTTGTTTCCAAATCCGAGTTTGTCCAGATAAAAGTCATGACCGAGGCTTAATTTGTCAAATTGATAAACGATTTGCCCTACCGAAAAGCGATACCCGAGAATGAATTCTCTGCGCTCGTTTTTGAATTTCGCAAGCGTAAAATTCCTTTCTTCACCTTGAAAGTTTTCGAAGCCCTTAAAATCAAAATCATATAGCTTCAAAAATGGCTCAAGAATTTCAATTCCTTTTTCCAGGTCTGCGATTGGTCCAAGATTCTTTTTACGGTTACTTTCTGTTATATATACCGACATTCTGCAATTTATATATAAGATTTCGAAGGTCTAATATTACCCTCCTAAAATTGGGCGGACAAATGTAATGATATTTTCCTTTCTCTTTAATATTCAACCAGTTTATTTAACGATTGACACCTGCCGAAATGGACAAAAATCTGTCCTTTCCATCAACAGATCCCTCTTATAGCTTAGCCGGAAAACATACTTATGGCTACAAGTTACAACCGGCAAATCAACCTTTATATCAATGGGACGCAGGTCAGCAATGACCTGAAATCCATCCGTGCCGAAATGGCAAGGCTTATCAATGAACAGGCAAGGATGACCATTGGCAGTGATGAATACATCCGGCATGCACAGGGCATCCGGCAGCTTCGGGGGATGATTGCCGAGCATAACCGGCAGATATCAGGTATTTCCAGGTCATGGAGCATGGCAAGGATCGGGGATGAGTTCAATCGCTATTATTCAATGATACAGGCCGCTACCGTGGCAATTGTTGGTCTGGTGCTTGGCTTTAAGTCGCTTGTAAAGGTCTTTAACGATTACGAGGAGCGGGTGGACAACCTTTCGGCGTTGACGGGGCTTACCGGGAAAAGTCTTCAGTGGCTCTCGGACAGGGCCAAAGAATTGAGCGTCTCGATGCTGGAAGGCGGGGTAATTGTCAAGCAAAGCGCCCAGGAAATTGTGGATGCGTTTACAAAGGTGGGTTCTGCGAGGCCGGAATTGCTGAAGAACAAGAATGCGCTGAGCGCGGTAACGGAAGAGGCGATCATTTTAAGCAATGCCTCCAAGACCGAGCTTCAGCCGGCAATTGAAGCGTTAACGATGGTTTTGAACCAGTACAATGTTTCAGCAGACCAGAGCCGCCGGATTGTTAATGCGCTGGGTGCCGGTTCCAAAGAGGGTGCCGGAGAAATTCCTTATTTGACTACAGGTTTTGAAAAGGCGGGTACGGTGGCCTCCATGGCCAACCTGTCGATTGAAACACTGACAGCTACCCTTGAAACGCTGGCGCCCCGTATCCGGGAACCGCAGATCGCGGGGCGCGGGCTAAAGGGGACGTTGCTGGCATTGCAGCAAGGGGCAGATGAAACAAATCCAAAGATTGTGGGGCTGGCCGCTGCGCTTGAAAACCTGGCCAAAAAGAACCTGACGGCAACCGAGTTGTATAAATTGTTTGGGAGCGAGAATATTACGGTCGCCTCGATCCTGATACAAAACGTGGAGGAGTTAAAGCGGTATGAAAAGGCGGTAACCGGAACGAACGTGGCCGTTGAACAGGCGATCATCAACACCTCCAATAACAACGCCCGTATGGCACAGGCCGGGAACCGGATCAACAACCTTGCCAATGAGCTGGGCGCCAGATTAAGTCCTGCGATGCACGTTGTAACGGGCTATTTTGGTGCTTTTTTAAAAGGAATTCTCAATACAATTAACTTCCTTGAAAAGTATGGCCGGATCCTGGTATCGGTTACGATTACCATTTTCAGTTATGTGACGGCTGCCAAACTTCAGGCGCTATGGACAGAACGCAACAATGCTGGAAATATCATTGCAATCACGATCGCCAAATTAAAGGTATTCTGGCAAAATACGGAAAGGTCCTCCCTGATGCTATTGTCAGCAGCCCAGGCATTGTTAACGGGCAATATCTCCAGGGCATCGGCTGCGATGCGGGTGTTCAATTCGATCGTGAAGATCAATCCTTTTGCATTACTCGTATCCTCGATTGTTGCTGCAGGCTTGGCGATCAATTTGTATAACAGGCGGTTATCAGATGCCCGGGTGCTGCAAAATACAATGAATGAACTAAGCGTGACCGCATCGAAAAATGTGGTCAGTGAAAAAGTTGCCCTGGATCAGTTGCTCCTGACTGCCCGGAATGAGGCGCTCACCAAAGAAGTGCGCCTGCTGGCGATGAGCAGGATCAATCAATTGTCACCAGAATTTTTAGGCAATATTACCCTTGAAGGGATTAAGACTAAATCAGCATCGGACGCGATTGAATTGTACATCAAAAGCCTGGAAAAGAAAGCCAGGGCGCTGGCTTATTTTGAGAAGCTCAAGGAGCTGGAGAGCCAGCGGATCGATCTTGAAGCGGGTGTCGGGGGAGAACAGACGATTGCCGGGAAGGCGGTTACCTTTCTGCGTGATCCTTTTGGCTTCCGGAATACAGGGGCCAAAATAGAGGGTAAAAACCGGCAGCAATTGCTCGCTTCCAATACGTCGCTGACAGAGAGTATCCAGACGGCAATTGCGGATGAGGGGCCGGAAGATACTGTACCTCCTTTGGCAACAGGAAATAAAGGACCTTCCGGTGGCGAGGGTGCGGTGACCAGGGAGCTGATCACCTTAAAAGAACAGGAACTGGAGGCGGCCAAAAGGATGCCGGGAACCACCAAAGCGGAGATTACAGCCCGCAACCAGCGTTGCGAGGCTATCCAGAAGGAGATCGATGTGCTGAATAACCTGGGCAAATCCTATTCAGAGTTTGCGGACCGGGAGGAGAAAAAAGCGGATAAGGTTTTGAAGGAGAAGTTTGAAAAGCTGCAGGCCGCTAATGACCGTCAGATCGATCTGATCAACCGGAACCACCTGGAAACGGGGACTTCGGAAGATGAGTTTGAAGCGCAGCTGCTGGCACAGGAATCGGCTTTTCTGCGTGAAAAAATGACGATTTACGAGGCTGGCAGCAAGGAGTATGAAGAGGCGAAGGCCACCTTATCCACCAATGAGGTAAAGGCGGATCAGAAAATCAAGGATTTGCTTTTAAATGCAGAAAAGGCGTTGGCCGATGCCCGGATTGACAACCTGAAGGAGGGGATTGATAAGCAAAAGGCGATCGAGGAACAACGGTGGAAAGAGGAACTGGCGGGTTTGAAGAAACAGCTGCTCCAAAAATCTGATCTCAATGAACAGGAGAAAAAGTTCAATGCCGATAAAAATGCAGAAATCGTTGAAAAGGAAAAGCTGCATCAAAAGACGATCGGTAATCTGACCTATGCCGGTCAGGTAAATGCCCAGATGGAGCAGGCTGTTTATAACCTGGCAAGTTCCCAAACGGATGAAGAAAAATGGGCTGCCCAAAAGGAGCTGGCGGAAGCGGCTTACGCACAGGAGATGGTTTCTGCAAAAGGGAATGCCGCTTTGATGGCGCAGGCAGAAAGGAAGCTTTCAGATACGATCGTATCGATCAAAACCGAAGAGCTGGATAAAAGACAGCAAATCGGTGATGCGATCCTGGGGGCAGCTTCGGATGGATTCGGGGTACTCTCCGACCTGATCGGCCGGGAAAGCGCCCTTGGGAAGGCTTTTTTCTTGTTGCAGCAGGCTTCCGCGATTGGCCAGATTGTTTTTAATACCGCTGTTGCAAATGCAAAAGCGGTTGCTTTTTCTCCTATAACAGCAGGTATGCCGTGGGTGGCCATCAATACCGCGAGTGCTGCCGTGAGCATTGCGTCCGTGATTGCGCAGGCAATCGGTTCGTTCAATGCCCCTTCCGCCGGTTCAGCAGCCAAAGAACCGGGGTATTCGGTGGGTGGTTATACGGGCGATGGCGGGAAGTATCAGCCGGCCGGCATCGTCCATAAGGAGGAGTACATTATTCCGCAGGAGGGGGTACACAACCCGCGGCTTCAGCCGTTTATAGAAATCGTTGAACAGGCCCGGAAGAACCATTCCCTCGCAAAATTGGATTTAAATCCTTCATTCAGGGTGGCTTCCGGTTCAAAATCGTTTTTTGCGGGTGGTTATACGGGGCAGCCAAACGGGGCGGAGGTTCCGGTAAGAACGGTTCCCGCACGTGTGGAACCGGTTGTTGTTTCGCATGACCGGGAGCTGCTGGCGGCGATCAACCTGCTAAACGAACGGCTTAAAAACCCGATCACGGCAAAAGTAGCGGGTTACGGTGGGGAGGGTTCCGTCGGGGATGCGCTGAAGACAATTTCCAACCTTGCCAAATCACTGAATCTATGAAGGAAATTATTACACCCCGTGGGAAGGTGACGCTGGCACTGGATACGGTAATCGATATCTCCCGTAACAACCCGCTCTTTCACAGTGCCGAGGCGTTCAGCATCGACCTGACGGTGCCCCGGATCCCGAATGAAAAGATCTTCGGTTATCAATACCGGATCGCTTCAGCCAGCCGTGCAGAACCGATTGAAGCCCGCTTCCTGCTGAATGGCCGTGAACAGCTTTGCGGCTCCATCGAAATCATATCCGCCACCTATGAATCTTATCACCTGCTGTTAAAAGGGGGCCGGAATGATTTTCTGTTCCGGTTTGGAAAGCTGAAACTCAGGGAGCTTGTTTTTGGCTACGAGGATTTTGTTCCGGGGGTCTCACCGCCTTTTCAGCCGACGGATGCGCAGCTGCAGGCACAAATTGGTGGCCACGCTCTCAGGGGGTGACTTTATCTGCTTCCCGGTCTACAATGGTGATACGAATACCTGGATCAACCGGTGGAGCTTCGACCAGCAGACGTTTGCAATGGATGTGGGCGGCCCCCGGACACCGTTCCTGCGGATCTTCCGTGCGCTGGAACGGCTCTTTGCATTAAAAGAGTACACGGTGACGGAGAACTGGTTTTCGGTCAGTGCCGAACGGCGGAACATTGTGCTCTACAACAACACCAATTACGGCGTGTGCGCCTCGTTCGATATCCGTTACCTGTTTCCAGACTGGACAATCGGCGATTTTATCCGTGAAATTGAGGACTATTTTCCCGTTTCGCTGTTTATTGACGCGCGTACCCGGACGGTCCGGATCCTGGGTGATGACGAGGTGGTGACGGCTGCACCGGCAGGGGAGCTAAAACAATATCTTGAAAGGGATTACGAGGTGGTCTTTAATGAAAAGCAAGCCGGCTTTGACCTGACCTGCCAGCTGCCGGATTCCGACAAATCCTGCGAAGGGGAGTTCGATTACCTCGATCAGGCTTATTCGGCAGAAGTTTATACGGTGCGCGACCTTCCGCTTAACTGTCAGGCCGGTGCCGTTTACCGGGTGCTTTCCGAGGGGGCTTATTACAGGGCAGAAGTGACGGAAAACAACCTTCAGTGGCAGTTAATCGGAAATGCCGCGATGGGTGTCCGGGAAGGTGACGGGGATATCACCCGTGAACCAAAGATCTATCCGATGATGACAACGACACAGCTTCAACACGAGGAGGTGACCATTACCCAGCAATACGTGGGAACGAAACGGGTATTGGTCAACTTTTCGCTGCTGGTCCCTTACACGCAAAAGGCTTCCCACCTTTGGACGCAGGATTTCCGGCCGATGGTCTACCGCGGTTTTGTACCGGCATCTATTGCCCCCGACCAGGTGGAGGCGGGGTATACTTTTAATGGGAATCATTACCCGCTTGCCAACTTTGTGAACAGGAACGTGGACGGAACTGCATTCGGGAACCAGTCTTTCGAGCTTTGCTGGGAGGGGTTAAAAGGGGCACAGACGATCGCTTTTCTGGAGGGGGCGGACAAAATAAATGCGAAATTGCTGATCCCTCAGCCGGACCTGGAGAAACTGGACACCGCAAAGGTCTATGCACTTGACGGAAGGGCTGTTCTGATCTCAGAAATGGTGATTCACTACTGCGAAGGGTGTCATATATCTGTTGAAGCGGTACTGTTCGCACTTAAAAACGGGTGATTTTTTTGTCCTTTGGGAGGGCGCGAAGGTAACTTATTTTTCGGGAAAAGCGAACCTGTAATGGCAGCAACTGTTCAAAACTATGATTTTCCGGAAGCCCTGTTCGGGAATACCTGCGAGGCGATTATTTTCAACCTTCCGGAGGAACCGCCTTTTTCGCTGACCGATGCAAAGCTCTACCTGCAGCTCCGCAAAAGACCTGAGCTGAATGTGGCCGCAGAATTCTCCACCGAAAACGGAGAAATGGAGATTTTATCGCCCTTTTCCTTCCGTTTTCCTGCACAGATCATTGAAGTAACACCGGATAACTACCTCTATGATATACTGATTGTTTTCGGGGATGGTCGCCGCGCGACTTATATCGGGGGCAAATGGGTAATCGGTCCGGCAATAACCCGCAAAAAGCAATGAGTGAGCATATTGTAAATATTGCGGTGAGCAGTACGGTACAGGAAGTGGCAGTTGTCGTTTTACCAACTGTTCCCCAAACAATCCTTATCAATGTCCATCAGGTGGAAGGAATTCCGGGTTTATCAGCTTATCAGATTGCAAAGCTGTACGGATATCCGGGTACTGAAGCCGAATGGAATACCCGGCAAAACGATGTGCTGACGATCGCAGCCCGCCTTGCTGAATTCGACACGGGCCAAAAGAAATATGAAGCAAGGGAAAACCTTGAACTGAATACAATTGATTACGGAACGTTTAACTAAAAAACAATAAAATGGGAACTCAAAGAATGCAGTTGAAACGCGGCTTAAAAGCCAATTTGCCGACAACCGGAATGCTGGCTGGCGAACCGATGATCACCACCGACAGGGGCACACTGCATGTTGCAACCGATGCAACCACCAAATTGCCGGTGGTTCCGGCCGTCGATGATCTTGTAACCCTTGCTGCGGTGGATGGTGCAGCCGATTTAATCCTGATTCACGATGCCGACGGAACGGGGCAAAAGGAGAAGAAAATCACATTTAATGCGTTTAAAACGGCGCTGAATATTCCGGCGGCATCATCAGACGAAAAAGTTGCCGTAGTTGCCGGAGGTACTTCGGGTTATATCTGGGGAACCAACGGAACCGATGGTGTAGTGCGCGTATCCACCGCACTGAGCTGGACCAAAGACGCCGGTAACGGATTCGTAACACTTGATGTTGCAATTATTGATGGTGGAACATTTTAAGCTTTATCAATGGCAAGGGGTAAAACGATCAAAATACTTCGCACCACAAAAGCAAACCTCGAAGCACAAAAAGCAGCTTCAGGTTTGCTGGCAGGTGAACCTTACCTGATTACAGATGAAGATCGTCTGGCGGTGGGCACGGGTGTCAATTCTTATTCAGAAATGGCCCGGAAATCGGAGCTTGAATTGTTACGCAGGGTTTATATTCAATCTACAACTCCATCGGCACCCGTGGCGGGTGATCTGTGGATCGATACCAATTAAAATGGCTGTATCATTTGTCAGTTCAGCAAGTAATAAATCAACCACCACGTCGGTTGTAATTACCGCTCCGGCCAGTATCCAGGATGGTGATATACTGGTGGCGTTTGTGTCGGTTTTCAGGGGCACCAGTTCGACAGCGACTTCGATAACTGGTACGGGCTGGACACAATGGGCCGAGCAAATTACTTCAACCCGTTATAAATGTTCAATCTTCTGGAAAAGGGCGGCTTCGGAATCGGGCAATTATACCTTTAACTCAGCCAGTGCTACGCAGATGCAGGGGGCGATCGGTGTGTACAGGGGTTGCGTTGCCACGGGTGATCCGCGTGATGTT
>Ga0209512_1002159_pt1 | contig 21753 bp, 15 predicted proteins | sample frozenSSSSmetaG_FD_184142 | JGI IMG/M metagenome (GOLD analysis project Ga0209512, IMG submission 184142) | Glacier valley bacterial and archeal communities from Borup Fiord, Nunavut, Canada, to study Microbial Dark Matter (Phase II) -... | ecosystem: Environmental > Aquatic > Freshwater > Ice >...
GAATGGTAAGATCCAAGAGCTTAAAACAGTTGGAAAAGGCTACCGAACTTTTAACAACTTTAGAAGTGCAATTCTCTTTTTCCATGGTGGATTAAATCTATATCCCCACTAACTTAAGGGTAGAACCATTTCTTTTACAGACTTAATATTATGTTTTGAAATAATATCTTTGATCATTTTAATTAGAGTAATAATCACTTTGTCAGAATCATATTCTGAATATTCTGATAAGGGTATTACTTCGGATGGTATTAATTTACTTCTAATAATCCAATTAAAAGATCCAAATTCTGATTGTTCAAGATAAATTGGAAATAGATATTTTTCTGTGCTATCAATTATTTCATCAAGTACTTTCTCAATTGGAGTTGTTACCCACTGTAGATAATGTGGTGAAATAATTGGGATTACAATATCAGCGCTTCTAATAGCCTGAAGAGTGATTTCTTCCCATTTTTCTGTTTCCGCGTCTAAATCAGAATAATTTCTAATAGAAATTTCCGTGCTAATACTTTGCAGTCGAGTTTTTAGCTTATTAGCGAAGGACTTATCTCTACCATCTGCAAAATTGTCAATATAAATTTTGAATTTCTTCATGCCTTTCATTTGTCGTAACATACAGTGTTTGGTGACATGGATATCCCCTTGTGTTAATTTCAATTTGTAATTGACTATTATAGAAAAGTGTAATTACAAATTACACCTAGCTCAACGCCTAGTCTACGCTCAATGGGGATTGCCATACTCTCTTATTATTATTTCTTTCGCCTCCTTTTCAGCCTCATAGTTACTTTCGAATTCCTTGTTGAAGAAATAGAACATTGCAATTTTGAATTCTGGGAATTCAAAGAAAATATACTCACTCATAGTATGAAAGAACATTTGTTCTTTGTTTTTACTCTTCCAAAATACTAGCGAATAATATTTTGAATCTTTTTCTTTTCTTCTAATTCTTGCTTGAGAATCCCTTAATTGTGATAATGCTTTATATGGAGACAACTCAATATTGAACCTCATAACCGACATTGGAATATCCTTGAATATTGGAATAAATTCTTCAGAGCTTCCCTTACGATATTTTCTCCTGAAATTAAGAATATGAAATTTATAGTCAATTATTTCCAGCCATCTAATAATATTTATTGATTGCTCGTATTGATAGTAGTCGATATTCAGGTCAGTATTTTGGAACGATTCAAATATGCACTTTTCAATCCTAGCTAAAATCTCATTATTGCATCTCGGACAAGCTGGAATAACAGTCTTTATGAATGTTTGTGTTGTTCCATTTATTACCGTTTTAAAATCTCTTACTGGGTCATTTTGGAAACTCCATTTCGGAAGCACATGTTCTCTCGTTAGTTTATCATTCTTCCCACAAAAAGAACACATGTCTTTTTCTCCTGCAAAATTTCCTGGCTCAAAATGGTTTCTTTTTATATGGTCAATTATTTCTTTTCCATTTAGCCTTAATTGCTTTCTTAATAATTTGAAACAATTGTCCGTCATTCTATTTTCTTAATGCTAATGCTATTACACCCCTTATGGTTGATATCCATCCGATTTAGACTTGTATCAACCTTTTATTAAAAATAGAAGAATATTACTTAAAAATTTCTAGGTAAAGCACTTACCCTTTCCTCAACAAATCAAAAGCAACCTTCCCATGTCCATCAGGTGTGGTGTAGAATGGGCGCTGTTCGATCTCGTAGTTTGTCTCTGGAGCTATACCTAAGGCATGATAAACCGTCTGGTGAATGCTGTCTATTTTGATTGGGTTTTCTATGCTTTTGCAAGGTCGCTCATCAGCTGTTTTGCCATAGACATGGCCCTTCTTAATTCCCCCTCCAAACATCAGCATGGAGCAGCCGTCGGTGAAATGTCTGTGCATTCCGTAGTTTTTCATGTCTTCAATGATATCTGGCACTTCCACCTGATCCAAGACTTTCAGCCCTGGTCTTCCTTCTGTCAGCATATCTCTGCTAAACTCAGAGGCTACGATGACTAGCGTTCTGTCCAGTTTTCCACTTTCATCCAGATCAGAGATCAATTGGGCGATTGGAGAGTCGATCATTTTCTTCATGTCCTTCAGACGGGTATGCCCATTGTCATGTGTATCCCAACCCATAAATGGCTCGTATTCGGAAGTGACTGTGATGTATCGAGCGCCTTGATCCACGAGTCTTTTTGCCAGAAGACAACCTAGCCCAAACTTGCCATTATTGTACTTGTCATAGCTTTCCTTAGGTTCCAAGCTCAGATCAAAGGCTTTTGCTTCAGGAGAATTCAGCAGAATGTAAGCCTGCTCCATGGATCTTTTGAGAGATTCTTTTTGATAGTCCGAACCGTACTCGCCCATCGCACCCGCAGAAAGCAGGTTTTCATAGAGCTGATTTCTCGACTCAAACCTACTCGTGGACATGCCTATAGGAGGGCGGACGCTCTCCAAGCCAGACGAAGGATCCGGAATCAAAAATGGCCCATGCTCAGATCCTAGAAAACCAGCGCTGTGAAAAGCCTTCAGTTCCTCGCCTTCTCCTACAGAGAATCGCTGTCCTATATTGATGAAGGAAGGAATCACTGGATTTAGAGGGCCAAGTTCCTTAGATATCCAAGAACCTAAATGCGGAACGACGACGGATTGTGGCGGTTCGTAGCAGGTATGAAAATGGTATTGGTGACGTGTATGAAGAATGTGTCCCAGATCTGCCGCCACGTAGGAGCGGATAAGTGTTCCCTTGTCCATGATTTTGGCTATGGATTCCAGACCTTCGGAAAAGTTGATGCCATCTAAAGCCGTAGGGATGGAAGGGAAGGTGCTGAGTACTTCCTTGGATTCCATTCCTTTTCGAAATGGAGTGTATTTCTTTGGATCAAAGGTTTCGGTATGAGCCATTCCTCCTGCCATGAAAAGTAAGATAACCGAATCTGCCGTTGCCGGAATTTTATCCGTTCCGCAGGAAGATAACAGTCCTGCCAAAGGCGCGCCCATCCCCATGGTTGCCATGGCAGCAGCAGAGGTTTTTTTAATAAAGTCTCGTCGGTTAAGTGGTGTTTTCATGGTTTTTGTCTCTTTTGATTCCTAGTGATGTCAATATTTTCCGTCATTGCGAGGCACGAAGCAATCCCTTTTTTGCAATCGATTAGACTGCTTTCCCGATAAATTGGGATAGGTAGTACCTCCTACCAATGACAGATTGATTTAAGGACACGAAACGCTGGTCAGTCCGAGCGAAGTCGAGGACAATAATTTTACCTGTAGTAAAAGGGCCTTCGACTTCGCTCAGGCTGACACCGACTTCGCTCAGGCTGACACTGACTTCGCTCAGCCTGACACAATCATCACTCTTTTGTAAATTCTAAATTTTTCTTATTAAGGCTGACGCTACTCCCGTCTTCTGTCTCCTGTCTTCTGTCTTTTTTTATTCCACCATCTGAAACTCCGGCAACAATATCACCGCCCAGAATAAATCCTGGATTTTAGCAGCATCTGGATTTGCTCCTAAAGCAGTCTTTGCGATAGCCAGTTCTTTTTCGTTTGGCTTTCGATTCAGCGCTTTTAGGTATAATTCCTCCGTGATCTGAACAGGATCGCTGAGTTGAGTTTTCCATTTTTCCGCTCCTTTCTGCAAAGCAGTATTCAAGCGTTCTCCGTTTGTAAGTTCGAGTGCTTGTAATAAACTCCCCTGAGCTTCTCGGCTTGTAGAGACAATCTCACGATTTGGTCTACCCAAGGCAGTAAGGAAAGGATTATTTGCCACCAAGGATGCTCGCGCAAAGCTCGGTGTGGCATGCTCCGGTTTCTGCAATTCAAAAGGATTGTACTTGATGGCATCGTCTGGGAAAAGAGGGTAAACGATTTCACTTACGGCATCAGAAAACTGCTCCGCTGTCATTCTTCTCCGCACCATCCCGTTGAATTTGTAATCATCGGCCATCACGGCATCGTAGGATTCGTAACCGATGGATTGGGATTGGTAGATTTTTGAACTTGCAATCTGGTAAATCAACTCCTTAAGGTCATAGCCATTTTCCACGAAATCTGAGGCCAACCAATCGAGCAAATCCTGACTCCAAGGGGCATTGTCCATTTCATCGACGGGCTCTACGATTCCGCGACCCATTAGCTGCTTCCAAACCCGATTCACAATTGTGCGGTACATTCTGCCATTCGCCGGCTGTACCAATCGATCTGCGAGTTGTCTTAGCTTTTCAGCTTTGTTAGCAGCGCTGTCAATATCTCCCAATTCCTCCCAAAGGATTTTGGTCTTAGCCATTTTGCCTGTTGGCACTTCGCAGCGACTGACTTCCAGCGTAGAGTCTGCGAAAATATTGGCGAATGCATAGGACTCTTCCAGTTTCCAATCAGAGATAAAACTATCATGACAGGAAGCACACTTTAAGTTCAAGCCCAAAATCACCTGACCCACATTTTGCGCAGCTTGCATTTCTGTTCGCTGACTAGCATTTACGGTTCCTCGCCATTTAATTCCCTCGATAAAGCCCTTGGACTTTTCCGTTGGATTGAGCAATTCCTTCACGAACTGATCGTATGCCTTATTGTCTCGAAGAGAACTGTACAGCCAGTCTGTGATATTGTATCGACCTCCCGTGATGTAGCCAGTTCCGGTGTAGTCATTGCGGAGTGCATCGTTCCAGAAAGTGAGCCAATGCGTGGCATAATCATCCGAATTGTTCAATAAATTCTGTAGCCAAATGCTTCTTTTGTCAGGACGCGTATCTTTTCTGAATTCATCCAGCTCTTGTGGACTTGGAATCATTCCTGTGATATCTAGGTAGATCCTGCGGAGATAGGTTTTGTCGTCCACAATGCCTTTCCATTCCAGCTTGTTTTCCTGGAAGTATTCATCAACCCAGAGATCGATGGGATTGTACAAACCAGCTTTGTAGGCAGGGAGAGTTGGGTTGCGGGGAGCAAGTTCAGCAACTCGATACACGGATTGTTGGGCTGCGCCATCCGGCCAAGGGGCTCCTTTGGCTATCCAAAGTGCGATTAATTCCTTTTCATCTTTGCTGAGAAGTTTGCCTTTGGAAGGCATTACATCATCGTGGTTTTTGCGCAAGTTAATCCTTCGGATAATCTCACTTTCTCCAGGGTTTCCGGGAATTAAAATCTGACCATTTTCTCCTCCTGCAAAAACAAACTCTTTTTCATCCAAGCGTAATTCCCCTTCGATTTTTGCTCCGCTGTGGCATTTGTAACAGTTGTGGGCCAAGACCATCCGAACTTCTCCGATCAGTTTCATCTCTTTGTCAGGAGTGAGTTCTGCGCTGTACGAAGCAAGGTTTATCGGAGCTTTTTCAATTTCTGATTCATCCTCGATACTGCTAGGCAAAACTTCCGTGAGGAAATCCTCTCCATGTGTAAGTGAACCGCCAAAATGACCAGCGACGGATACGCAGATTGCGGTAAGAAATAAGGAAGACCTGAATACTTTTATCTGAGACCGAGTTGGTCTGCGTGTGATTTTTGAGAGAAAAAATAACGTACTCACACTTAGGACAGCCGTTCCAATTCCTATCCATTGATGCAGATCCAGAAGTTCGCCAGTTGTTCCTTCATTGCTTGCCAATAACCAGCCCATCGGAGCTGCGATGATTGCGCTAACGGCGCCAATAACCGCTAAAATCATTATTCCAGGCCTGATCTTGGAGTTGAACTTTCCGAAGGTGAATAGCTCCATTAATCCTGCCACCACAATCAGCGCGATAGGGAAATGGACAATCATTGGATGCAGTCTTCCTATAAATTGCCACAGCCAAAAGGAGGTTTCTTCGACAACTTCAGTCTGTGCAAATGCTGAGGAATTAAAGAAAAGCATGGCTCCTCCAAGTAGAAAGAGGTAAAATGGGAGCGAGGAAGATTTTTGAGATTGATTTTTCAAGTGTGTCCTATATAAAGCAAACGATTTAATACTTGCTGAGTATTAGAAGAGTACTTATCCAACAGTTGAAAAATAGTGGTTTTGTCGGGTAAATGTATCCTGTTTGTGGGTTGATTTGATGAATGGGGAAAGAGGTAGGTGAAATATTGTATGCTTCGACTTCGCTCAGCCTGACAACCGTGAGCATGCGAAGATCTCCAATTAATTGACAAGAGGATTCTTGTTCAGTCAATACACAGAACACGTCCCTTTAGGGACAAGCTATGGGTAGAAAAATTTAAAATTGAAAGCCTGCCGTGCCTTTAGGTACGGCTCTGTATTAATCAATGATATTAGGGCTGTACCTAAAGGCACCGCAAAAAATCGTACAAATCAATAACCACCCATAGTCTGCCCCGATGGGGCAATTGTGAATTTTGGGATTATGCAATCAATGTAATTCGCTCCCCGCCTACCGGCCAGCAGGTTTCAGAGCTTTGGTAGTTTTATGTTTTTTCATGACCCTATGGCGCAAGTCTTCGGACTTGTGCCTTTTGAAATGCAGTCTTCAGACTGCCATGGTTTAGGTCATATCCAATAGAAGTCTGAAGACTTCATTGATTTGAGTCCAAGCCTACCTGAATTAGACAGGTCTGAAGACTTGAACTAATCCAGCAGGATAGTGTAGCTAAGGGTTTGGAGTATTACGCTAAATGGGGCAGAGGAACTTAACTATAAGCTGTGCTCTCTTTGTCACACTCTCTGCTCTTTGTGGTTAGAAAGTCAGATTTTCAGAAAAAAAAGCCCTGTCTCGAATTGAAACAGGGCTATTGTGCTGCTCGAATACCTTTAATTCGTAGTGTTTGAGAATTGAACTTCATTAACACTCATCAAAATTTCTTCACCTTTTACCTCAGGATTTTTGAAAATGATGTACACATCATGTCTTCCAATTACAGATGATAAGGTGACTTTTCCTTGACTGGAATTTTGTCTTCTCCAATCGATGAAATTCGTACCAGCAGGTGGTCTGAATCCTCCGCCTGCTTTGGCTACAAGAGGTTCGGATTGCCCGATTACTTCACCGGTAGGAGAGTCGATTCTGATCTCTACCGATCCGCCTTTAGCATCCACTCTTGCCGAGATACTGGCATATACAATGATTTCCTTGACACCGGTTAAATCGAGATTTTTGAAACCTATATGCGACTGGTCGCCTACCATAAAGAAATTTACGCTGGGCGTAGTAAGCAGGTTGACACCTTTTCTGACTTCAGAGGTTTGAGGATCCAAATATGGGTTTTTCAATGCTACAAAATCACTTCCGGCCAAAGCAGGGACGTTTCCATTTCCTTTGTCAGTATATGCTGCATGCAACAAGAAACTTCCTTGCCCATCTTCACCCTCAGGAATAGAGGTTTTCACAGTTCCTGTGAGTGGTAATGATTTCGCAGTTGCTTTCAACGCATTCATATTCATGATATAATCCACCATGCGTTTTGCATCAGCTTTTGCCAGTTGCGGATGAGCGCTCATTGCGTGCTCCCCCCAAACTCCAGCTCCACCATTGATGATTTTATCTACCAGCATATCTAGGTTTGCTGGAGTATTTTCATACTTGGCAGCCACAGCCGCATAGCTCGGGCCGATGGAAGTTTCAGAGTATTGGTGGCAGGATTTGCAATCACTGGTTTCTATGAGATTTCTACCAATGTTCTCTATTGCCTCGGATTCTACCCCGCTTTGCTTGGATGCGATCTCGATCGGATCAAATCCAGAAGGGACATAGTCAAAAGTAACCGCAACTTCATTTGCCTGTATTTTGCCGTCAGCAGTACTGCCGTCCTCATTGTCACTTACAGCAATGCTATACTGCATGGAATTGTCTCCAAAATAGAAGGATTTGTTCGTGTCTTTGAAGTCGATGGTGACTTTAGGCTGATCATTGCCTGCGATTACATCAAAAGATGAGGTGTTGGATTCGCCCTTGGTGTCGGTCACAGTCAATGTCACATGATGTTTACCGGCTTTCTCGAAGGTATAAGTAGCATTGACGCCTTTCAATTCTGTTGTCTGGCCATCTGCACCTTCTAATTTCCATGTGTAGTCCAATTTTCCTTGGTCGTAATCATCGTAGTCATTTGTGCCTTCCGCAGAGAAATTAGCGGTAAATGGAATAGCTCCAGACATTTTATCTGAAGTTGCGACCACGTTTGGCCTACGATTGCCTGCATTATATTCAATTTTTACGATTCGGGAATTTGCATTTCCGCGGAACCAGGCGCTACCATATTCTAGGACATAAAGTGCTCCATCCGGGCCAAAGTCCATGTCGATTGCAGAGCTGAAGGCGTCATTTGGTAAAAATCTTTCCATGGACTCAAAGTCACTATTTTCGTCCATGGTCACAGACATGATCCATCCTCGCATAAAGTCTACTATCAGCCATTTTCCTTCATAGTAGGCTGGGAATACATTAGGCGCGCCTGCTTTGAAATCTGATTTTCTAAATACCGGGCCACCTGTGGCACTTCTTCCTGAGCTTCCAAGAATTGGGAACTGCTCGGAAACTCCATAAGGATACCAGATCATAGCTGGCACTACTGGAGTTGGTAATTCCACAAGACCGGTATTATTCACGGATTCATTCACCGGCTTATTCACATCAAATGGCGCACCATAGGTGTCTGTTTCTAAGTCATGACGATTATAAGGGATATTGTCACCAATGAAATATGGCCATCCAAAGAAACCAGGGCCTTTTGCTTGATTAAATTCGTCGTAGCCACGTGGCCCCCAGATCGAATCTTTTGCAGCATCAGGACCTACTTCACCCCAGTATAAATAGCCAGTTTTGCTATCCAAAGTTGGTCTCCATGCGTTTCTATGCCCCATGGTGTAGATCTCCGGTTTTGTTTTTTCTGTTCCTTCCGGAAAAAGGTTACCCTTAGGAATGGTATAAGTTCCGTCATCTTCAGGGTGGATTCTAAGGATTTTTCCTCTCAAATCATTAGTGTTTCCTGGAGCACGCTGATCATCGGAATTTTCATGACCAGGGCGTTCATCAAGATTGGAAGTTCCAGAGCCTGGATTCACAGTGTTATTTCCGACAGTTAGATATAAGTTGCCTTCTTGGTCAAAGACCATCCCACCTCCAGTATGGCAGCATTCTTCCCGTTGTGTTGGAACGGCCAAAATGACTTTTTTGGAAGACTCGACTAGCGTGTTTCCATCCAATTCCCATCTTGCCAACACATGCTGTGTGTCCTCAGGATCGGCATAATACATGTAGATCCAATGATTGGTTTCATAATTCGGGTGAACGATGACTCCCATCAGTCCTTCTTCGGCTTCCCTGACGTTACCTTCTTTGTTGGTGTATTTCGTATTGACAGGAATGGTCGCTACTAATGTCACTTCCCCTGTATTTTCATCCAGTATTTTTACCCCACCTTTTCGTTCTACAAAAAGGATCTTTTTGCCAGGCAGAAAAGTCATTTCCATAGGTTCATCCATGCCTTCAGTCAGGACTACTTTGGTGAATCGGTTTTCATCGGGTTTTTCTTTGGATTCTTGTGGTTCGGGTTTCGAACAGGAGAAAAATCCCAGAAGCAGCGCTAGACTCAGCGTCGCGAGTGATCGGTAAGTTTGTTTCATAGGTAATTGGTTGGGCAAATTGATATTAGTAAAGTCCGCAATTTTGCCAGTGATGATATTCTCTTTGCCTAAAAGGACGGAGGACCAAAGACAGGAGATCGGAGGGACCTCATTTCTTGAGTTTACCAGCTTTTATGCTTTTTGAATCTCGACAGTAGAAAAGCGGATAAAATAGGATAGCCTGCTTGTTTATTGGTAGTTTCTGTCTAATTCTGGCTAAAAACCACAGGAAATACAAGTCGTAAGTTGCTTTGCGGCATTTTCTTGGGATGAATAGTCGTGGGACTAAATATATTGTGTCGAAATGAAAAAATACAGATTTGGAGCAATTATTTTTCGCGTCTATGTAACGTTGCTTAGAGGATATGCGAAAAACAATCGCATTACTTTTTAATAGGCTGGATCAATACTAATTGAAAGTGGTATTTCACTCCTTCAGAGCTTTGCTAACCTAATGCTTTATTTACCCAGCCCTATCGAACTGGGCTATGTTATAGCGGACTTTCATCCCTATTTCATCAAAATGTTTACATGTTGGTCTCTGCGATCCCGATAGACATCGGAACATTGCGACCTTTGTGTTTAACCCTTCGACTTCGCTCAGGGTGACAGTAACTTCGGTTTCGCACTGGTTGACAGTGACTTCGACTTCGCTCAGGGTGACAGTAACTTCGGTTTCGCACTGGTTGACAGTGACTTCGACTTCGCTCAGGGTGACAGTGATTTCGACTTTGCTCTGGGTTATAATCCAATCATTGGAACTCTTATTCCACCACAAACCAAGTATAGCCGCCAGCAGGAATTTCTACTTGAATGTCAACGGAGTAATCTCGATTGAGTTGGTAGTTCTTTGCTGCTCCCTCTTCGATTTGGATTTTGGCTGTTTGAGCTAGGCCCGAGTAGTAAAGTGGCACATTGATAGATTTCTTGATAGGTTCTGAAGTAGGGTTAAAAAGCATAGCCAAGCCTTTTTCTTTTCCTTGTGGATCCACATGCATCCAGCCATCCCAGTCTCTACCATCAGCCCTTCTCAGTCGGACAATGTCTGCATTCAGGATGTCACGATACTCTTTGTACCAGTCGATCACATCGATTACCACTTCTTTGGTCTCTTCGGTATCATACAATCTCGGGCCTCGATAGCAAGCCTGCACACCTGCTCCATAATACTGCATCATCAATTGCTTGTAGTCTGTTAAATGCTCAGAAAGTGGTTCCAGAACAGCGTCTGCTCCACCTCCGTGATACGCCGTGAGCGGCACAAAGCCCCAGCCCATGGAAGGAGTCTTTTCCCAAGTGGCATCGTAAATATTTTGACGATTAAGTATTTTCTGTTGCTCGCGTGATAGTGAAAAGTTGACTTCTCTGTAGCCTAATGCGATTTTGTGAGAGCCATCGAGGAAATACCAATCAGGTGCATTGATGTAAATACCTTCGCCATTCATCCAACGGTAAAGTCCTTTTTGGAGATTCATCTGAACCCACTGAGAATCATCCAAGCCTTGGTGTCCAGGGTGAGAAGTGGAGGCGCAAACATCGCCTGGATATGGACCATCGTTTTCGAAAATATCGAATCCTGTTTCAGTGTAAAAACTCTTGAGTTTTTGTAGGTAATCCAAACCCCATTCGCTGGCAAGACAGGGTGCATTTCCAAAGAAAGCTCCTCCCGGTTTGCCGGTGATAGGGCTGATTACATCATTTTCTGCATCTATACTCCTTGAACTGAAAAGTGAATATCCTCCGATTTTAATTCCCCGCTCATGTGCATAGTCCGCCAGAGATTTCCAACGGGCAATGTTTTCAGGGGAATCATCTTCCATATTGATATGACTTCCAAAACTTAGGATTAAAGCTTCGTAACCTGTGGCTACGCATTGCTCAATCGCAGTTTTTACCTCTTCATCATTTTTGCTGACCAAATGCATGAAAATTGGATTCTGAAGAACCCAAGGAGCTATCGTGCGATACATCTTCTTCCTCGCCAATCCATTTCTCTCCCGATCATAGCTATCCAACACCAATTCATAGCTTCTGATAGACTCAAAATTATCACCTGGCTCAAGTGAAATTCCAATTCCTTTATCTGGATAAATTTCTAAAACAGCTGGTGTTTCGTAATTGTAGTTAACCTGAGAAGTATAACTGGAATCCATTTTCCAATGGGAAGCCTGATTGCTCAGTTCGGCATGCATGGCGTTATTGAAGGCAAAATTGTTCTCCACATACAATTGATGCTGCTTTTTCATTTTCTCTGTTGCTCCCACCACAGCAGATTCTTCCTCTACTATCGCCAGCATTTCGTGTTTTACCTGATCGATTTGATAAGAATTGTTCCCTTTAGTTTCCATCGTTAGATACTTGGAGATTAGTGGAATGTTATCGAAAATCTCGTAATGAATCTCCAAAGTCAAGCCTGTCAAATCGGGATGGATGTAAGAAAATGATAGCTTGATGCCATTAGCGGACAAAGGTTTGCCTGTCCAGTAGGCTATCTTGGTAGGGAAATGAGGAGTAATCTCGGAAACAGTATAGTTCTGATATTGAAAGTTATTTTCGCCTTTCTCCAGATCCTTAAGCCATTCTTTCAAGAAATATCCTTTTTCAGATAGGTTGAGTTTACCTCCCACAGCATATTCCTTCCCATCGATTGTAACTTCCGCTTCCGGCAAAACTGAGCGTAGCAATTGCTCGCCGTTCATTAGGTTTTTGAAGTCGTAACAAACAAGGTTGGGAGAGAGGTGAAAACTACGCTGGACCAGGCCATTACTTATCGTGAGTTCATTCTCCGAAGTAGTGATTAATTCAGCTGGATATGATTTATCAAAAAGTAGCCAGTCATTTTCGCTTTGCTGCGCAAAAGTGTTGATGCAGAATAGTAAAAAAATGAAAGTGAAAGAACAGATGTGAAGCCTTTTTTTATGGCCTATTAAGGGTGTAGAAAGCCACGGCTTTCCCAATATGTGCTTCAGCATGAGTTTATTTGAATAGAGGTTTTGCCTAATCAATAAACAATGATTTTACTGATCAGGCAAAACTTATTTAAATAATTGACTTTACTAGTCCACCTTCAACCCGGATGGCTGCACCATTGGTGGCGGAAGCCAGCGGACTGGAATAATACACCACAGTATCTGCTACTTCCTCTACAGCTGCAAATCGCTGAATCAGTGAAGTTGGTCTCATATCCTGGAAGAATTCTTCCTCTACTTTTTGCACTGACTTTCCACTTGATTCTGACATGTCTTCGATGAATTTGCCTACGCCTTTTGATTTGGTAGGACCAGGTAAAATTGAATTGACCGTGACGTTCGTGCCTTTGGTGAGTTCAGCTAAACCTCTTGCTACTGCCAATTGAGCAGTTTTGGTCATGCCGTAGTGGATCATTTCGTCAGGGATGAATACACCGGATTCGCTGGAAATGAAAATGATTCTGCCCCAGTTTTTAGTTAGCATTTTCGGGAAATACTGTCTGGAAAGACGAATTCCGCTCATGACGTTCATTTCGAAGAATCTAAACCAATCTTCGTCGGGAATGTCTACAAAAGCTTTTGGCTCAAAGATGCCTGCATTATTGATCAAAATATCTACTTCAGGAAGTGTTTTCAGTAGGTTGTCTACTTCTTCCACTTTGGTGAAATCAGCCGGAATACCAGTGACTTTGTCGCTTCCTGTTTCTGCTTTAAGTTCTGCAATGGCTTTATCTACACCTTCTTGAGATCTGCCGTTAATGATTACAGTAGCTCCTTCTACTAAAAATCTCCTTGCGATAGCAAAACCAATTCCTGCTGTGGATCCAGAGATGAATGCTTTTTTATCTTCTAATTTTAAATCCATTGATTGTGGTTATTAAAAATGACTAGTTGAAAAGCAGCGAAATGCTACATGATAAGGTTAAATAAAGTGGGAGTAAGAAAATTCGCCTACAGTAAATTTTCAGACTTTTTCCTTCACCAATTGATCCATCACCCAGTTGGCTCTAGCTCCACTGATTCCAGTGCTTTGGCAAGTATCAGTTCCTAGTAGATCACCGACGATGGTTTTGATCAATGGCTGCTGAATATGTTTTGGAAGTTCGAAAGTGAAGTTTTCTGTTCCTTTTTCGTCCGTTTCCAGCGTGAATTCACCTTTGCCAAAAGTCTCGAATCGGATAGTTCCTTTACTTCCATAGATTGTTATTTCGTCTAGTTCTGCATTTGAAGAAGTCGTAAAACACCAGTTGCCAGAGCCCAGAACTCCACTATCGAAGACGAAACTTCCTGTGACAATATCTTCAGCTTCGTAGGTTTTAGCCTGATTGGAAGCAAAGCCACTGGCATGTGTGATTTTCCCAAAGAAAAAATCCATTAAGTCCAATTGGTGTGAGGCTAGGTCAAAGAAATATCCACCACCCGCGAGCTCAGGATCTACCCGCCAATTGGTTTCCACTTTTGTGATTAAAGTAGCGTCCAGTTTTTGTTTGAGGTTAATATGTACTGTTCGGATTTCTCCCAAAACCCCCTTAGCCATTAGGTCTTTGATTTTGAGGAAGTGAGGCAACTCTCTTCGATAATAGGCTACGTATAGAGGGACATTCGCTTTCTCACAAACGGCTATCATCTCCAAGCATTCTGCATGAGTTCTTGCCATAGGTTTTTCTACATAGACAGGTTTGCCGGCAGCGGCAGCCAGTTTTGCCAATTCCAGATGAGCATTTGGCGGAGTGGCAATGTAAATTGCATTCACTTCAGGGTCATCGATTAGATCGCTTGCGGAAGTATACCACTTGGAGACCCCGTGTCGCTGGGCGTAATCTTTTACTTTTTCTTCCGAGCGGCGCATGACCGCCACTATTTTGCTATTTGGAATGAGGTTCATGGCTGGAGCGGATTTGACTTCGCAAACATTTCCTACGCCTAAAATTCCCCATCTTACTTCAGTATCTTGGATTTTGCTCATAAGCTAAAAATAAGGATAAGGTTTGAAGTGACCTTATTCTTGGCTTTCAAATCGTTAATATTCTATAATTCTGATATAATCCATTTTGAAATATCATGGATTGAGTCTTTCATCTGAATTGAAATGTATTTCCATTGATTTAATAGGCAACAAAAAACACGCTCAAAATTAATTGAGCGTGTTTTTTTGTATAGTATCTCTAATCATCTCCTCTATATTTTGAGAACTCTCTATTTAATAGGGGGAAGAAGATTGGTTTTACTCTGTAGGCGGAGGGCTTCTTCTTTTTAGTACCAAGCTATCAGCCGGATAAGTAGCCTTTAGATAAGCCATCTGATCTTTTGCCCAATCAATGATGACTTGGCGATCTGCATCAGAAAGATCTGCTTCTGGGTGTAACCCAAAGTAAGTGTAAGACTCCAATGGCATTTCCTTTTCTTCCACCATTTCTATTACTTCTTCCAACTTATGATTCTGATAAGCTAATGGGCGATGAGTGAATTCGTCAAAATTCAAATCCCCTTTACCGTCCTGAATATGGTCGTTAAGCCAATAACCAACTGGTTCTATACTTGCATACCAAGGGTATTCGGACTTATTTGAGTGGCAATTGTTACAGGCGTTAACCAGTAGTTTATTGACATTGTCAGGTATGTCATAGCTTCCTGAAATAGGGTGCTCAGCAGGCTTACCTTCGTTTTTCTCGTAAGGAATAAACTGGATGGCCACCAAGATGACCAATATGACTAATCCGATTTTTTTTAGCATAACAGAATTGATTTTTGGATAGGATCTTAGACTTAAAGATGGTTAGACTCAAAGGGTTTGATAAAGTTTAAGATATTAATAAAAGCACTCAAAGAAAATTATGTTTGCATTTGAATTGAGGCAAAGTTTGATGCACAGTCAAATCGCTCACATTTGGTCTTTAAATTAATATTCCAAGTGAATTTCTTGTTTACAAACTCGCACTGTAGTGCTAATTTTTCAGCAGAAATATAATCAGTTCTTAAAACTGGTGATTTTTATCTAACTAAACAGCTGCTTGCGTTAATGGGAATGTGGAAATGCCTAAGCAAATACTATCGTTTATGCCAAGATTTACCTTTGTTCTTTGAGTAAAAATTTCCTTTTGGGCCTTCTCCTAATAATTCTTTACCACCATCGGCTAAGTCTGTAAATTCGCCTGGACTGGCTGGATTCCCCATATATCGTTGAACCCAAGTCTCGCCTTCATCTACAGAATATTCAATTTTTAGCGTGTTGGTAGGGCAGATACGAATTAGCTCTTTTCCCTTTTTAATCATTTGTGCCATTTAATAAGTGTTTAATTCCTGCCAATCTAAGGATGCTTGTCGTTTAAAAAAAAGCTATGCGGATTATTTATAGATAAAATCCTACTTTTTATTATTTCCTTCTAATATTAACATTGCATTCTTGGACCATTTCTTCCAGAAGCCACAATATATCTAATTTAAATACATATCAAAGAAATTGGATTTAAGTTTTGTGACTGCTAAGATTCAGGAAAGGGTTGATTTAGTACTTGTATGTTAAAATATCGAAACCCGTCCAAAATCAATTTGAACGGGTTTCGATTGAATTATCGCTGTTGATGAATTACATCTCCCAGCCTTCTCTATATGTCCTTCCCACAAATTGGTTGGCTTCTTCGAAGTTTGTGATGAGAAGTTTGTCTCCATCCCAAAGCAATTTTTTACGACCGTAGAATTCTGGTTGTCCTTTGCTGTTTTCTCTGCGAAGCATATAGCTGCGTATAGCAAGATTACCCATCAATACAGTTTCGGTCATTGGGCCAGCATAGTCAAATGACGAAGTCAAGCCTTTGTGCTCAGAACTTCCAAAACCTGCTTTACATGCATCGACCCATTTTCTCTGGTGTCCGTATTCTGGCTCAAGGTTTTCTTCCGTCTGAGGTCCAAATTCTTGTGTTCCATCATTCAAATAGAGTTTTGGCATCAATGGAGAACTGTCATTGATATTAGTTGAGATAATTCCCTTCTCTCCAATAATCAAGACTCCATTGGCGCTTCCGCCTCCTCCGATATCATGATCAGCGGGTATGATATCAGGGTGCGCAGGTCGAATACCACCATCCATCCAAGTCATATTAATCGGAGATTTGCTTTTTGCAGTAGCCGCAAAATTCAACGAAATGAATGAAGAAGCAGGGCAACCATCAGGGTGATAATCCGGCGTCCACATGCCACTATATACTGAGCCTACACTACATTCTGCATCTGTAGGATAATGTAAGCCTAATGTTCTGAAAGGAATATCTATCAGGTGACATCCCACATCACCTAGTGCGCCTGTACCGTAATTCCACCAGCCTCTCCAGCTGAAAGGGTGAAGCTCTGGTGTATAGGGAATCTCAGGAGATGGACCTAGCCATAGATCCCAGTTCAAAGCATCTGGCTTTGCACTTGGGTTTGGCTTTGGGAAAGCTCCGCCTTGAGGCCATACTGGTCTATTTGTCCAAACTTCTACTTTGGAAATTTTACCGATTTTATCGTCATCTACCCACTTCTGAACGAGTTTCAATAGATCATTGGATCCACCTTGATTTCCCATTTGGGTTACCACCTTCTGACTTCTTGCCATTTCAGTCAGCATTCTAGCTTCCTTAATATTGTGAGTCATTGGCTTCTGCACATAGACGTGTTTCCCACGCTCCATTGCATACTTAGCTGCTGGACCGTGAACGTGATCAGGGGTAGAAATCGTAACGGCATCGATATCTTTTTCTTTATCGAGCATTTCACGGAAGTCAGCATAACGCTTTGCGTCTGGGAATCTCTCTACTGATGCTTTAGCAGATCCCGAAAAATCAACGTCACAAAGTGCAGCTACTCGCTCACGCCCATTCACAGAGGCGTTTCTAATATCACTGGCACCTTTACCTCCAGCTCCTATTGCTGCTAAATTCAATTGATCACTTGGAGCAATGAACCCTACTCCGCCCAGGACATGCCGGGGAACAATCATAAAAGAGGAGGCTATTGCCGCGTTTTTGATAAAATCCCTTCGGGTTTGTCCCTCGGAATTTTTCTTGGGGTTGTGCATGAGGTTATTAGTTTAAGGTCAAATAAGTATTCTAAAAATAGGGAATTATTTTTTCGGATGAATCCTGTTTGTATTTGAATAGCTATTCTTAAATGATCAATGGTAAGGAGTAGAATTGATGAGTTTTCAGAGTATTACGAAGATAGGGTTCTGTGTTTCCAAGACTGTTGCTAGAATGTTATCAATTATGAAAAGTAGGTTACTAATTTCAGCGTATATTCTTTAGAACATAGTAGGTTGATGATTTTTTGGTTTAAATTAAATTTTAATATTTTTCAGTTTACCCATATAAAATATCATGAAATAGTAAAAGAACAGGATAATACAGGTGGCTTGAGCGGCAATTTCCTAGTTTCTTTGAATATATTGAACAGTATAAAGTTTGACAGAAATATATTCAACTAGCCTGAAATGAAAATAGGAGTTTTAAAAGAGACTAAGACGGGTGAAAAAAGGGTAGCACTTAGCCCAGATGTAATTAAGCAATTAATCAAAAAAGAATTTTCTGTTACAGTGGAGCAAGGTGCTGGCATAGGATCCAATTTTTCTGATGAAGATTATAAAGAAGCAGGAGCTATTGTAGGAAGTGTACAGGATGTATTTGCTTCGGATGTTTTGCTGAAAGTCAATCTTTTCTCGAAAGAGGAAGTCGCTCAAATGCAAAACGGTGGTGCTTGTATGTCTATTATGTATGCTTACAATTATCCTGAAATTTTGGACGAAATGAATAAGAAGTCCATAATGTCCTTTTCTATGGATGCTGTTCCTAGGATCTCCCGAGCTCAAAAAATGGATTGTTTGAGTTCCCAAGCCAACCTTGCCGGATATAAATCGGTGATACTGGGAGCAAACTACCTGGAGAAGATTTTTCCATTGATGATGACAGCTTCTGGTACAATTACTCCTGCCAAAGTTCTGATTTTCGGAGCCGGTGTGGCAGGTCTACAAGCTGTTGCTACTGCCAAAAGACTGGGTGCAGTCGTGGAAGTAAGTGATGTGCGTCCTGAAACCAAGGAGCAAGTCGAGTCTTTGGGAGGTCGTTTTTTGACTGTCGAAGGAGCAGAAGAAGTGAAAGTAGAAGGTGGTTACGCTTCTGAAGTATCTGCGGAATTTCTGCAAAAGCAGAAAGAGCTTATTCAAAGTAAAATCAAGGATTCTGACTTGGTGATTACCACAGCTTTGGTGATGGGTAAAAAATCTCCAATACTAGTGACAGAGGAAATGGTCAAAAGCATGAAAAAAGGTGCTGTGATTGTGGATATGGCGGTGGAGTCCGGTGGGAATTGTGAAATTTCAGAGAAGGATAAAATCGTCCAAAAACATGGAGTGACTATCATTGGAGAATCAAACTTGCCATCACTACTCTCAACCAATGCCAGTCAGCTGTATGCAACAAACATTAGCACACTGCTAATGCACTTAGCTACAAAAGATGGATTCAACCTTGACCGTGAGGAAGAAATCACCAAAGGTGTTTTGATCACTTATGAAGGCCAAGTAGTGCATGAATTCACAAATAAAATATTAAATAAGTAAGTATTTAACCTTTTCAAATTATGAGCTCAGAAGCATTAATTATTCTGATTTATATACTTGTTCTGGCAAGTTTTCTGGGGTTTGAGCTAATCGCGAAAGTTCCTCCAACCTTGCATACACCACTGATGTCTGGTTCCAATGCGATATCCGGAATTACCATCGTAGGAGCACTTTTGGCCTGTAATGAGATGGGCTATACCACCATTAGTAAATGGCTGGGAATGGTTGCTTTGGTGCTAGCCACCATCAACGTAGTCGGCGGCTACACTGTCACAGATCGTATGCTTAAAATGTTCAAGAAAAAATGAGTATAGCCATAGAATTAGCTTATTTGATCGCCTCCATCTTGTTTGTGTTGGGGATGAAAATGATGAATAAAACCAAGTCAGCACGAAAAGGAAATCGTCTGTCGGCCTTGGGGATGTTCATAGCCATAGTAGCTACATTACTGCAGATTGATGCCATTTCCATGGTGGAGATTCTTGCATGTATAGTCGTGGGATCAGCGATTGGACTGTATTATGCCAATAAAGTAGAGATGACCAAAATGCCAGAAATGGTTGCGATTTTCAATGGATTTGGTGGTTTGGCTTCCTTTTCCGTTGCACTTTCTGACTATTTCCTGAGGACAGAAGTCAATATGGAATCCATTGAGCTGGTGACTGTGATCAGTATTATCGTTTCCGTGTTTATTGGCGGACTTACATTTACAGGATCCTTGGTGGCTTATTTGAAGCTGAATGGAAATATCTCAGGATCGCCAATTACTTTCAAAGGGCAACATCCTATCAATCTGATCTTGTTTTTAGGGTTTTTGACAGCGGCTGTATTTACTGTAATTGATCAAACTGATCCTATGCTGATTATCATACTGATAGTGATAGCATTGGTTTTGGGTGTGCTAACTGTGATTCCAATTGGAGGAGCAGATATGCCAGTAGTGATTTCTTTGCTAAATTCTTATTCAGGAATGGCGGCCTGTGCTACCGGTTTTATACTAAATAATAATGTGCTAATCGTAGCTGGTTCATTGGTAGGAGCATCAGGGATCATCCTGACTCAGATCATGTGTAAGGCGATGAATCGATCCTTGGTCAATGTGCTACTAGGTGGATTTGGACAGACTGTGAACGAAGCTCAAGGAGATGGTCCGTCTATTACTGTGAATGAAATAGGGGTGGAGGAAACAGCCATGTTGTTCGATGGAGTTTCTTCTGTGATTGTAGTTCCAGGCTATGGCATGGCAGTAGCTCAGGCTCAGCATGTGATTCGTGAATTGATGGAGCAATGCGAAAAGAGAAATATTGACTTCAAGTTTGCCATTCACCCAGTGGCAGGAAGAATGCCAGGTCACATGAATGTGCTGTTGGCCGAAGCAAATATTTCCTACGACAAACTGATAGAAATGGAATCGATCAATGATGAGTTTCCAAATACAGACTTGGTGCTGATTGTAGGTGCAAATGACGTGGTCAATCCAGCTGCTAGAAATAATCCTCAAAGCCCGATTTATGGAATGCCGATCTTGAATGCTGATAAAGCCAGAACGGTAATCGTCTGTAAGCGAAGCATGGGTAAAGGCTATGCAGGAGTTGAAAATGAGCTATTCGGCTATCCAAATTGCTTGATGCTCTTCGGAGATGCCAAGCAGACAATTACTAAAGTTGTCTCTGAAATGAAGGAGATGTAAGTCAGTTTAGAAAAAGTATATACATTAAAAAGAGCGATCTGAATTTCAGGTCGCTCTTTTTGTGTGCCGCTATGTTCTTAACACAACATTCTTGTATTTTTTATTTCAGACAGCCATGAAAGGGCCAAATACCCCAACGATGGGTGTAACTTATCTGAAGAGAAATAAGATGTTGTCTTATGGGCAGCCCTGAAAGGGCGCACTAACTTAGCGATGGGTGCAGCCCATCGGTCAAAATAAATGATAATCTAGCATAGTCCTGAAAGGACTGAAAGGACGAAATCAAAATATCATCAACCCCAAACGTACCTTTCATCATAATCTACCTTGTATTTTTTCAGAAAGCCTCTGTATTCATCCTGGAAGGATTTGTTTGTATGATGTTCATGTTGATTTTTGATATAGTTGATTACCGTGTCCACCTGACTTGGATTAATTGAAAATGCGCCATACCCATCTTGCCAATAGAATTTGCTTAATTGCTCTGCCCTCTTTTTCATCCATTTAGAAGAGTCCGTTTTCACTTCTTCCAATAAACCTGCAATTGTCATATTCTTAGATAGCAGACACAGAATATGCACATGATATAGATGTCCGCCAACCTGTATCGGAGTGCAGTGATGAGCTTTGCAGGTGCCACCAAGGTATTTATAGAGCTCCTCCTCATAGTCATTTTGTAAAAATGGCTGTCTGTTTTTTGTGCTAAAAATGATATGCACATAATTTTTTACAAGCGATTGTCCCATAGGTTATTGCGCCCTTTCAGGGCTTTAAAAATGAAACTTGATATACCCACAACGGCCTAGCGACCGTTGCTTTGTTATTTTGCCCTTTCAGGCATACGCGTTAACTTAAGCCATATCGGTCTAGTTATTAGACACTTTGTTCTTATTTTTTCTTTTTCAGGAATGACTCTTTTTTGATTACTCTTTTCAAAACAAAGGTATTCCTATCCTCTATTTC
>Ga0209512_1002161_pt1 | contig 21745 bp, 19 predicted proteins | sample frozenSSSSmetaG_FD_184142 | JGI IMG/M metagenome (GOLD analysis project Ga0209512, IMG submission 184142) | Glacier valley bacterial and archeal communities from Borup Fiord, Nunavut, Canada, to study Microbial Dark Matter (Phase II) -... | ecosystem: Environmental > Aquatic > Freshwater > Ice >...
CGTTCAAACCCATTTCAATCGGGTCTTCGCTGAACAGCGGCACTTCCATCTGCTTTTCAAGGCTCAAGAGCGACGGATTGGCCCAGGTCAGCGTCGGGCTGTAGGCGACATTGCCCAGTTGTTGCGCGCTGCGGTGGGTGAACTGGCCGGTGGAACCCTTGGACACGGCAAAGCCGTCGGTGAAGGCCCGGTCCTGGAAATGACAGCTGGCGCAGGCCTGCGTCCCGTTGCCTGACAGGCGCTTGTCATAAAAGAGGTGGCGCCCCAGGTCAACACCGGCCTCGCTCATGGGGTTGTCGGCAGGCACCGCTGGCACGGGAAAGCCTGCAGGCAAGTTCCAGCGCCAGCCGCCACTGGCCGGCGCGGCGGCGGTGTCGTTGACCGACACGCCACCGCCGCCGCAACCAGCCAGCGCCCCGAGCAGGGCGCCGGCCACCGACAGCTTCAAAAAGAAACGACGGTGACGCAACTTCATTTCAGCGCAGCCTTGAAGATTTTCTGGTCCGCGCCGCCGTTGACAGGCAGCCCGCTGGAGCCGCTGCCAAAGGCGACTTCCAGCTCCGTGAACAGGGTGGGGCACTCGGGATCGGTGGCGCCCGACATGCAGCCTGCCGCGCCGCCGTTTTCCTTCGTGACATCGGTGGTCTTGAACAGCTGGCCCAGGTCGAGCGCCACTTTCTGGGTGGCCGCGTCAAAGCTGGCCAGGGCGAAATCCATCACGTTGGGATTGGTGCAGCTGTATACCGCATTGCCTGCCGCGTCCTTCAGCGCCACGCCGCCCGCATCGACCTTGGCTGCGCAGCCGGTGGCGCCCAGGTGGAAGTTGAAGGTGCTGATGGTGCTGGTGCTGGCCGGTGTGGTGGTTGTCGCCGCGACCGTCTTGAGGATGCCGCCGACTGGATTGAGTTCGATCTTGGCGAACTTGCGGCCCGACTGCCAACTCCAGGCCGTGGCCGCCACATCCAGCGGCGGCGCACCGCTGGTGATGGCGCTGTGGTTGAGTGTTTCCGGCACGCCCATGCTGGCTTTCAGGCCCACATACGTGCCGCCGGGCACCGTGCCGGTGATAACGGCGTTGGTGGCGGCCGTATGGGTGGCGTCGGCGCAGACGCCGGTGGCGTCTTCCAGGTCAATCAGCGAGACGGTTTCGCTGCCTTGCGTCAGTTGCCAGTTGTTGCTGTCGAGCTTGACCGGCACGGCCACGCCCTTGTCGTTGATCAGCGCCAGGTTGGTGATGTAGAAGCGTAAGTCCTTAATGTCCGCCGCCACGGCGGTGCTGCCCACGGCAGTGAGCTGGGTGCCGCACTTGACCGGCGTGGTGCCGTTGCGGGCAGCGAAGTTGATGGAGACGAGCTTATCGGGAAGCGGGGCAACCACGACAGGATCACTGCCGCCACCACAGGCAACAAGCGCGCCCGCAGCGATCAACGCACTGGCAGCCATTTTGGTTTTTGAAAATTTGTTCACTTTGTGGTTTCTGTTTTATAAAAAAGTAAAGATCAATGGCTGTGCGCGCCAACTGGCGCACCAGTCGGCACATCGCGCGGCGTCTGCACCCAGACCTTGACGGTCTGCGTGCCTGCGCGCTCAAAGTTCAGCGTCAGGTCAAAGCGGTCGCCATCCTTGAGCGGCTGCTTCAAGTCGATCAGCATCAGGTGGTACTCGCCACCGTGGCGCAACAAGGTGGTTTTTTCAGCGGGCAGTTCAATGGCGGGCACTTCCCGCATGCGCATCACGCCGCCGTCCAGTGCCATGCGGTGCAGTTCGACCCGCGCCGCCGCCGGGCTGCTGGCGCGGAGCAGGCGGTCGGGCTGGCGGCCCTTGTTCTGAATGCCGCGCAGGTAGGCCGCGCCGTTGGCAACGCCGGCCAGGCTGGGCACGGCGTAAGGATGGTCCAGCACCAGATCGCCGTGGCGGGTGCCGTGGCTGTGAGCGGCCGGGGCCACGATGGCCAGGGCCGCCAGGGCCGCCAGCGCCGCCCAGGCCATGCCGGCTCGGCGCGAACACGCGCGCGGTGCCCATGCAGCGGCGACCGCAGATGCAAATTCTGTTTTCAAAAAAAACTCCTGGCAAGTGATAAAAACAGCCTCCCGCGCATGCTGCGCATGCGCGATGCGCTATGAATTCAATAGCTCAGAAGAAAGCGGGCGGTCCGCGCGGGGGTGGCGTGAATGCGTCGTGGGTAACAGAGACTAAATCCTGCCGGACCGTGGGCGCCTGGTATTCGCCAATGGCGACGAAGAAAGGGCGCAGCGCGCTGGGCGCAGGCGCTGCATGCTCTGCAAACAGCAGGCAAAACGGGCAATGGTCCAGGGATACGGCCGACTCCTGCCCGTCAGGGACATCGGCCAGAACGAGCGTGGCCCCGGCAGCCGCGCTGAATGCGGCGTCGGACAGGCGGGGCGCCGCATTTTGAGTAAGGTCCAGCAGTTCCCAGCGGGTGCCGGTGCTGGTGCAGACCTCGGTCCAGGCCGAACTGCCGCCACGCGCGAACACCAGCGCATGCGACAGCGTGGGGGCCAGCGCCCCGAACACCGCCACCAGCCCGACCAGCCACACCAAAAACGCGCGGCGCAGCGGGGCCAAGTACGAGTTTGGGGCCATCAGGAGGCAGCTCGATCAGGGTCAGGTTCGCGCGTTTGCTTTTGCTGTTTACTGCTTGTGCTGGCTGTGGTCCATCGGCATCTTGCCGTGGTCCATGGCGGGCATGTCGCCCATTTTGGCGCCAGGCGCAACCGTGGCCACCGGCACTTTGAGCGCCACCTTGCTCTCGACGCCCTTGGCGTCCTTGAACACCAGCGTCAGCGGCACGCTGCTGCCCTTGGCCAGCGGCGCCTTCAGGTCCAGCAGCATGACGTGGTAGCCGCCGGGCTTGAGCGCCAGCGTCTTGCCGGCGGGAATATCGAGAACGGGAACCGGGCGCATTTTCATGATGTCGCCTTCCATCTTCATCTCGTGGACTTCCGTGACGCCCGCCGCTGGCGACGAGGCGCCAACCAGTTGGGCGCCGTCTTTGGCGCTGATGTTCATGAAGGCGCCGGTGGCTTTCTGGCCTGGCACCGTGGTGCGAACCCAGGCGTCTTTCACCTCGACGGTCTGGGCGTAGGCGCTGCCAGAGGCCAGGGCGGCGATCAGGGCAAGTGTTTTGAGCTTCATGGTGTTTCCTTTAAAAAATCAAAAAATGGGCGTGGTTCGCCGGGGGTTCAGAAAAAACGGGTTATCAGGGCCGGCCAGCGCGCGCCCCTGGATGTGCAGTGACGTCGGGTGAACGGTTGACGGGATGGGCGCCTGGCACCCTGCAAATAGCCTGAAAATATTAATCAAATCCGCCTCTAGCCCTTATTTAGCGGGCGATAGGCGCTATCAATTCAATAGCTCAGAAATATTTCAGGAGAAAGCGGGTGGTCCGCGTGCGGGCAGCGGCGCAGCGGTCAGTGCGGCGATGAAGGCTGCAGGAATGCTTTCCAGCCGGTACGCCAGCGGCTGAAGCGGCTCGGCGGTCAGGCGCGCCAACGGCGGCGGTGGCGCGCTGGTGGCGGCGCACAAGGGGCAGTCGAGCGCCGGGCTGGCGGCGTCCCGGCCGCCGTCATCGGTGGTGAACAGCACCTTCATCACACCGGCGCTGGAACAGATCAGTTCCATGGCCTGCGGCTTGACGAGGGGCGAGGCCACCGCCACGCCAACCGACAACGCAAACCACACCAGCAAGAAGCGGGCGATCAGGTGGGCGTTGCGCAGGGTTTGCATGGCTGGAGTTTACATGGCGGCCGCAGCGCAGACTCAGGCCAGCGCGGGCTGGTCGCCATACAGCCAGGGCAGGTCCATCAGCTTCTCGCCCAGTAGCTGGAGCGAGGCGTTGCGCGCCCAGCGCAGCGCGCCGTCGGCATGAAAGATCTGGCCGTTGCGCAGCGAGCGAGCCTGCACCCGGGCATTGCGCTGCCAGCGCCTGAGCGCATAGCGCTGCAGCAGCGCGGGCACCTCAAAAGCCGGGTCCAGCGCCTGGCCCAGGGCCCGGCCCAGTTCGGCTGCATCTTCAATCGCCATGCCCGCGCCTTGCGCCAGGTAGGGGCGCATCGGGTGCGCGGCATCGCCCAGCAGCGCGACACGGCCCTGCGCCTGCTGGTGCGCGCCGCGCATCGGCGGGCGGTCGCACAGCGGCCAGAGCCGCCAGCCGACGGCGGCGGCGCCATCCTCACCCGGGGTCGCACCGCACGCCGTCACCGCATCAATCAGTTCGCGCAGCGGCGCTGCCGTGTGCGCCAGTGCCGCCTGCAGCCCGGTGGCGTGGGCCGCGTGGTCCCAGCTTTGCAAATCACGCTCGACCTGGCCGTGCACGATGGCCACCACGTTGAGCCAGTCGCCACCGCGCACCGGGTACTGCACCACATGCAGCCTGGGGCCCAGCCAGACCGTGACCTGCTGGCTGCGCAGCGGCTCGGGCAGGCCGGCCTGCGACAGCATGGCGCGGTAGGCCAGATGGCCCGTCACGCGCGGCGGACCGTCGCTCAGCAGCTGCTCGCGCACGCGGCTCCACAGGCCATCGGAACCAACCAGCACATCGCCTTCGACCTCCAGGCCTTCGGCGGTCTTGAGCGTCACCACCGATCCGCTGTCGGTAAACCGGGCCACCGGGCTGCTCAGGTTGAGCCACAGGTTGGCGCGCGCCTGCACTGCGTCCAGCAGCAAACCGTGAAGATCGGCGCGAGCAATGGTGGCGTAAGGCGCGCCATAGCGTTGCACGGTGCGCGCGCCCAGCGGCAGCACGCCCAGCGACTGGCCCGACAGCGCGTCGCGCACCTGCAGCCGGTCCGGAAACGCCGCCACGCGCGCCAGTTCAGACGCCAGCCCCCAGCCATGCAGCACCCGCACCACATTGGGCCCCAGCTGCACACCGGCGCCGACCTCGCTGAAGGCGGGCGCCCGTTCATACAGCCGTACATCCCAGCCCGCGCGCGACGCCGACAAGGCCGCCGCCAGCCCGCCTATGCCGCCGCCCACCACCAGCGCCTGCCGCATCATTGGGCCAGCAGCTGTCTGAGCACGAACGGCAAAATGCCGCCGTTGCGGTAGTAGTCCACTTCAATCGGCGTGTCGACGCGAAGGATCACGGTGACCTCCTGGCGCGAACCGTCGGCCCGGGTAATGAGCAGCGTGGCCTCGCTTTGCGGCTTGAGTTCGGGGTGCGGAATCACGTCAATGACTTCCGAGCCAATCAGCTTGAGGGTCTGCCACGACTCGCCCGGCTTGAACTGCAGCGGCAGCACGCCCATGCCGACCAGGTTGCTGCGGTGAATGCGCTCAAAACTCCTGGCCACGACGGCCTTGATGCCCAGCAGCTGCGTGCCCTTGGCGGCCCAGTCGCGGCTGGAGCCGGTGCCGTATTCCTCGCCCGCAAACACCACGGTGGGCGTGCCTTCGGCCAGGTACTTCATGGCGGCGTCGTAGATCGGCATTTTCTGGATCACGCTGTCAGGCACGCGGCTGGCCGGGTGGTACAGGGTCACGCCGCCCTCCTCGCGCGAGCCTTCCGCGTCGGCCGGGATCATCAGGTTCTTGATGCGCACGTTGGCAAAGGTGCCGCGCACCATCACATCGTGGTGGCCGCGGCGGGAACCGTAGCTGTTGAAGTCGGCCGGCAGCACGCCGTGGGCCTGCAGCCACAGTCCGGCGGGCGAGCTGGCCTTGATGGCACCGGCGGGAGAAATATGGTCGGTGGTGATGGAGTCGCCGAACAGTGCCATGATGCGCGCGCCCTTCACGGAAATAGCATCATTTTTGCCTTCAGCGCCCGTAGAACCTGCGCCCGCCGCTTCCATTTCCATAGCAAAGTCCTTGAAGAACGGCGGCTCGGCAATGTAGGTGCTGGCCGGCCAGGTGTAGCTGGTGCCGCTGACGCCCTTGATCTTTTCCCACAGCTTGCCCGGTTCGGTCTTGACCTTGGCGTAGTTGGCCCGGAACGCCTTGCCGTTCATGGCGTACTTCATGAGCTTTTCAATCTCTTCGCTGGTCGGCCAGATGTCACCCAGGTAGACGTCCTTGCCGCCCTTGCCCTGCCCGACCGGCTCGGACATCAGGTCGCGCCGCACCGTGCCGGCCAGGGCGTAGGCCACCACCAGCGGAGGGCTGGCCAGGAAGTTGGCCTTGATGTTGGGGTGAATGCGCGCCTCAAAGTTGCGGTTGCCCGACAGCACGGCGGCGCACACCAGGTCGCTTTTGTTGATGGCTTCATTCAGTTGGGGCGTCAGGTCGCCCGAATTGCCGATGCAGGTGGTGCAGCCGTAGCCCGCCAGTGAAAAGCCGAGCTTTTCCAGGTAGGGCAAGAGGCCGGTCTCCGTCAGGTATTCCGTCACGATACGCGAGCCCGGCGCCAGCGAGGTCTTGATGTGCGGCTGGACCTTCAGACCGGCTTCCACGGCTTTCTTGGCCAGCAGCCCGGCTGCCAGCAGCACGCTGGGGTTGGAGGTGTTGGTGCAGCTGGTGATGGCGGCGATCAGCACGTCGCCGTTGCCCACGGTCAGGCTTTTGCCGGGCGGCTTGGCCGTAGCCCTGGCCGTGGCAGGGCTCTTTTCATGCGCCATCACGGGGCGGTTGCTTTCCATTTCAACCACGGAGCGTTCGGCACCCAAGGGTGTCGGCGGCGCAGCGGGCAGCGTGTCGGGCCGTCCCTCGTCGCTGCGGCGTACCTGGTGGCGCGTCTCCAGCAGGGCAGCCGGCTGGTTGAAGCCGTTGCTGGCAATCGGCTGGCTGAACAGCGCGGCAAACTGGCTGGCCACCTGGCCCAGCTCGATGCGGTCCTGCGGCCGCTTGGGGCCGGCCAGGCTGGGCGTGACATCGCCCAGGTCGAGCGTGACCACCTGCGAGTAGTCAATGTCGCCTGCCTTGGCCACGCCGAACAGGCCTTGCGCCCGGAAGTAGGCTTCCAGCGCTTCCATCTCGGCCTTGGTACGGCCGGTGCCCTTGAAGTAGGCCATGGTTTTTTCATCGACCGGGAAGAAGCCCATGGTGGCGCCATACTCGGGCGCCATGTTGCCGATGGTGGCGCGGTCGGGCAGCGCCAGGCTGCGCGTGCCTTCGCCAAAAAACTCGACAAACTTGCCCACGACCTTTTCACGGCGCAGCGTTTCGGTCACGCGCAGCACCAGGTCGGTGGCGGTCACGCCTTCGCGCAGCCGTCCGGTCAGCTCCATGCCGACCACGTCGGGCGTCAGCATGTAGACCGGCTGGCCCAGCATGGCGGCCTCCGCTTCAATGCCGCCGACGCCCCAGCCGACCACGCCAATGCCGTTGATCATGGTGGTGTGGCTGTCGGTGCCGACCAGCGTGTCGGGGTAGTAAACACCCTCCTGGGTCTTGTGCACGCCCCGCGCCAGGTATTCAAGATTGACTTGGTGCACGATGCCAAAGCCGGGCGGCACCACGCCAAAGGTGTCAAAGGCCTGCATGCCCCATTTCATGAACTCGTAGCGTTCGCGGTTGCGCTGGAACTCCAGCTTCATGTTCAGGTCCAGCGAGTTCTTTTTGCCGAAATGGTCGACCATGATGGAGTGGTCCACCACCAGATCCACCGGCACCAGCGGCTCAATCGACTTCGGATTCTTGCCCAGCTTCAGCGCCACGCTGCGCATGGCGGCCAGGTCGGCCAGCAGCGGCACGCCGGTGAAGTCCTGCAGCACCACGCGCGACACGACAAACGGGATTTCTTCGGTGCGCGCGGCCGTGGGCTGCCAGTTGGCCAGCTCCTCGACATGGGCGGCCGTGACCTTCTTGCCATCGCAGTTGCGCAGCACCGACTCGAGCACGATGCGCAGGGACACCGGCAGGCGGGACACATTCGGGAACTGCCTGGCCAGCGCGGGCAGCGAGTAAAACTTGCCCGCCTTGCCGGAGGCGGTCTTGAAGTCTTTGAGGGTCGATGCAAAGGCGTGGGAGCGCTTGCGGGAAGGGGCGCGTGCGGGGGTGGGTGATTTGGCCATGGCAATCTCCTTGTTGTTAAAGCATGCCTCGCCATTTTGGCACTCCCCCGGCCGGCTCTGCAAAGCACGGCCGCATACCCTGCGCCAATCCGAGCTTTGCGCGGCGCGCAAAAAGAAAAGCGGCCGGAGCCGCTTTTTTAGGGGAAGACGAAGCTTTTATGCAACCGCGCCGTCTTTCACAGTTTCGGCCAGGTCGGTGTAATCCTTGACCTGGTCAAAGTTCAGGTATTGGTAGACCTGTTCGCTCGCCACCGTGAGAACTTCCATGTCGGCCATGTATTCCGCCTTGGTGGGAATCCGACCCAGCTTGGAGCAGATCGCGGCCAGCTCGGCAGAACCCAAATACACATTGGAGTTTTTGCCCAGGCGGTTCGGGAAGTTGCGGGTCGAGGTCGAGAATACGGTCGCGCCCTCCTTGACCTGCGCCTGGTTGCCCATGCACAGGCTGCAGCCCGGCATTTCCATGCGCGCACCGGCCGAGCCCAACACGCCGTAATGGCCTTCTTCGCTCAGTTGCTTGGCGTCCATCTTGGTGGGCGGTGCCATCCAGAGCTTGACCGGAATGTCGCGCTTGTTTTCAAGCAGCTTGGAGGCGGCACGGAAGTGGCCGATGTTGGTCATGCAGCTGCCGATGAACACTTCATCAATCTTGGCGCCGGCCACGTCCGACAGTGTTTTCACGTCGTCCGGATCGTTCGGGCAGGCCACGATGGGCTCGTGGATGTCGGCCAGATCAATTTCAATGACGGCAGCGTACTCGGCGTCCGCATCGGCCTTGAGCAATTGCGGGTCGGCCAGCCAGGCTTCCATGGCGGCAATGCGGCGTTTGATGGTGCGCACATCCGAGTAGCCCGTGGCAATCATCCACTTCAACATGGTGATGTTGCTGGTGATGTACTCGATGATCGGCTCTTTGTTGAGGTGAACCGTGCAGCCGCCGGCGGAACGCTCGGCCGAGGCATCGCTGAGCTCGAACGCCTGCTCGACCTTCAGGTCTGGCAAGCCTTCGATTTCGAGAACGCGGCCCGAGAAAATGTTGACTTTTCCCTGCTTGGCTACCGTCAGCAGCCCGGCCTTGATGGCATACAGCGGGATCGCATTGACCAGGTCGCGCAGCGTGATACCGGGCTGCATCGTGCCCTTGAAGCGGACCAGCACGCTCTCGGGCATGTCCAGCGGCATCACGCCGGTGGCGGCGCCAAAGGCGACCAGGCCGGAGCCTGCAGGGAAGCTGATGCCGATGGGGAAGCGCGTGTGGCTGTCGCCGCCGGTGCCGACGGTGTCGGGCAGCAGCATGCGGTTGAGCCAGCTGTGGATGATGCCGTCACCGGGACGCAGCGGGATGCCGCCACGGTCGCTCATGAAATCGGGCAACTCGTGGTGCATCTTGACATCGACCGGCTTGGGGTAAGCTGCGGTGTGGCAGAACGACTGCATCACCAGGTCCGCACTGAAACCCAGGCAGGCCAAGTCCTTGAGTTCGTCGCGGGTCATCGGGCCGGTGGTGTCCTGGCTGCCCACGCTGGTCATTTTGGGTTCGCAATAGGTGCCCGGGCGAACGCCCTGGCCTTCAGGCAGGCCGACCGCGCGACCCACCATTTTTTGCGCCAGCGTGAAGCCACGGCCGCTGTCTTCGGGGCTTTGCGGCAGACGGAACAGGGTGGACACGGGCAAGCCCAGCGCGGCGCGCGCCTTGGCGGTCAGGCCACGGCCCACGATCAGGGGAATACGGCCACCGGCGCGCACTTCGTCGAGCAGCACATCGCTCTTGAGCTTGAACTCGGCAATCACCTGGCCGTCTTTCAGCGCCTTGCCATCGTAAGGACGCAGTTCAATCACGTCGCCCATGGACATCTGGCTCACGTCGAGTTCGATCGGCAGCGCGCCGGAGTCTTCCATGGTGTTGTAGAAAATCGGGGCGATTTTGGAACCCAGGCAGACGCCGCCAAAGCGCTTGTTCGGCACAAAAGGAATGTCTTCACCGGTGAACCAGAGCACCGAGTTGGTGGCGGACTTGCGCGATGAACCGGTGCCGACCACGTCGCCGACGTAGGCCACGAGGTTGCCCTTGGCCTTGAGTTCCTCGATAAACTTGACCGGGCCGCGCTTGCCATCTTCTTCAGGGGTGACGCCAGGACGGGCGTTTTTGTGCATCGCCAGCGCGTGCAGCGGAATGTCGGGGCGACTCCAGGCGTCGGGCGCGGGCGACAGGTCGTCGGTGTTGATCTCGCCGGCGACCTTGAACACGGTCAACTGGATCGACTCAGGCACTTCGGGACGGCAGGTAAACCACTCGGCGTCGGCCCAGCTTTGCAGCACGGCTTTGGCGTGGGCATTGCCTTTCTCGGCTTTTTCCTGGACGTCATGAAACTGGTCAAACATCAGCAGGGTGTTTTTCAGGCCGCTGGCGGCTTGGCTTGCAACGCTTTGGTCCGCATCGTCCAGCAGTTCAATCATGGGGCTGATGTTGTAGCCGCCCAGCATGGTGCCCAGCAGTTGCGTGGCCTGGACCCGTGAAATCAGCGCGCAGGGCTCGGTGCCGTGCGCCACAGCCGCGAGGTAGCTGGCCTTGACCTTGGCCGCATTGTCAACGCCGGCGGGCACGCGGTAGGTGATCAGTTCGACCAGAAATGCCTCTTCACCCTGGGGCGGATTTTTCAGCAACTCGATGACCTCGCCGGTCTGCTGGGCCGACAGCGGCAACGGCGGAATACCCAGGGCAGCGCGGGCGGCGACATGGGTGCGGTAGCTTTGCAGAAACTCTAATGACATGCTGGTTTTCCTCTGTTCAAAATTATGGAATATTCGCGGAAAGCGTTGGCCTGAAAAAAGACTTATTTGGCGGGCGACGCCGGAAGCTGCGGGTCTGCGGCAAGCGCATTGGGCTTGGGCGCGTCCAGCACGCTGGGGGGTGGGTTGCGCTTGAGCACCTCGGCCATCGCCACTTGCGTCGGACTCATGCATTCATCGGCCAGACGAATGCCCAGTTTTTGGTTCATGAGCATCGATTTGTTAGCCAGTTGCAGCCAGACCGCACCGGCCTTTTGGTCTTCCAGGCGAATCGCACCCGTCGTGGTGGCCACCGGGAACATGCGGTACTTGAAGTTTTTACCCTGCAAATCGAAGTAGCCAGGCGACTTTTCATCCTGAGTCAGGTTGACCGATGCACCGAGTTCGCAAGGCAGGCTGCCCACCTGCACACGCTCGGCAATGGCCAACTCGGCCGGCGTCATGGCAGCCTCGGCAGCTTCAATACCGGCCGCGACGTTCTTGGCGGCACTCTTGAGGTTGGTGCGATTTGCGCTGACTTCGGGTTTCTTTTTTGCGGCTGCCTCTTTTTTGCTTTTAGCAGCAACAGGTTTGGCGGCCTTGGTCGTCGTGGTTTGCGCCGTCGCCAGGCTGGAGACTGCCATGAGGACGGCAGCGGTCAAGGTCGCAACGAGCGTTGCAATGGGAGTAGTTTTCATACGGCCCTCCTAAAGTGGTGAGAAGTGATGTGACGCGCTGTATTAAAGCTCATCCGAGCTCTGTCTGAAAATAGATTTGCGCCTCGGCGGGAAGCGCCCGACCGGTCTGGTGCGCGCGCTGCAGCACCTGCCAGAAATAGCGGTAACTTGCACGGTCCTGCAATTTACCTTGAAAACTGATGGGCGCCCAATCGACACGGGCGGCAGCAGCTATTATTTTTGTAGCATCCTCGATCTCACCCTCGGTGGGCGCAAAGGCCTCCAGGATGGGGCGGATCTGCTGCGGGTGAATGCTCCACATGCGGGTGTAGCCCAGTTCGCGGGCCGCTTTGCTGGCGACGGCCTTCATCGCAGCCGTGTCGCTGAATTCTGTGACCACGCAATGCGACGGCACCTTGCCGTAGGCATGGCAGGCCGATGCAATTTCCAGCTTGGCACGCAGCACCAGCGGGTGGGTAAACTGACCCCGGCTGCTCATGCCGTCGGCCGGAATCGCACCGCCATGCGCGGACACAAAGTCCATCAACCCAAAGCTCAGCGACTGCACGCGGGGATGGGCGGCAATTTCAAAGGCGTTATGAACCGCCAGCGGGGATTCAATCAGTACATGCAGCGGCAGCTGATCGGCCGACGCGGCATGCAGCGCTTGCACGGCCCGTATCACGTCATCCACGGATTCCACTTTAGGCACCATGATGTGAGAAAGCGTGTGCGCCAGCGACCCGGCAATCACCGCCATGTCAGACTCGAAAGCGGGATGGTCTACCGCATGCACCCGAACGGCGACCCGCGCCTGGTTGCAGGCCAAGGTTGCCAGCGCCACCACCATGGCCGCGTGCTCGGCTTCGCCGCCCACGGGCGCGCCGTCTTCGCAGTCCAGCGTCACGTCAAAAACGCAGGCGCCAAACTCCTCGATCATCTCGGCCTGCAACTGCAGGCTCTTGCGCATCCGCGCCTCGACACCGCTGTAATGGTCGCAAACGGGCAGCACCACCGTGGCGGCCTGCGCACCGAGAAGCACTTCGCGCGGGTGCCTGGCCCCCGCGTTTGTCACGGCTTGTGCTGCGCCGCCCCCCAAGGGGGCTGGGCTTGCTTGGGGAGCGCTGCGCACCACGTGGCCTTTACAGCAGGTGGGCGACGCCGGCTTGCTCTTCCTGCAACTCTTTGAGGGTCTTGTTGATGCGTTCCTGGCTGAACTCGTCAATCGCAAGACCTTCCACCAGCTTGTATTCGCCGCCTTCGCAGGTCACGGGGAAGCCAAACATGGTGTCCTTCGGAATGCCATACTGGCCATCCGACGGGATGCCCATCGTGACCCATTTTCCGTTGGTGCCCAGGGCCCAGTCGCGCATGTGGTCAATGGCCGCGTTGGCAGCCGATGCGGCCGACGACAAGCCGCGTGCCTCGATGATCGCGGCGCCACGCTTGCCAACGGTCGGCAGGAACACATTGGCGTTCCATTCCTGGTCATTGATCATGGTGGCGACGCTTTCGCCCTTGATGGTGGCAAAACGGTAGTCGGCATACATCGTGGGCGAATGGTTGCCCCAGACGGTGAGCTTTTCAATGTCAGCCACAGGCTTGCCGGTCTTGGCGGCGAGTTGACTGGCAGCGCGGTTGTGATCCAGGCGCAGCATCGCGGTGAAGTTCTTGCGCGGCAGGTCGGGCGCGCTTTTCATCGCGATGTAGGCATTGGTGTTGGCCGGGTTGCCGACCACCAGCACGCGGACGTCGCGGCTGGCAACAGCATTGAGCGCCTCGCCTTGCGCGGTGAAGATGGCGCCGTTAACGGCCAGCAGTTCAGCGCGTTCCATGCCAGGGCCACGTGGACGCGAACCCACCAGCAAAGCGTAGTCCGCATCCTTGAAGGCGGTCATCGGGTCGCTGTGCGCTTCCATGCCCACCAGCAGCGGAAAAGCGCAGTCGTCCAGTTCCATCATCACGCCCTTGAGCGCCTTCTGGGGACCCTCGACGGGAACTTCGAGCAATTGCAAAATGACCGGCTGGTCTTTACCCAGCATTTCGCCAGAGGCAATGCGAAACAACAATGCGTAGCCGATTTGGCCTGCTGCACCAGTGACTGCGACACGGACGGGTTTTTTGCTCATGATTGACAACTCCAGTAAAGTAAAAAAATGCTTTGCACCATGGGTGACGTGAGGTGTTGGGCAGCATCGCTGGGGGGCGACCGGGTGGCCTGCGGGTATTGACTACCTTCGCCTCCAAAAATAAATTACCCGGCGCGCCGCACTCAGCCAAAGATTTTACGCTTGAAAAGCGTCGCACGTCAATTTGTCTTATGTCTTATATAAGATATAATTCGGGCCTGGCTTACAACGCGCCACCTGCGCGACCAAGCGCTGTTTTAACCTGTGTCCCCATGGCCATTGCCCCCTCTTCATTCACCGACATCGCCGCAGCGGCCAGCGCCGTCAGCGCGCAGGTGGGCGCGACCCCCGCGTTCAGCCCGCTCTACCAGCAAATCAAGGTTTTGATTCTGAAGAGCCTGCAGGCGGGCGAGTGGAAACCAGGCGAATTGATTCCCAGCGAAATGGACCTGGCTGCACGCTTTCGCGTCAGCCAGGGCACGGTGCGCAAGGCGATTGACGAGCTCGCCGCTGAAAACCTGGTGATGCGCCGCCAGGGCAAAGGCACGTTTGTTGCCACCCATGCCGAACAACAGGTGCAATACCGCTTTTTGAGGCTCATGCCCGACAGCGGCGACCTCCGCAGCGAAGGACCGGCCGAGCGGCAAATCATCGACTGCAAGCGCCTGCGCGCGCCCGCAGACATTGCCCGCTCGCTGGCCCTGCGCACCGGCGACGCCGTGCTGCAACTGCGCCGTGTTCTGTCGTTTCAGGGCACCCCCACGATTCTCGAAGACGTCTGGCTCCCAGGCGGCCCTTTCAAGGGACTGACCGCTGAGCGTATGACCGCCTACCATGGCCCGATGTATGCGCTGTTTGAGACCGAGTTTGGCGTGCGCATGGTGCGCGCCGAAGAAAATATACGGGCACTGGCCGCCGATGCGGCTTCCGCCGAATTGCTGAAAGTGCCGGTAGGTGAACCGTTGCTAAGTGTGGAGCGCACCGCCTACACCTACAACGATCTGCCCATGGAATTGCGTCGGGGTCTGTACCGCACCGACACCCACTACTACAAAAACGAACTTAGTTGATAGGAATACTTGAGAAGCTGCAAAGGTTTGTAAATTGCTTTGCTGCATTGCAATAGAATTATCACGGTCGGAAGGTGACCGCATCCCCGGTTACCACCTAGTTAACACCTAAGAAAGCCCACAAAATGACAGAGCTGGCATCAAAACAGCGTCCCAAGCGGCCTGAATTCCGCAACATCAACGCACTCACCGACCTTCCCGGTTATCGACTGCCGCTCGCAGGCCTTGTCTCCATCCTCCACCGCGTCAGCGGGGCCATCATGTTCATCCTGATGCCCTTCATCATCTGGATGTTCGACACCTCGATTTCCTCCGAAATATCCTTTGAGAAATTCAAGTCCGCGTTCAATCTGGGCATGCTGGGCTTGCCCGGCGTGCTCTGGAAGCTGGTCGCGCTGGCGCTGGTCTGGGCCTACCTGCACCACTTCATTGCCGGCCTTCGTCACCTCTGGATGGACGCTAGCCACGAAGCCGTGAGCAAGGACTTCGGCAGGCAGTCCGCTGCCTTCACGCTGGCCATGAGCATTGGCCTCACGCTGGTGCTGGGTGCCAAGCTGTTTGGCCTTTATTAATTTCCAGGGGAAGCACACCATGTCTGTCAATTACGGCTCCAAGCGCATCGTTGTCGGCGCTCATTACGGCACACGTGACTGGCTGAGCCAGCGCATCACTGCGGCCCTGATGGCCCTCTTCACCTTGCTGCTGCTGGCACAGGTCATTTTCAGCAAAGGCCCCATCGGCTACGACCAGTGGGCCGGTATCTTTTCGTCCCAGTGGATGAAGGTGCTGACCTTCACCGTCATTGTTGCCCTGCTGCTGCACGTCTGGGTCGGCATGCGCGACATCTGGATGGACTACATCAAACCGGTTGGCCTGCGATTGTTTTTGCAGGTATTCACCATTGTCTGGCTGGTTGCTTGCGCAGGCTGGGGTATTCAGGTGCTCTGGCGCCTCTAACCCTCCAAGTCATCCCCAAGTCAAACCTGGCCGCATCCGGCTAACAAGATTCAAGAAAAACCATGACCGCAACATCCAAACTCCCCAAGCGCAAATTTGACGTCGTCATCGTTGGTGCCGGCGGCTCCGGCATGCGCGCCTCGCTGCAACTGGCCCGTGCCGGCCTGAACGTCGCCGTCCTCTCCAAAGTATTCCCGACCCGTTCCCACACCGTGGCGGCACAAGGTGGCATTGGCGCCTCTTTGGGCAATATGTCCGAAGACAACTGGCACTACCATTTCTACGACACCGTCAAGGGTTCCGACTGGCTCGGCGACCAGGACGCGATTGAGTTCATGTGCCGCGAAGCGCCCAAGGTCGTGTACGACCTCGAGCACATGGGCATGCCGTTCGACCGCAACCCCGACGGCACGATTTACCAGCGACCCTTTGGCGGCCACACCGCCAACTACGGCGAAAAACCCGTGCAACGCGCCTGCGCCGCAGCCGACCGCACCGGCCACGCCATGCTGCACACGCTGTACCAGCAAAACGTCAAGGAAAAAACCAGCTTCTTCGTCGAGTGGCTGGCCATGGACCTGATCCGCGATGCCGATGGCGACGTGGTGGGCGTGACCGCACTGGAGATGGAAACCGGTGACGTACACATCTTTGAGGCCAAGACCACGCTGCTGGCCACCGGCGGCGCTGGGCGCATTTTTGCAGCTTCGACCAACGCCTTCATCAACACCGGCGACGGCCTGGGTATGGCGGCACGCGCCGGCATTCCGCTGGAAGACATGGAGTTCTGGCAGTTTCACCCCACCGGCGTGCATGGCGCTGGCGTGCTGCTGACCGAAGGTTGCCGTGGCGAAGGCGCCATCTTGCGCAACAGCGATGGCGAGCGCTTCATGGAGCGCTATGCGCCCGCCTACAAAGACCTGTCACCGCGCGACTACGTGTCACGCTGCATGGACCAGGAAATCAAGGAAGGCCGCGGTTGCGGCCCCAACAAGGACTACATCAATCTTGACATGACCCACCTGGGCGTCGAGACCATCATGAAGCGCCTGCCTTCGGTGTTCGAGATTGGTCACAACTTTGCCAACGTCGACATCACCAAGGAACCGATTCCCGTCGTGCCCACCATCCACTACCAGATGGGCGGCATCCCGACCAACATCCACGGCCAGGTCGTCACGCAGAATGCCGACAACCAGAGCGAGGTCGTCAAGGGCCTGTACGCGGTCGGCGAATGCTCCTGCGTGAGCGTGCATGGCGCCAACCGTCTGGGCACCAACTCCCTGCTGGACCTGCTGGTGTTTGGCCGCGCTGCCGGCAACCACATTGTTGACTTCAACCAGGCCAACACCGAGCACAAGCCGATGCCGGCAGATGCCGCGGACAAAACCCTGGCGCGCATCGAACGCCTGGACAACGCCACCACGGGCGAGTATGCACAGGACGTGGCCGACGACATCCGTGCGGCCATGCAGCAGCATGCCGGCGTGTTCCGCACCCAGGCCATCATGGACGAAGGCGTGACCAAAATCGCCGAACTGCGCAAGCGCGTCAACAGCATCGGCCTGAAAGACAAGTCCAAGATTTTCAACACCGCGCGCATTGAGGCGCTGGAAGTGGAAAACCTGATCGAGGCCGCTGAAGCCACCATTATTTCTGCAGCAGCCCGCCACGAAAGCCGCGGCGCGCATTCAGTGGACGATTACGGCGACACACCCGAACATCCGAATGGCCGCAACGACACCGAGTGGCACAAACACACGCTGTGGTACAGCGAAGGCAATCGCCTGGCCTACAAACCAGTGCAGATGAAGCCGCTGACGGTTGATTCCGTGCCCCTCACAGTTCGCTCCTTCTAAAAAATACAAGCGGGAACCCCCATGACCAAACGTACTTTCCAGATTTACCGCTACGACCCTGACACCGATGCCAAGCCTTACATGCAGACCATTGAGGTTGAACTCGACGGCAGTGAACGCATGTTGCTCGATGCGTTGATGAAGCTCAAGGCGCAGGATCCCACCATTTCCTTTCGCCGCTCCTGCCGCGAAGGTGTTTGCGGCTCCGACGCCATGAACATCAACGGCAAGAATGGCTTGGCTTGCCTGACCAACATGCGCACGCTGACCGGAACCATCGTGCTCAAACCGTTGCCTGGCCTTCCGGTGGTGCGCGACCTGTTTGTCGACATGACGCAGTTTTTCAAGCAGTACAACTCGATCAAGCCCTACCTGATCAACAACAACTTGCCGCCTGAAAAAGAACGCCTGCAAAGCCCTGAAGAGCGCGACGAGCTCAATGGCCTGTACGAATGCATCTTGTGCGCCAGTTGTTCCACGGCCTGCCCCAGCTTCTGGTGGAATCCCGACAAATTCGTGGGCCCGGCCGGCCTGCTGCAGGCCTACCGCTTCCTGGCCGACAGCCGCGACGAAGCCACAGCCGAGCGGCTGGACAACCTGGAAGACCCCTACCGCCTGTTCCGCTGCCACACCATCATGAACTGCACCGACGTTTGCCCCAAAGGGCTGAACCCGGCCAAGGCCATCGGCAAGATCAAGGAAATGATGGTGCTGCGCACGGTCTGATGACCTTGCAGCACGGACGCCCAATGGACATGACACACGCGCTGCTTGATCAACGGGGTTTGAGCAAACTCAGGTGGCGCTGCCGCCGCGGTTTGCTGGAAAATGACCTGTTGATCGAGAGATTCTTTCTGCGCCACGAGGCCACCTTGACTGTCAGCCAGGCTAAAGGCCTGGATGATTTAATGGCGCTGTCTGACAACGACTTGCTGGACCTGCTGCTTAGGCGAAAAGAGCCTGACCAGCTCTCCGATTCGCTGGCAAAGGAAAGCGCCTCTACCTCCGAAGCGCTCGAAGTATTGAGCTTGCTTCGCCCAGGGGCTCCGGCTCCGTAACACACTCCCTCTGACAAGAGAGAAAGAACACAACATGAAGTTAGCAGACAACAAAGCCACCCTGTCTTTCAGCAATGGCAGCCCGAGCGTGGATTTGCCGGTGTACCAGGGCACGGTGGGCCCGGACGTCGTGGACATCCGCAAGCTGTATGCCCAAACCGGCATGTTCACCTACGACCCCGGTTTCCTGTCAACGGCGTCTTGCCAGTCGGCCATCACCTACATTGACGGCGACAAGGGCGAGTTGTTGTACCGCGGCTACCCAATCGAGCAGCTCGCCACGAATTGCGACTTTCTGGAAACCTGCCACCTGCTGCTCTACGGAGAACTGCCCAACGGTGACCAGAAAAAGGAATTTGTCGGCCGCGTGACCAACCACACCATGGTTCACGAACAGATGCAATTTTTCCTGCGCGGTTTCCGCCGGGATGCGCATCCGATGGCGATCCTGACCGGTCTGGTCGGCGCCCTGTCGGCCTTCTACCATGACAGCACGGACATCACGAATCCCCAGCACCGCGAGATCGCTGCGATTCGCCTGATTGCAAAAATGCCGACGCTGGTCGCCATGGCGTACAAGTACACGTCGGGTCAGCCCTACATGTACCCCAAGAACAACCTGAGCTACGCCGGCAACTTCCTGCACATGATGTTTGCCACGCCGTGCGAAGAGTACAAGGTCAACCCCGTGCTTGAGCGTGCGCTGGACCGCATCTTCATCCTGCACGCAGACCATGAGCAAAATGCTTCCACCTCCACGGTTCGCCTGTGCGGCTCGTCGGGCACCAACCCGTTCGCAGCCATCGCAGCCGGTGTCGCCTGCCTTTGGGGCCCGGCCCACGGCGGCGCCAACGAAGCGGCGCTCAACATGCTGGGTGACATCCAGAAAAACGGCGGTATCGAGAACATCGGCGAATTCATCAAGCAGGTCAAGGACAAAAATTCGACCGTCAAGCTGATGGGCTTTGGCCACCGCGTCTACAAAAACTACGACCCTCGCGCCAAGCTGATGCAGGAAACCTGCAAGGAAGTGCTGCAGGAAATGGGCCTCGAAAACGACCCGCTGTTCAAGCTGGCCATGGCCCTGGAAAAGATTGCCCTCGAAGACGACTATTTCGTTTCCCGCAAGCTCTACCCCAATGTGGACTTTTACTCCGGCATCGTGCAGCGCGCCATCGGCATTCCAGTGCCGCTGTTCACCGCCGTGTTCGCGTTGGCCCGCACCGTGGGCTGGATCGCCCAGCTCAACGAAATGATTGGTGACCCGGAATACAAGATTGGCCGTCCGCGCCAGCTATTCGTCGGTTCGACCCCGCGCGACGTCAAACCCATGGCCCAGCGTTAAGCGGCCAGATTAGCGCTTTGCCTCCAACCCGCCAGATGGCAACATCTGGCGGGTTTTTTAATGTCCCAATTTCTCCAATGTTATATTGCTACGTTTTTTATAGCTGCTCGAACCCGCCACATATGTGCAGAGCCGCTAAAACATTGAAAACTTTGATGGAAATGACCCCCTGCGAGAATTTCAACAAGCCGGCCATCTTGCATTGCGATGGCGAGCCGGTAAATTAAGCGGCAAAATAGCAGTCCATCGTCAACTGCGATGACGCTACACCCATGTCACTCAAGAGCTCCGAACGCAATTTCGCCCGCCGCATCGACCTGACTTCACTTCAGCTGTTTGTGGCGGTGTGCGAGCTCGGCAGCATCGGCAAGGCGGCAGAGCGCGAATTCATCGCAGCCTCCGCTGTCAGCAAACGCCTGAGCGACCTGGAAGCCGCGCTGGGCATCGCGCTGCTATACCGCCATACCCGGGGCGTCGACCTGACGCCCGCTGGCGAAAGCCTGCTGCACCATGCCCGCTCGGTGCTGTTCAGCCTCGAAAAAATGCAGGGTGAACTCAGCGAGTACGCCGACGGCGTGCGCGGCCATGTGCGCGTGCACGCCAGCATCTCGGCGATTGTGCAGTTTTTGCCAGAAGACCTGGGCGCCTTCATACGCCAGCACGCCGAGATCAAGATCGACCTGGAAGAGCACCTCAGTACCGAGGTGGTGCGTGCCGTGCAGGAAGGCGCTGCAGACCTGGGCGTGTGCAACACCGCCAACGGTGTGGGCGACCTGCAAACGCTGCCTTACCGCCACGACCAGTTGGTGCTCATCGTGCCGTCAGGCCATGCATTGGCTGCATTTCCAGCTATTAATTTTGAAGCTGCGCTGGACTACGACCAGGTGGGCCTGCACGCCAACAGCTCGATTTACCTGGCCATGCGGCAAGCGGCTGCCGCCGTCGGGCGCGTCATCAAGCTGCGCATTCACGTGACAGGCCTGGACGCCATGTGCCGCATGATTCACAACGGACTGGGTGTCGGCGTGATGCCGCAACGGGCGTTCGAGCTGATGCACGGCGTGGGGGCGCTGGCGGCCGTGGCCCTGACCGACGACTGGGCCCGGCGCCAGATTTCGCTGGTGGCGCGGGATTTCTCGACCCTGCCCCTGACGGCCAGGCTGCTGGTAGACCACCTCACCAAAGCACCGCCGCCAGGCCCAGCAGCACCCCTGTTACCCTCCTAAAATTACGTTATCACCACGAAGGAAAACCCATGGGACGCACCCTCTACGACAAGATCTGGGACGAGCACGTCGTTCATACGGAAGAAGACGGCACGTCGATTCTGTACATCGACCGCCATCTGGTGCATGAAGTCACCAGCCCGCAAGCCTTTGAAGGCCTGCGCGAGGCCAAACGCAAAGTCTGGCGCATCAGCTCGATTGTGGCCACGGCTGACCACAACACGCCCACCACCGGCTGGGAGCTGGGCTACGACGGCATCACCGACCTGGTGAGCAAAGAGCAGATCGCCACACTCGACGCGAACATCAAGGAGCACGGCGCTGCGGCGTTCTTCCCCTTCCTGTCAAAACGCCAAGGCATCGTGCATGTGATAGGCCCCGAAAACGGCGCGACACTGCCAGGCATGACGGTGGTTTGCGGTGACTCGCACACGTCCACCCATGGCGCTTTTGGCGCACTGGCGCACGGCATTGGTACCAGTGAGGTTGAGCACGTGCTGGCCACCAACACGCTGCTGGCCAAAAAAGCCAAAAACCTGCTGATCAAGGTCGAAGGCACGCTGCCCCTAGGCTGCACAGGCAAAGACATCGTGTTGGCCATCATTGGCAAAATCGGCACGGCGGGCGGCACGGGCTACACGATTGAGTTTGCAGGCGCTGCCATTCGGGCGCTCAGCATGGA
>Ga0209512_1002165_pt1 | contig 21703 bp, 19 predicted proteins | sample frozenSSSSmetaG_FD_184142 | JGI IMG/M metagenome (GOLD analysis project Ga0209512, IMG submission 184142) | Glacier valley bacterial and archeal communities from Borup Fiord, Nunavut, Canada, to study Microbial Dark Matter (Phase II) -... | ecosystem: Environmental > Aquatic > Freshwater > Ice >...
CCCGGCGCGTGGGCCCCGTCGGCGAGCACGGCCACGCCGCGTGCGCGGCACGCTGCGGCCATGCCTGCGAGCGGCAGCACGAGCGCGGTCTCCGAGCTCACGTGGTCGAGCACGGCGAGCCGCGTGCGCGGGCCGATCGCTGCGGCCACGGCATCGACGCAGGCCTGCGCATCGAGCGCGGGGAACGGCCAGGCGAGCGTACGCACCGTCGCGCCGCGCTCGCGCGCGAGGAAGGTCGCAGCCCGCGTTACGCCGCCGTAGCCGTGGTCGCTGACGAGGATCTCGTCGCCCGCCCGCCCGCCCGCCAGTCGATCGAGCGCAGCACGGCGTTGCAGCCGGCGGTCGCGTTGTCGACGAAGACCAGCCGCTCGCCGCTGCAACCGAGGAAGGCGCCGACCTGCTGTGCCGCGGCCCGCAAGCGCGGCAGCCGCTCGGGCTCGGTGGCGGCGCCGAAGCGCAGGTGCGCGAGCTCGCGCAGCATGAAACGCGACGGGTGGCGCTCGATCTCGGCCAGGATCGCCGCGCGCGCCTGCATCACCACCGTCGGCGTCACGCCGACGGTGCCGTGGTTGAGGTAGACGCCGCCGGGCTCGAGCGGAAAGTGGGCGAGCGCAGCGTGGCCGAAGCGCATGGGCAAGGTCGTCGACAAGGACGGGGGCATGGTCAGAACAGGCTGGCCCCGATGTTGATCAACAGCGCCAGCACGGTCGTATTGAACAGGTACGCGAGGATGCAGTGAAGCGAGCCGATGCGGCGCAGCGGCTTCGAGACGAACGAGATGTCGGCCGTCTGACCCGAGGTACCGATGACGGCGGCGAAGTAGAAGAAGTCGCCGTAGTCGGGGTCTTCGTCGTCGGGGAAGGCGAGGCCGGGCTTCCTGCCGTGGCAGAGCTCGGCGTAGTAGTCGTGCGCGTAGTGCAGCGTGAACATCACCTGGATGAAGGCCCACGACGAGATCACCGTCACGCCGGCCAGCGCGGCGTGCAGGCCCTTGATGAAGCCGTGCATGTCCTTGACCACCGCGAGCTGGCCGGCGATGGCCGCGAGGCTCGCCGCCGTGGAAACGACCACCAGCGCGAGGATCACGACCTGCCCGTCGTCTTGCTGCTGTGCGCGATGCCGCATGCGGTGGTGCGAGGAGCGCAGCATCATCACCGCGGCGAGCACCACGTAGAGCACCGTGCCCACGTTCCACGCCACCAGCCAGCGCGTACCGGGGTGGCTGGCCCAGCTCTCGGGCAGGAAGATGCCCACGAGCAGGGCCACGCCGGCTGCGACGAACAGGCGCGGCCGCGCGTGTACGAGCCGAACCATGCGGTTGCGATGCCAATTCATGCGGTGTTCTCCAGGGAGTCGGCGCGCAGGGTATGCCCAATGACTCGCGCCAGCCCGAGACGATATAAGGGCTGACGGTTGGCGAGCATCGATGCGATCCCTCGCCGGGCCGGCACCCAAAACGACAGGAGACATTCCAATGCAGACCCGCCCCAGCTCGCTGGCTGTGCGCCAGCGCGCCTCGCGCGCCGCTCTTTCCCTTCGCTTGTCCGTCGGCACGCTGCTCGCCTTGCCGGCGCTCGCCCTGGCCGCCGGCGTGAGCGTGAAGCTCGACCATTCGAGCCCTTCCACGGCGCCGTTCCCGAGCGACCGCTACACGCGGCCCGACTGGACGCAGAACACCTTCAAGCGCGTGCATCTGCCCAAGCCCGACTGCGCTGTGCAGGTCTCCGACTGCGCCGACATCGAGGTCATCAACACGCTCGACGGCTTCAACACGCAGCCGCGCATCACCGTGCCTTTCACGGGCGCAATCGATCCGGCCAGCGTGACGAGCGACACCGTGTATCTCGTGAACCTCGGCAGCACGCTGACCGGCGCCGGCTTCGGCCAGCGCGTGGGCATCAACCAGGTCTCGTGGGACGCAGCGGCCAAGACGCTGGTGTTCGAAAGCGACGAGCTGCTGCAGCAGCATTCGCGCTACCTGCTGGTGGTGACCACCGGCGTGAAAGACGCGGCGGGCGACCCGATCGAGGCCGGCCGCTGGGAAGAATTCCGGCGTGGCGGGCGCGAGCACGAAGGTCGCGGTCGCGGTGACCGTGGCCAGGGCAGAGACGACGATCTCGACGACTACCGCCGCGCGCTGAACGACGGCGAGCATTCGGCGCGGCCGGGTCGTCACCGCGTCGCGGCGCTGAGCCTGTTCACCACACAGAGCATCAGCGCCGACCTGCAGAAGATCCACCACCAGATCCAGCGCTCGAACCCGGCGCCGATCAACTTCATGGTCGGCAACGGCGGCACGGCACGGGCCGTGTTCCCGCTTGCGAACATCGGCGGCATCGCCTGGCAGCAGCAGACCGGCGCGGCACCCGCGTTCACCACGGTGCCGGTGCCGGTCGGCGCGCTCGGCGTGTTCCCCGGTGCGGTCGGCCGCGTGGCGTTCGGCAGCTTCCGCTCGCCCGACTACGAGACCGCAGCACGCGTCATCCCCGCGACGGGCACGCTCACCGGTACGCCCGTGCCGCAAGGCGCCAACGACCTCGCCGTCGAGTTCTTCCTGCCGAGCGGCGCAAGGCCGGCCGGTGGCTGGCCCGTGATGATCTTCGGCCACGGTTTCACCGACAGCATGTACGGCGCCCCGTGGACGGTAGCTTCGGTGCTCGCCTCGCGCGGCATCGCCACCGCGGCGATCAGCGTCGTGGGCCACGGCTTCGGGCCGCAGGGCAAGCTTGTCGTCACGCCGCGCGCCGGTACGCCGGTGGTGCTGCCATCCGGCGGCCGCGGCTTCGACCAGGACGGCAACGGCACCATCGACTCGACCGAAGGCGTGAGCGCGGTCGGTGCCAACAGCATCGTCTCGAGCCGCGACGGCCTGCGCCAGACGGTCGTCGACATCATGCAGCTGGTGCGGCAGATCCAGACCGGCGTCGATGTCGACGGCAACGGCAGCGTCGACATCGACCGCAGCCGCATCTACTACGCCGGCCAGTCGTTCGGCGGCATTTACGGAACGATCCTGCTCGGCGTCGACGGCGACATCCGCGCCGGTGTGCCCAACGTGCCCGGTGGCTCGATCAGCGAGGTCGCGCGGCTCGGCGCCTTCCGCTTCCTCACCGCCATCGCGCTGGCCACGCGCCAGCCGCAGCTATTGAACGTGGCGCCGTCACCGGGCGTGCCGGTGCCGTTCAACCTCAACTTCAACGAGAACATCCCGCTGCGCAACCTGCCGCCGCTGGTCAACACGGTGCCGGGCTCGAGCGCGATCCAGCTCGTGCTCGAGCGCAACGAGTGGGTGCAGCAGACCGGCAACCCGGTTTCGTACGCGCCCTACATCCGCGAGAACCCGTTGCGCGGCAATGCGCCCAAGCCGGTGATCGTGCAGTTTGCCAAGGGCGATGTCACCGTGCCGAATCCGACCACGACAGCGATCCTGCGTGCCGGCAACCTCGCCGACCGTGCGATGTATTTCCGGAACGACCTGGCCTACGCGGCCACGGGTGGGCAGATCCCGAAGAACCCGCACACTTTCCTCACCAACATCGGCGTCCCTGCAGCCGCGCCATTGGCGGTGGCTGCGCAGCTGCAGATTGCCGTCTTCTTCGCTTCCGACGGCGCGGTGACGATCGACCCCGACGGCGCCGGCCCGCTGTTCGAAATGCCGATCGTGCCGCCGCTGCCGGAGACGCTCAACTTCCTGCCGTAAGCAAAGCGCCCGCCTCTTACGCCGACGCGGCGGGTCGCCTCAGCGCTGCAGCCTGCGATACGCGTTGAAGTGGCGCACCGCGCGCTGCGCGTCGCCCAGCTGCTCGTGCAGCCGCGCGGCGTTGTAGTGCGCGTCGGCCAAGTCGGGCGCGAGGCGCAACGCCTCGTTGTAGGCGGCGAGCGCCGCTGCCTTCTTGCCCTGGTCTTCGAGTGCGATGGCACGGTTGAAGTGCAGCAGCGCTTTGTCGGGGTGATGGCGCACGGCTTCGTCGTAGAGCGCCACGGCTTCGTCGCAACGCCGCGCTTCACACAGCAGGGCGCCGAGATTCAGCGACGCGTCGGCATGGCCGGGCTCGAGCGCGAGCGCCGATCGGTACGCGGCTTCGGCGAGGTGCCGGTCGCTCGGCTCCAGCAGCTCGCCGCGCGCGAACCAGGCATCGGCATCGGGCTCGGCCACCGGCACCGGCGGTGTGCTGCGCCGCGGGCCGGGATGGCGCAGCACGCTGACGCTGCCGGCTTTCGGCGCGAGCTCGAACTCCATCACGCGCTGGCCCGACTCGGCATGCCACGGGCCGCTGCCGTCGCGCACCGTCACGTCGTTGCCGACGGCGCTCACGCGCAGGCCGGTGAGCGGCAGCGTGGCCGGCAGCTCGGCGTTGAGCTTCTTCAGCGCCGAGACGATCTTGCGCGGCGCGATCTGCGCGGCCTGCAGGTCTGCGGCGGTGCGGAGCAGCACGACGTCTCTGAAGGTGAAGCGGTACTCGTTGCGCGGCCCGCGCCGCGGTGCGACGAAGCCCGCGGCGATGAGGCGCGCGATCACGCCGCGCGAGAGACCGAGCATCTCCTGGATGCTGCGGACGGTGTAGGGCGCCGGCTCGCTCGCGCGCGCCGCGGTCACGCTGCCTCGATGCGAGTCACTTTTTCGCGCGGGCGCGGGCCGGCGGCGCTTCGGCCGCTTCGGCCGTCTCCGCATTCGCCGTCTTGGCCGCGCGCTTGACGCCCTTGCGTTCCTTCAAGGCCGCTGCAGGCTCCACGGCCGGCGCGGCCTTCTGCGCCACGGCTTCGGCCGGTACCGCCTTGCCCGGCTTCGCGCCGCGGGTGCCCAGGCTCGCACGCAAGGCCTCGACCAGATCGATCACCTGCGCGCCGCCGCCGCTCGACTCCGTCTCGTGCGGCTCGTTGGCGACGATCTGCTTGCCGGCGATCTTCTCGTCGATGGCAGCGAGGATGCGCTTCTTCTCCTCGTCTTCGAACATCGTCGGGTCGTAGGTGTCTTCGCTGATCTGGGCGATGAGCTGCATCGCGAGCTTGAGCTCGGCCGCCGAGACGGTGACCTTCTCGATGTCGAGCTCCTTCATCGAGCGCACTTCGTCGGCGTAGAGCAGCTGCTGCAGCACCAGGCCGTCTTCCACGGGGCGTACCTGAACCACGTACTGCTTGGCCTTCCAGGCCCACTTGGCGAGGGCGCAGCGGCCGCTCTGGCGCATGGCTTCCATCAGCAGGCTGTAGGGTTTGGCGCCGCGCTTGTCGGGCGCAAGGAAGTAGGCCTTGTCGTAGAAGATCGGATCGATCGCCTCGGCCGGAATGAAGGCCACGATGTCGACGGTGTGGCTCGGGCTTTCCTGCAGCGCCTTCAGCTCCTCGGGCTGGAACAGCACGAAGCGGTCTTTCTCGAACTCGTAGCCCTTGATCATCTCGGCGCGCTCGACCACGTGCTGGTCTTTCTCGGAGACGTATTGCTGCTTGAGGCGGGCGCCGTCCTTGTCGAGCATCTTGAAGCTGACGGCGGCGCTGCTCTCGGTGGCCGAATAGAGCTTGACCGGAATCGACACGAGGCCGAACGAGAGGGAAAGCGATGCGATCGATCGGGCGGCCATGGGGGCTCCTCGAAGTCACGAGACGGGGCACCAGCGCCCGGGCGTGGCCACGAGCGGAGGGCGGAGCTTACGGGCAAGGCCCGTGCCTTGTCATCCCGTGCGCCGCCGGGCGTTGCGTACGGCCTACGGCACGTAGCCCAGCGTCTTCATGCCTTTCGTGAGCGATTGCCGCTTCTTCCAGTAGCCGGCCCACGGGTCGGCCTGCTCGAAGCTGAGGTACTCGCGTGCCGTGGCGATGCTCCACTGCGCGCCGCCCTTCAGGTCTTGCAACTGCTCCCAGCTCACCGGCATCGACACGCCGATACCCGGCCGCGAGCGGGCCGAGAACGCGGCCGCCGTTGTTTGCGCGTGGCCGTTGCGCAGGTAGTCGACGAAGATCTTGCCGATGCGGTTGGCCCCGCCGCTCTTGGCCACGAAGCGCTGCGGGATCGCCTTGGCGAGGTGCTGCACCACCGCCTGCGAAAAGCCCTTGACCACGTCGTCGCCGAGCTTGGGCGTGAGCGGCACGACGACGTGCAGGCCCTTGCCGCCGCTCGTCTTCAACCAGCTTTCGAGCTGCAGCTCGACGAGCATGGCGCGAACCAGGACGGCCGCTTCCTGCACCTGCGGCCACGCCGCGCCCTCGCCGGGGTCGAGGTCGAAGATCACGCGGTCGGGCTGGTCGATGTGGCGCTCGGTCGAGTTCCAGGTGTGGAACTCGATGGTGTTCATCTGCGCGGCCGAGAGCAGGGCCTCGGCGGTGTCGATGCCGAGCAGCGCCGCGTGGCCGGGCCAGAGGTCGGCGTCGAAGACGCGCAGGCCGGGCATCTTCGTCTCGGGGTGCTTCTGGAAGAACAGCTCGCCTGCGATGCCTTCGGGCGCACGCACCAGCGAGACCGGCCGGCCGCGCAGGTGCGGCAGGATGCGCTCGGCGATGCTCTCGTAGTAGCGAACGAGCGCGAGCTTGGTGAGACCGGTCGACGCATCGATCACGCGCTCGGGATGCGTGATCTTGATGTTCGATGGCGACGGTTTGCTTGCAGGCATGCGGGCTCCTTCGTGACCAGCTCCTTCATCACGGGCCACTTCGCGCGTGACCTCGCGTGCCGGCTTGTCGGCACGCAAGCCCGCGAACACGGCGTGGCGCACGTGGCCGTCGGGCGTCCATTCGCGAAACGACACCTCCGCCACGAGTTCGGGCTTCACCCAGCGCTCGGCGCCCGCGGTGCGGCGCGACCAGCGGCCGGGCTGGATGGATGCAATGGCGAGCGTCGGCGTCTTCGTTTCGATCTTCACCAGCCGCACGTGCAGATCGCGACCGGTCTTCGCGTTCCAGCCGGTGCCCACATTGCCCGCGTACGTGAGCTGGCCGCGCTCGTACGTGCCGAGCAGCAGCGAGCCCACCTCGGCCGGCGCGTTGGCGCGATCGGTGAACCCGCAGATCACGAACTCCTGTCGCAGGCTCACCTTGAGCTTGAGCCAGCTCTCGCTGCGCTCGGAGACATAGGGCGCATCGGGCCGCTTGAGGATCACGCCTTCGAGCTGCATGCTGCGCGCCGCCTCGAGCATCTGCTCGGGCGATGCGTCGAAGGTGCGGCTCATGCGGATGCGGCCGGTCGTGTCGGCCTTCACCGCGTCTTCGAGCAAGGCGCGCCGGTCGACGAGCTCCAGCTTGCGCAGGTCGCGCCCGCCGAGGAACGGCAGGTCGAACACGAAGTAGTCGATGGCGTCGCCCTTGGCGGAGTCCATCGCGTTCTGCAGCGCGTTGAAGTCGGGCACGCCGGTCTCGCTCATCACCACGATCTCGCCGTCGAGCCACGCGGTCTCGATGCCGAGCGCCTCGATGGCCGCGGCAAGCGACTTCATCTTCGACGTCCAGTCGTGCCCGCCCCGCGTGACGAGCTTCGCCTTGCCGTGCTCGATGCGCACCATCAGCCGGTAGCCGTCGAACTTGGTCTCGACGAGCCACTCGCCGGGCGGCGCTGCCGTGGCGAGCGTGGCCAGCTGCGGCTCGAGCCGGACGGGCAACGACGCCTCGGGCGCCGACGCGAGATCGGCGCGTGCGGCCTCCTTCGCTGCCGGCAACGCGGCCTTCGCCACACGCGGCTCGCGCACCTCCGCGAGGCCGAGCGGCTTGTCGATCACGCTGTCGGGCAGCGCCGCGATCACGTCGTAGTCGGCCAGTGGTCGCGCCCATTCGTCACGCTTCTTGAACAGCAGCCACGGGTCTTGCCTGTCGCCGGGCTTGGCGATGCGCACCAGCTCCCACAGGCCGGCGAGCTTCTCGCCGTGCAGGCGGAACACGATCTTGCCGGCGGCCAGGCCCGCGGCCGCGTCGCCCACCGGCTCCCACGTTCCGCGGTCCCACACGATCACGGTGCCGGCGCCGTACTGCTTCTTCGGAATCGTGCCTTCGAAGGCTGCGTAGTCACGCGGATGGTCCTCGACATGGATCGCCAGCTGCATCTTCTTCGGGTCGTAGCAAGGCCCCTTGGGCACCGCCCAGCTCACCAGCACGCCGCCGAGCTCGAGGCGGAAGTCGTAGTGCAGGCGGCTCGCCCAATGCTTCTGGATCACGAACGAGAGCGGCTGCAGAGCGGCCGGCGCCCGTTTCGATTCCGGCTTCGGCTTCGGCTTCGGCTTCGGCTTCGATGTGGATGCCGGATCGGCCGCGCCGCTCGGCTCCGACGTGACGCCGAAGTCGCGCTTGTTGCGATACCGCGCGAGCGGAACCTCGTCGCTCATCGCTCGCTGCGCCCACGCAGCCAGGCCGAGGCGCGGCGCACGATCTCGTCGGGCGCGAGCGCAATGTCGAAGCGCGCCACGTCGCCTTCGTCGTGTGCCGGCCGCTCGAGCGTCTGCAGCTGGCTCGCGAGCAGCGCGCCCGGCATGTAGTGACCGCTGCGGCCTCCGAGCCGCAAGGCGATGACCCCGGAGGTGCCGTCGAGGAACACGAAGCCGAGGCCGGGTGCGGCCTCGCGCAGGCGGTCGCGGTAGGCGCGCCTCAGCGCAGAACACGCGACGCCCACGCCGCGCGGCCGTTGCGATGCATCGGCCAGCTCGGCGCCGATGCGTTCGAGCCACGGTGCCCGGTCGGCGTCGCCGAGCGCGATGCCGGCGCGCATCTTGGCCACGCTTGCTGCGGCGTGCAGGCCGTCGCCGTCGACGAAGCCGATGCCGAGCGCCTCGGCCAAAGCGGCACCGATGGTCGACTTGCCCGAGCCCGAGACGCCCATCACCACGAAGGCGATGCGGTGCTGCGGCTTGGGCGCGATCGGGCTCATCGACGTGAGGATATTCGCCCGACGCCTCGCCGATGTCAGGGTCAGGCTGCGCCGCCCCACCTCTGCGAGTTGTCGAATTTTCACAAGCTCCCACATCGGCTCGACGCCGCGCGCAGCAACGACCCACGGGAACGATGAACATCTCCTTGCCCGACTCGCTGCGGGCAGGGCGTGAGCTCCATCTCCCGGGCCTGCGCTTCGGGTCGTTCCCGGCGCCATCTTCTTCGGGCCGCTGGCCGCCGGCTGCGCCTGCGCCTGCTTCCGCGCGACCGGGGCGCGGAGCGAGAGCGCGGCTGCCCCCATCGCGGGCAGGTGCCGAACAAGGCCTAGAGTCACGGTTCTCGCCACCGTCACCGTTCGACCCCATGAACCACCCGCTCGACCTCGTTCGCCGTGCGCCGCAGTGCGGCGCCCGCGCTCTGCTCGCGCTCGCGGCCGCATCGGCAGCATCGCAGTGATGCTGCGGCCCGCGTCGTCCGCCGCCGCCACGACGGCCGGGCTGGTGCTCGCCTGCGCCCTCGCCAGCTGCTCGGTCTTCAAGAGCAACGAAGAAGCGCAAGCCGTCCTCGCGCAGCGCATTGCCGGCATGACGGCCGGTCAGTTCTTCGACACCTACGGCCCTGCCAAGAAGCGCTACGAGCTGGCCAACGGCAGCGTCGAGTACTACTGGGAGTCGCAGGTCGGGTCCGTGCCGGCAGGGCCGGCCGGGCTCGACGAGCGCGTGTGCAAGCTGAACCTGCTGGTCACCAAAGACGGCCGGATCGACAGCGTCGCCATCGCGCAGGACAACCCGGGCCGCATGAGCACCTCGCGCTGCGGTGAGCTCTTCAAGGGCAAGTAGCCAGACTGCGCAGGCCGCCTTCATGGCGGCTTTCCCGGGGTCTGGCCCAGGGCCGGCCGATACAGAATCGTTCCGCGCCGCACGCCGGCTCGCTGCCTGCAAGGCAGCCACACCACGACAGGAGACACCCCATGAACATCAATCGACGCGAGTGCCTCGCCGCGCTCGCCGCCACCGGCCTCGCGCCGCTGGGCGGCAGCGCGAGCGCCCAGGCGGGCACGCTCAAGATCTCGCACCAGTTCCCGGGCGGCACCGCCACCGAAGGCGACTTCCGTGATCGCCTCTGCCGCCGCTTCGCTGCCGACATCGAGAAAAGGAGCAACGGCGCGCTCAAGGCCGCGGTCTATCCCGGTTCTTCGCTGATGAAGACCAATGCGCAGTTCTCGGCGATGCGAAAGGGCGCGCTCGACATCAGCCTCTACCCGATGCCGTATGCCGGCGGCGAAGTGGCCGAGACCAACATCGGACTGATGCCCGCGCTCGTTCCGAGCTACGAGATCGGCAACGCCTGGAAGACGGCCGAGGTCGGCAAGATGCTCGCCAAAACGCTCGACGAGAAGGGCATCGTGCTGCTGAGCTGGGTCTGGCAGGCCGGTGGCGTGGCCAGCCGCGCGGCGCCGCTGGTGGCGCCCGAAGATGCCAAGGGCATGAAGGTGCGTGGCGGCAGCCGCGAGATGGACCTGATGCTGAAACAGGCGGGTGCCTCGGTGATCTCACTGCCCAGCAACGAGATCTACGCCGCCATGCAGACCGGCGCGATGGACGCGGCGATGACCTCTTCGACCAGCTTCATCTCCTTCAAGCTCGAGGAGATCGCCAAGAGCCTGACCAGCGGCCGCAACAAGGCTTACTGGTTCATGTTCGAGCCGCTGATGATGAGCAAAGAAGTGTTCTCGAAGCTGCCGAAGGCGCATCAAGACATCCTCATGGCGGCCGGCGCCGAGCAGGAAAAGTTCGCCACCGAAGCCGCCAAGGCCGACGACCGGATCGCCGCCGAGGTCTATGCCAAGGCCGGCGCCAAGGTGTTCGATCTCGACGACGCCACCGTGCGCAAGTGGCAGGCAATCGCACGCGAGACCGCGTGGAAGGACTATGCCGAGCGCAGCGATTCATGCGCGGCCTTGCTGAAGGCGGCGCAGAAGCTGGCTGCGTGACTCAGATCGGCCTGCCGCAGGCCGCCGGCGAGGCGAGCCTGCCACCGCGAGCTGCCGCCGAGGGAACGGCGGCCGGCATCGAGCCCGGCACTCCGCGGCTGTTGTTGCCGCTGGCGCGCGCGCTCGCACTGGCCAACCGCGGCGTGGTCGCGTTCGGCATGCTGGCGCTCGTGGCGGCCGCGCTCGTGCTCACCTCGAGCGTGGTCACGCGCTACCTGTTCAAGGCCTCGACCGACTGGCAGGACGAGACCGCGGTGTTCCTGCTCGTCGGCGCCACGTTCCTCTGCGGTGCGTTCGTGCAGCAGATCCGCGGCCACGTCGGCATCGAGGCGCTCGCGTCGGTGCTTTCGCCGCGGATGGATGCCGCGCGCCGCGTGGGGGTCGACCTGCTGTGCCTGGCCTTCTGCTCGCTGTTCGCGTGGAAGTCGTGGACGCTGCTGCACGAGGCCTGGCTCGAAAAGCAGACGACCTCCTCGTCGTGGGCACCGCCGCTGTGGATCCCCTATGGCCTGATGGCGCTCGGCATGACGCTGCTCGCGCTGCAGCTGCTGGTGCAGCTCGCGGCCAGCGTGAACCGGCTGCGCTCGCCGCACGCCGCGGGCTGAAAGCGAACCACCCGGATGTCGATGCTCGCGCTCGGTCTCGGCTTCGCCGCCGTCACGCTGCTGTTCATGCTTTCGGGCGCGCCCATCGCGTTCGCGCTCGGGGCCGTGGCCGTCGTCTTCATGGCGTTCTTCATGCCCGGCGCCGCGCTCGACACGATCACGCAGAACGTCTACGAAGAGATGGCCAGCATCACGCTGCTGTCGATTCCCTTGTTCATTCTCAAAGGCGCTGCGATCGGAAGATCACGTGCCGGCCAGGACCTCTACGCCGCTTTGCACGCGTGGCTGAGCCGCGTGCCGGGCGGCCTCGGCATCGCCAACGTGTTCGCTTGCGCGCTCTTTGCCGCGATGGCCGGATCGAGCCCCGCGACGTGCTCGGCGATCGGCTCGGCCGGCATTCCCGAGATGCGGCGGCGCGGCTACTCGCCGGGCTTCGCGGCCGGCATCATCGCGGCCGGCGGAACGCTCGGCATCCTGCTGCCGCCCTCGATCACGATGATCCTGTACGCGGTCGCCTCCGAGCAGTCGCTCGGGCGGCTGTTCCTCGCCGGCATCGGGCCGGGCGTGCTGCTGGTGGCGCTCTTCGCCGGCTACGCCGCGCTTCGCTACCGGCGCGAGCACCGGGCGGCCATCGCCGCGCACGCGCACGACGGCAGTGCCTCGGCACTGCTCGACGTCGACACCTACACGCTGCGCCAGAAGGTCGAGATGCTGCCGCGCGTGCTGCCCTTCGTGGTGCTGCTCATCGGCGTGATGGTGGCGCTCTACGGCGGCTTCGCCACGCCTTCCGAGACGGCCGGCCTCGGTGCGCTGCTCGCGCTGGTGCTCATCGCCGTGGTGTACGGCGTGTGGCGCGTCAAAGACCTCGCACCCATCCTCGCCGCGACGCTGAAGGAGTCGACCATGCTGATGTTCATCATCGGCATGAGCCTGCTGTTCTCGTACGTGATGAGCTACCTGCACATCAGCCAGGCGATGGCGCAATGGATCGTGGCGCTCTCGCTCTCGAAGTGGCTGCTGCTCGCAGCCATCCTGCTGCTCGTGGTGATGCTGGGCTTCTTCCTGCCGCCGGTGAGCATCATCCTGATGACGGCGCCGATCGTGCTGCCGCCGCTCAAGGCCGTCGGCTTCGACCTGATCTGGTTCGGCATCCTGATGACGATCGTGATGGAGGCCGGCCTGATCCACCCGCCGGTGGGCCTCAACCTGTTCGTCATCAAGAACATCGCGCCCGACATCCCGCTCGGCCAGATCATTCGCGGCGTGATCCCGTTCGTGATCCTGATGTTCGTTGCCGTGCTGCTGATCTGCTTCGTGCCGCAGATCGCCACCGGGCTGCCCGACCTGGTGATGCGCAAACCGGTCGTACGCTGAAGCGTCAGCCGCCGGCGCGCTTGACGCGCATGCCTTCCTTGGAAAGAAGCGCCATCAACGTGTCGCGGTGGTCGCCCTGAAGTTCGAGCACGCCGTCTTTCACGGTGCCGCCGGTGCCGCACACCGCCTTGAGGCGCCTGGCGAGCGTGGTCAGTGCTGCGTCGTCCATCTGCAGACCGCGGACGATCGTCACGGTCTTGCCGCCTCGGCCACCGGTCTCGCGGCCGATGCGCACGATGCCCTCGCCCGCAGGCGCAGGTGCGCTGGTCTTGCACCGGCACTCCGACACAGGCTGCCGGCAGGCGGGGCACATGCGCCCGCTGTCGGTGGAATAGACCAGGCCGCCAGCGCCGGTTGAAGACTTGCGCATGGCGGCCATTCTCGCTGGCGCGGTGTCCGGTCGCGCGAGACACCCCGCGCTGGGGAGCCGGCTCGAGGCCGGCCGGAGCGAATTACTTCTTCGCGTCCGTGATCGCCTTCTCTTCGGCTTCATGAACCAACTTGGCGTCGGCCTTCCTGGCCTTCGCGTTGGCTTTGGCGCTCTGGTCGCAAGCGCGCTTGGTGCTGCCTTCGAGATTCGCCTTGCAGTCGGCCTTGTTCAGGTCTTCCTTGGCTTCGGCGATGTTCTTGCGCGCCTTGTAGTCGCCTTCGGAAGTCGCCTTGAGGCTCTTGGCTTCCTGCTTGGTCACAGCCGCCGTGTCGTCGGCAGCGTAGGCGGTGATCGACACGCCGGCGGCAAGTGCCAGCACCAGAGTGGAGAGGGTCTTTTTCATGGTCTTCTTTCGAGCTGTTTCAGAGAGCGCACACCTTAATTGCCATGCGTGGTCCGCGCCTCCGGCCGATGGCGCGAAGGACGGTAGGCATGCTCCTACCGGCCGGGCAACGCGCCCTCGAGGACACGCGCGACGTGCAACGCTTCACGGCTCGCGCCATCGGCGATCTGGTGCCTGCAGCTGGTGCCGTCGGCCACGACGATCGCCTCGGGCGCGGCACGCACCGCAGGCAGCAGGCTCGCCTCGGCCATCTGCATCGAGACGGCGTGATGCGCGGCTTCGTAGCCGAAGCTGCCGGCCATGCCGCAGCAGCTGCTCTCGATGAGCTCCGGCTGCACGCCGGGCACGAGGCGCAGCACGTCGGAAATCACGCTCACCGCGCCGAAGGCTTTCTGGTGACAGTGGCCATGCACGAGAACCGGCCGATCGATGCGCCGAAACGCGATCTCGAAGCGCCCGAGCTTCGCCTCGCGCGCCACGAACTCCTCGAACAGCAATGCTTGCTGCGAGACGGTAACGGCCTTGGCGCCGAGGTGCATGGCGAGTGCTTCGTCGCGCAGCGTGAGCAGGCACGAAGGCTCGAGGCCGACGACGGCGATGCCGGCTGTGGCGAACGGCAGCAGCCCATCGACGAGCGCACCGACGCGCGCCCTGGCTTCCGCGACGCGGCCGCTCGCGAGCGAGGTGCGCCCGCAGCAGTGATGTCCTGCGCCTTTGCTCAACGTATGCAGCGTGTAGCCAGCCGCCTTCAGCACGCGTGCGGCAGCCAGCGCGTTCTCGGTCTCGAACAGGCCGTTGAAGGTGTCGACGAACAGCACCGCCGCCTTGCCGCCGCTGCGCGCTTCGGCGAGCGTGGCTTCGGCGCTCGAGAACAGCGCAGCGTCTCGGCCTCGCGCCTTCGAACGCCAGAACGTGTCGGCCCGAAAGCGCGGCAACGACCTTTGCGACGAGATGCCGAGCCAGCGCTCGCCGAAGCGTGCGAGCAGGCCGTCCCGCGTGCGCAGGTTGGCCAGCCACGCCACCCGGCCGAGCACGTGGCCGATGTCGGGCAGGCCGGCGACGAACCGGTCGGCCAGCGTCCAGCCGTGGCGCTGCTTGTAGTGCGCGAGGAACTCGATCTTCATGCGCGCCATGTCGACGCCGGTCGGGCATTCGCGCCTGCAGCCCTTGCACGAGACGCACAGGTCCATCGTCTCCTTCATCGTCTCGCTGGTGAACGCGTCGGGCCCGAGCTGGCCGGAGAGTGCCAGGCGCAGCGTGTTGGCACGGCCGCGGGTGACGTGCTGCTCGTCGCGCGTGACGCGAAAGCTCGGGCACATCGCACCCGCGTCGAACTTGCGGCAGTGGCCGTTGTTGTTGCACATCTCCACCGCCTTGGCCAGGCCGCCGGTGGTGTCGCCGCCGCTGCCGGGCGCGCTCGTCGCCTCGGTGACGGGATCGTTCTGCACGTCCCACGCGCGCCAGTCGAGCGCGGGCTTCAACGCAATGGTGCGATACGGCCGGAGCGCTTCGGGCGGCGGGAAGCGGAACAGCGACGCGTCGTCCATCTTCGGCGTGTCGACGATGCGGTTCGGGCTGAACACGCGCCCGGGATCGAGCTCGTTCTTGATCGCGCGAAACGCATCGACCAGCTTCGGCCCGAACTGCCACGCGATCCACTCGCCGCGGCACAGGCCGTCGCCGTGCTCGCCGCTGAAGGCACCCTTGTACTTCTGCACCAGCAAAGCGGCCTCTTCGGCAATGGCGCGCATCTTCGCCGCACCCTCACGCCGCATGTCGAGGATGGGCCGCACGTGCAGCGTGCCGACCGAAGCGTGCGCATACCAGGTGCCGCGCGTGCCGTGGCGCGCGAAGACTTCGGTCAGCGCGTCGGTGTAGTCGGCGAGGTGCGCGAGCGGCACGGCGCAGTCTTCGATGAAGCTCACCGGCTTGCCGTCGCCCTTCAGGCTCATCATGATGTTGAGGCCGGCCTTTCTCACCTCCCAAAGGTTCTTCTGCGCAGCAGCGTCGGCCATCTCGACCACGCTGCCGGGCAGGCCGAGATCGCCCATCAACTCGACCAGCGCGGCCAGCTTCGCGAGCAGCGGAGCCTGCGCCTCGCCCGCGAACTCGACCAGCAGGATCGCCGCCGGCAGGCCCTTCAACGCGGTGCGCAGGGTCGGCTCGAAGGCCGGGTTGGCCAGCGCCAGATCGATCATGGTTCTGTCCACCAGCTCCACCGCCGTCGGCCCCAACGTCACGATGTGCTCGGCCGCCGCCATCGCCGCACGAAAGGTCGGGAAGTTGACGATGCCGAGCACCTTGGCCGCGGGCAACGGTGCGAGCTGCAGCGTGAGCGAGCGCGACCAGGCGAGCGTGCCTTCGGAGCCCACCAGCAGGTGCGCGAGATTCACGCTGCCATCGCCGGTATATGGCCGCTCGCTCTGCGGATGGAAGACGTCGAGGTTGTAGCCGCCGACGCGGCGCAGCAGCTTCGGAAAGCGCGCCTCGATCTCGCCGCGATGCGCCTCGGCGAGGCCACGCACGAAGCCTGCGACGTGTTCGCCGCGACCGGACCCCATCGCATCGACCCGACCGAACGCGATCTCGCTGCCATCGGCCAGGCGCGCGTCGATGCCCAGCACGTTGTGCACCATGTTGCCGTAGCGGATCGAGCGCGAGCCGCACGAGTTGTTGCCCGCCATGCCGCCGATCGTGGCCTGCGCGCTGGTCGAGACGTCGACCGGAAACCACAGGCCGTGGCGCCTGAGCTGCGCGTTGAGGTCGTCGAGCACCAGGCCGGGCTCGACGACCGCGATCTGCTTCGAGACATCGACGTCGATCACGCGGCGCAGGTGCTTGCTGGTGTCCACGACGAGGCCGGCGCCCATCGTCTGCCCGCACTGGCTGGTGCCGCCGCCACGCGCGAGCACGGACACGCCGAGTTCTTTCGCGACGGCGATGGCGATGGCGACATCGGCGTCGCTCGTCGGCACGAACACGCCGGCCGGCATCACCTGGTAGATCGAGGCGTCGGTGGCGTAGCGGCCGCGCGATGCGGCATCGAACAGCACCTCGCCGCGCGTCTCCGATTTCAGTCGCCGTGCGAGCAGCGAACGGGCGTCGCCCGATTCACGCGCAACGCCCGGGGCAAACGTGGAAGGTGTCATGCGAACGCGGGTGCAAGAATCGATCGGTAACGGGACACGACCATGCTAGCTCTCGACATCCACCCCACCGGCCGCCACTTCCTGCAGATCCCCGGGCCCACGCCGGTGCCCGATCGCATCCTGCGGGCGATGAGCCTGCCGACCATCGATCACCGCGGGCCGGAGTTCGGCGCGCTCGGCATGAAGGTGCTCGCCGGCATCCGCGAGGTCTTCCAGACGAGGCACCCGGTCGTGATCTACGCGGCCTCCGGCACGGGCGCCTGGGAAGCCGCGCTCGTCAACACGCTCTCGGCCGGCGATCACGTGCTGATGGTCGAGACCGGCCACTTCGCGGCGCTGTGGAACAAGATGGCGCTCAAGCTCGGCCTCGTCACCGAGTTCCTCGTCACGCCGGGCAGCGACGCCGTGTTCCCCGAAGCACCGCACTGGCGCCGCGGCATCGACGCTTCGCAGATCGAATCGCGCCTCCGGCAAGACCGCGAGAAGAAGATCAAGGCGGTGTGCGTGATGCACAACGAGACCTCTACCGGCGTGGTCTGCGACATCGCTGCCGTGAGGAAGGCGATCGATGCGGCCGGCCACCCTGCGCTGCTGCTGGTCGACTCGATCTCGGGCCTCGGCTCGGCCGACCTGCAGCACGACGCATGGGGCATCGACGTGACCGTCGGCGGCTCGCAGAAGGGCCTGATGATGCCGCCCGGCATCGGCTTCAACGCGATCTCGCCGAAGGCCATCGAGGCCTCGAAAACGGCCACGCTGCCGCGCGTGTTCTGGGGCTGGGACGAGATCCTCGCCATGAACGCCGACGGCTACTGGCCCTCGACGCCCAACACCAACCTGCTCTACGCGCTGAACGAATCGCTCGACATGCTGCTCGGCGAAGGGCTGCCCAACGTGTTCGCGCGGCACATGCGCTGGGCCGCCGGCGTGCGTGCCGCAGTGAACGCGTGGGGGCTGCCGATCCAGTGTGCCGACGAGGCCAGCTACTCGCCCGCGCTCACCGGCGTGCTGTTGCCGAAGGGCGTGGATGCCGATGCGCTGCGCAAGACCATCCACCGAAGATTCGACCTCTCGCTCGGCATGGGTCTCGGCAAGCTGAAGGGCCGCATGTTCCGCATCGGCCACATGGGCGACAGCAACGACCTCACGCTCGTCGCCGCGCTGGCCGGCTGCGAGATGGGGCTCGAGCTCGCAGGCGTGCACCTCGAAGGCAGCGGCGTGCGTGCGGCGATGGACCACTTCGCGGCGCACGAAGCGCGGCTGGGGAACGCAGCGTAATGCAACGCCGAACGCTGATCCAGGCGGCCGGCGCGGCACTCGCCGCGCTCGCCGCGCCACGCGTGCTCGCGCAGCAATGGCCCACCGCGCCGGTGCGCATCATCGTGGGCTTCCCGCCGGGCGGCGGAACCGATGCGCTGGCCCGCGTGGTCGCCGCCAAGCTCACCGCGCTGTGGGGCCAGCAGGTGATCGTCGAGACCAAGGCCGGCGTGGCCGGCGTGCTCGCCGCCGAATACGTTGCGCAGCAGCCGAGCGACGGCGCCACGCTGCTGATGGCGCACATCAACAGCCACGCGCTCGCGCCGAGCCTGCAGCCCAGGCTGCGCTACAACGTCGAGCGCGACTTCGTGCCGATCGTGATGGTGGGCGTCACGCCCAACCTGCTCATCGCCAGCCCGCAGCAAAAGGCGCTCACCGTGGCGGAGATCGTGGCTCTGTGCAAGGCCGAGCCGGGCCGGGTGAGCTTCGGCTCGGCGGGTCAGGGTTCGGCCCAGCATCTGGCGCTCGAGATGTTCAAGCTGCAGGCCGGGGTCGACGCGCTGCACGTGCCTTACAAGGGCAGCGGCCCGCTGCTCACCGACCTCATGGGCGGGCAGATCCAGTACAGCTTCGAGACCATGACGGCGGCCACGCCGCACGTGAAGAACAGCAAGGTCATCGCCGTGGCGCAGACGCGCGGCAAGCGCGCCAAGGGCCACCCGAGCGTGCCCACGATGCAGGAATCGGGCTTCCCCGGCTTCGAGGCCACCACCTGGTACGGCCTCGCCGGCCCGGGCAAGCTGCCGACACCGATCGCCGACAAGATCAATCGCGACGTGAACACCGTGCTGGCGATGCCCGACGTGCAGGAGCGGCTCGACACCTACGGCGCCGAAGACGGCGGCGGCTCGCGCGAGAAGTTCCGCCAGTTCATCTCGACCGAGATCGCGAAGTGGGCCAAGGTCGTGAAAGACGGGAACGTGAAGATCGAGAGTTGACGCCGACCGGGCCGCGTCGCGCGCGGCGCGGCGCCGTTCACGGCGCGAGGATCCAGCCGCCGCCGCCGCGCCGATAGCGCCGGCCGCTCGCCGGCACGAACGCCGTGGCGTCCGCCTGCCAGCGCCACGGCTCGTGCGCGATCTCTCCGCCCTGCACCCGGATGACGTTGAAGGAGTTGGCTTCGCCGCGCTCGCGCGTGGAGGTGGCGGTTCCGGCCTGCACCACCAGCGCTGAATAGCCGCCGAGCACGTAACGCGCGGAGGTGTCGCCGGCGTGCGTGGTGTGGAGGTGACCGGCGAGCAGCAGGTCGACGCCGCACTGTGCGAACGCAGCCATCGCCTGGCCTGCGCGCCCCACCACCCCGTCGGCTTCGGCACCTTGGGGCAGGTCGAAAGGATGGTGGGTCACCACGATCTTCGTCAGCCCTTTCGGCATCGGCGCCAGACGCTCGCGGATGGCGGCGATCTGCTGCTCGTTGATGCGCCCGTCCTTGAAGGTGAGCGAGCGCGCGGTGTTGATGCCGACGATGGCGATCTCGTCGTCTGCATACACCGGCTCCAGGTCTTCGGTGACGTAGCGCTTGTACTTGCCGAGAGGGCTGAAGAAGCGCTCCCAGACGCGGTAGAGCGGCACGTCGTGATTGCCCGGGACGACGATGCAGGGCTGCGGAAGCCGGTCGAGGAAGGCGCGCGCGGCCACGAACTCACTCGCCTTGGCGCGTTGCGTCAAGTCGCCCGAGACGACCACGACGTCGGGCGCGATGTCGGCGATGGCGTCGAGCAAAGGCTCGATCAGGGCGGCTTCGGTGCGCCCGAAGTGCAGGTCGGAAAGCTGGACGAGTGTGCGCATGCGGTGTCAGGCCTCGTGGGTGGGTGCGTCGGCCGCGACCTTCAGCGCGCCCTTGCGGATGCAGTAGCGAAGCGGAGGTGCCATCTCCGTCACCTCGCCGTCGGTAGCGACGCGCAGGCGGCGGTGGCGGCTCTCGACCGTGATCGCCTCGGCCTGCATCGCGTCGAAGTCGCGCGCCTGCCGCAAGCGCCCTGCCAGGGCGCGAAGCGCAAGCTGCAGCAGCCGCCAGCGGCCCGGGCGGCGCGCGACGTAGAGGCTCAGCACGCCCTCGGACAGGCCGCTGCGCTCGCCCATCGCCAGGCCTTCCATGCGGTAGTCGTTGTTGCCGATGAAGACGAAGGGCGTGCGGTATGCGCGCTCGCGCCCGTCGATGGTGAGCCGCACGCCGAGGAAGGGGTAGCGGCGCACGGAGCTCAGGCACGCCACGGCGAAAGCCAGCCACTTGCCGCGGCCGAGGCGCTTCTGCTGCCGCTCGCGCTCACGCACGATGTCGGGATACAGGCCGAGGCTGGAGTTGTTGACGAAGATCCGGCCATTGACCTCGCCGACGTCGACCGAGCGCGGCTTTGCTTCGGCGATCCGACGCACGGCGGCCTCGAGGTCGAGCGGCAGGCCGAGGTCCTTGGCGAAATGGTTGAGGGTGCCCATTGGCAGCACGCCCAGGGCGATGTCGGAACCGACCAGTGCGGCAGCGACGGTCCTGACCGTACCGTCGCCACCGGCCGCGACCAGCACCGTCGGCCGCTCGGCCAATGCCGCTGCCACAGTCGCGGCGATCTCGTCGCCGCCGCGCGCCAGGCGCACCTCCGCCACAGCGCCGGTCTGCGCGAAGAGGCCTTCGAGCCGATCGGCGAACGCACGGTCGTGGCCCGTGCCGGAGCCGGCGTTGACGATCACGATGATGCGTTCCGTCACGCCGCTGCCTGCTCGGGCCACCAGGCGTTCACGGCCAGCAGGCACAGCGCCAACCACGCCACACCCTCGGCGCAACCCGCCAGCACGTCGCTGACGAAGTGCAAGCCGAGATAGACACGCGACAGAGCCACGAGACCGACCAGCGCGATGACTGCGACCGTACCCGCGGCGCGATGCCACGGCCGTGGCATCGATGTGAACCAGCCCACCAGCAGCAGGCCGTACAGCAGCGTGCTGCCGGCCGCGTGCCCACTCGGAAAGCTGTACGTCTGCAGCGTCAGGTGAGGTGCGTCGAACACCGGTCGGGCGCGCTGCATCACGTTCTTCGCGAAGTCGTTGAGAGCAAGCCCGCCGCCAACGCAGACCACCAGCAGCGCCACGCGGCGCCAGTGCCGGCGCCAGGCTTCGAAGGCACCCAACAGTGCCGCATAGACGCCGACAGCGACGGTCGAGTTCAGGTGGGTCACGAGCAGCATCGCGTCGGTCAGTGTCGTGTCGGCGTGGTGGCCGAACCAGATGGCCACGCGATGATCGAACTCGACCCAGGCGCCGCCGTCGAGCACGCCTGCGACGAGCGTGGCCAAAACCGTGCTGGCGACCGCCAGCGCAAGCAGGCACGCCGCGTTCGAGGGCGCGGGTGTCGACCGGTGGGCAGACGCATGCAGCGAATCCATCGGTTCATTCTCTGCCAGCGGCGTGCGATGGTCTGCGTTGGGGCAAGATCGGTGCATGCCCCAGTCCGAAGCCGAACTCGCACACATCGCCGCGCTCACGCTGGCGCATTACGCCGAGCGCGCCGAGGAGTTCCAGCAGGGCACGCGCGATCACGACGTGCGCCGGAACATCGATGCGCTGCTGCGCCACATCGAAGCCCCGCCGCCGTTCGCGATCCTCGACCTCGGCTGCGGCCCGGGCCGCGACCTGAAGACGTTCGCGGCGCTGGGCCAC
>Ga0209512_1002170_pt1 | contig 21671 bp, 19 predicted proteins | sample frozenSSSSmetaG_FD_184142 | JGI IMG/M metagenome (GOLD analysis project Ga0209512, IMG submission 184142) | Glacier valley bacterial and archeal communities from Borup Fiord, Nunavut, Canada, to study Microbial Dark Matter (Phase II) -... | ecosystem: Environmental > Aquatic > Freshwater > Ice >...
CTACGTGAAGCTGAGCGAGCTCGCCCCGGAGAAAACGATTTTCGCGACCAACTCCTCGACGCTGCTGCCGAGTGACATGAAGGACTTCACTGGGCGTCCTGAGAAGTTCTTGGCACTGCACTACGCCAACCAGGTGTGGCGCTACAACACCGCCGAGATCATGGGCACGATAGACACCGACCCGGCCGTCTACGCTGCGGTCGTCGAATTCGCGATCGGAAGTGGGCTCATCCCGATCGAGCTGAAAAAGGAGAAGGCCGGGTATGTTCTGAATTCGCTGCTCGTGCCGCTGTTGACCGCGGCCGCGGGACTACTTCAGGGCGGATACGCCGATGTCGACACCATCGATAAGACCTGGCGAATCGCGACCGGCACGTTGTCTGGCCCGTTTCAGATTTATGACCTCATCGGGCTGAACACCGCGTACAACGTCGCGCTGGCCAGTAGTGATCCGCGCATGCAGGGCTGGGCCATCTTTCTCAAAGAGAACTACATCGATAAGGGCAAGCTCGGCACCGCGACCGGGGAGGGCTTCTACACGTACTGAGTGGGCGCGAACGCTGCCGCGGCGCGATCGCGTGATCGCGTGGCGAGCGCAGTGGTCATGCGCGATTGGCTAGCGACGAGGGCCGGCCAGTTACTAGTTTTGCCCTGGGACAACTGACGGTCACGCCGCCAAGCCCACTAAACCGGATGCACCCCTCACACGAGCCATGCTCGTCTGGACAGCGGTGACTGTGGCCTCTCGACTGGCTCGGATGAGGCAATCATCGGCGACCACTATTCTTAGTTAATGCTGCTGCGTCTCGTTCTCATATCGCGGCCGGTGTTGTGGGTGAATACGGTTGGAACAACCGCTCTCGCGATGTGGCTTTCAGGCCAGCTCTGGCGGTGGGATGCCCTTCCCTTCTTGTTGTGGGCCACGCTCCCGTTCAATCTTCTGATCTACGGCGTCAACGACATCTTCGACCAAGAGACCGACGCCTTGAATTCGCGAAAGGGCGGCGTTGAGGGTGCCCGGATCGCGTCATCCGAGTCGCTCCCCATTTTCGCGGCGGTTGTGCTGACGAACGCACCGTTCGTTGCCTTCTTCTTGATCACGGTGCCGGTTGACGCTCTCGCCTGGATATTCGCCTACATTGTCATCTTCGTGCAGTATTCGACGCCGCCGCTGCGCTTTAAGGCACGGTCTTTTTTGGACGCCTTGAGCAACGCGGCCTACGCGCTGCCGCTCGTCTTCGTGCCGCTCGCCTTCGGGGAGCAACCGGTCTGGGCCGCGGCGATCGGACTCATGGCCTGGAGCGTGGCCAAGCACACCTTCGACGCGGTGCAGGACATCGAGGAGGACCGCGCTTCCGGCATCGTCACCACGGCAGTGCGCTTGGGGCCGAACCGGGCTGCGTTATGGAGCGCCGTGTGGTGGTTGGCGTCCACGGTGCTTTTTGCGTTCGTGAGTATCCCCGTCGCTGTGGTGAACGCGGTGATCGCGGGATGGCTGTTGCTGCGCCTTCGCCGCGATCCGACCCCCTTCGGCGCGCGGGGTCTGTATAGGTACTCGATCGCGTTTCCGTATGCGGCCGGTTCGGTGGCTGGCGTGCAGATTGTGACTGCGCTGCTACTCGGGGTCTACCCGTGACCGTCATGACACCACGGCGGATCGTCGTGATCGGAGCGGGAATCGGAGGGCTCGCGGCTGCCGCGCTGCTGGCAAAAGCTGGGCACGACGTCACGGTGATCGAGGGCAATGACTGGGTCGGTGGCAAGAGCCGGCGAATCGAGGTCGGCGGGCAGCGAATCGATACCGGCCCTTCCCTCGTCACGTTCCCTGCGGTGTGGGACGAATTCATGCGGCGCTACGACGAGCTTGGGGCGGGCGCTGCCGCAGGCGATTCGTCGACCGGTCGGCTCGAATTGCGGCGGCTGCCAGAGGTTGGGCGCTATTTTTACGGCGGTCAGAGGGTCACACTGCCAGTTGAAGAGGGACACCCGTGGCGGGACGCATGGGAGCGCTTCGATCGTGAGCACGGCGGTCTCGGACCACAGATCACCTCGCTGCTCACCGCCGACCCGCTCGACCCGAAGGCGCTTCCCGCGGTGGGCGTCGTCGCCCGCCTCTATGGCACCCGACTCACAACCCAGCGCTATCTCGACGGGCTGACTTGGATGCCTGAGGGATTACGCGAGGTGATCGCCATTCACACTCTCAATGCCGGGGTGCCCCCCACCAAAAGCTTGGCACTGTACGCGAGCATGCCTGCCGTGATGGCAAGGGATGGCGTCTGGGCTCCCGAGGGTGGCGTCTATGAAGTGCCGCTCGCGCTGCACCGGCTTGCGCTTGGAGCTGGCGCGAGGGTACATACCGGCGAGACCGTCCTGTCGGTCGAGCGTTCACGCGTGCGGACGGTGGCGGCCGAATACAAGGCCGAGCTCGTCGTGAGCGGGATCGACCCGGGTGTGCTTGCCGGGCTCATGGGCCGCGGGCCCGCTCGCCACCGGGGCCTGACCTGTTCCGGCGTGGCAATCTACGGTGTGCTCAACACACTTCTGCCAGACGCGACGGCGACGCACTCCGTCGTCATGCCGGATGATCCAGCCGCCCTGCATCGCAGTCTCGCCGCTGGGCTCGCACCAGATCAGACTATGGCCTTCGTGAATTACTACCGTCCGCACGAGATCTACCCGAACGACAAGGCAACCGTCGCGGTGCTTCTGACTGCACCCGCCGACGGCCGACACTACGGCCTAGGCGATGCCTTCGTGACACGGGAGATCTCACGCATCAGCGAAGTTATGGGACTCGGTCGGACCATCACCGAGTTGCTCGGTGCCCACGAGATTCTCGACCCTGAGTACTTCGCTGGCTGGGGCGCAACCGGCGGCGCGCTCTACGGCGCAACCCGCCCGCTGTGGCAGAGCGGCCCATTTCACACGCCGGCGTACCGGGACCTTCGACACCGGTGGCTCTGGCGCGTTGGGGCGTCGGTGCATCCGGGCGGTGGAATTCCCGCGGTGCTCGGCGGGGCCATGACCTCCGTCGCGAAGCTGCTTCGCACCCTGCGAAGCTGATTGCGCGTACGGCATCGGGCTGTCTGCTGCGTGCTTGTCGCGCGCGGCAAATGCCAAGCAAGCCCACGATATGGTGGCGCTGGAGCGCTGTGTACTCGGCTCCGAATCGCTTCTTTGGAAAGGTTTGTTCATGCCAGAAATTGCCGTCGCCGGTCGCCGCATCTCGACCTCCGTACTCGTCATCGGCACCGGAGGTTCCGGCCTCCGGGCAGCGATCGAGTTGTCGGAACGCGGAGTTGACGTACTCGCCGTCGGTAAGCGCCCAAAGGGCGACGCACACACGTCGCTGGCGGCCGGCGGGATCAACGCCGCCCTAGCCACAATGGATTCTGAAGACAGCTGGCAGCAGCACGCCGCCGACACAATTCAAGAGAGTTACTTTCTCGCTAACCCGCACACGGCGGAGATCGTGACAAAGAACGCGGGCCGTGGCATCCAAGATTTGGAGCGATGGGGAATGCCGTTTGCGCGCGAGAGCGATGGGCGCATTAGCCAGCGGTATTTCGGCGCCCACAAATACCGTCGTACGGCGTTTGCTGGCGACTACACGGGGCTCGAGATTCAGCGCACTTTGGTCGCGCGTGCCACCCAACTTCAGGTGCCTATTCTCGATTCGGTATACATCACCCGCATTCTCGTGCGCGACAATGTGGTGTTCGGCGCGTACGGTTTCGACTTGCGCGACGGCAGCCGGGTGACGATCATTGCCGACGCTGTGATCATTGCCGCTGGCGGACACAACCGCATCTGGCGGCGTACGTCCAGCCGCCGCGACGAGAACACCGGCGACTCGTTCAAACTGGCGGTGGATGCTGGCGGCCGACTGCGGGACGCCGAGCTGGTGCAGTTCCACCCGAGCGGCATCCTGGAACCGGAGAATGCCGCAGGCACCCTGATCAGCGAGGCAGCTAGGGGCGAGGGCGGGATTCTGCGCAATGCCCTCGGCGAGCGATTCATGGCCAACTACGATCCCGAGCGCATGGAATTGTCGACGCGTGACCGGGTCGCCCTCGCCGCCTACACCGAAATCAAGGAGGGGCGCGGCACCGCGAAGGGCGGCGTGCTGCTCGATATCTCACACCTGCCTCGCGAAACAATCATGACGCGCCTGCCTCGGGTTTACCAGACCATGCTCGAACTGCAGGTTCTGGATGTCACAACCACAGCCATCGAGGTCGCCCCAACCGCGCACTACTCGATGGGTGGCGTGTGGGTGCGACCGGAAGACCACTCCACCGATGTCGTCGGCCTTTACGCGATCGGCGAGGCATCGAGCGGTCTGCACGGCGCGAACCGTCTCGGCGGCAACTCACTCATCGAGCTTCTCGTCTTCGGCCGCATCGTCGGGGAAGCGGCGGCCGACTACAGCGCGGGAGTTGTCTCGCAGCATCGATCGCAGGAGGCAATCGATTCTGCGGAGCAGGAGGTGACTGACACGGTTGCCTCGGATGGCGAGGAGAATGTGCGGGCCTTGCAGCGGGACATCCGCAATACCATGACCGACTTCGGCGGGGTGGTACGCGACGAGGCCGGACTGCTCGAAGGGCTGCGCCAGCTTGACGACCTCGACGATCGTCAGACCCGCATCGGTGTGCATCCGGATGTCGCGGGCTTCTCCAGCCTTGCGCACGCGTTCGACCTGCGCGCCTCCCTCATGGCCGCTCGGGCAACGCTCGCTTGCGCCCTCGAGCGGCGGGAAAGCCGCGGCGCACACAACCGCAGTGACTACCCGCACATGGACCCGGCCCTTCAGGTGAACCTGGTGTGGTCAGCCGACGGTTCGATTGCGCACGAGCAGATTCCACCGGTACCAGCCGAGATCGCCGCCCTCACGGAAGACGTTACCCAAGCCGGCAAGTTGCTTGAGTAGCGGGAGTTTAGGGATGACTCTCCACGCCACTCGGGAGGCTGGACTTGCCAGGCTCACGGACTTTGTTCCCCGAGCCGGTCGGGCCTATGCCGCGGAACGCAATCTCGACCGCGGACCCGATGATCGCTCGAACGTGTCGGGCCTCTCGCCATGGGTGCGCCACCGGCTCGTCACCGAGAGGGACGTCGTTGAGGCCGTCCTGCAGCGGCACTCGCTCGATGCGGCATCGAAGTTTGTTCACGAAGTCTATTGGCGCACCTACTGGAAGGGTTGGCTGGAGCTGCGGCCCAGCGTCTGGGCACGGTACGCGGCGAGCGTCCAGCCAGCTTTCGCGTCACTGACCGACGCCGAGCGCGCGAGCTACGACGCGGCGGTGACCGGGATCACCGGTATCGATGGCTTCGACGACTGGGCGCGCGAGCTGGTAAGGACCGGTTACCTGCACAACCACGCGCGAATGTGGTTTGCGAGCATCTGGATCTTCACGCTGCGCCTGCCATGGCAACTCGGCGCCGACTTCTTCATGCGACACCTGCTCGACGGCGATCCCGCCTCGAACACGCTGTCTTGGCGCTGGGTTGCCGGGCTGCAGACGGTCGGCAAAACCTACCTTGCGACGACTCAGAACATCGAGTTCGCCACTGGGGGGCGGTTTCGCCCACAGGGGCTCGCCACACGGGCGATCGCACTCGAAGACAACGCGCCGGTGCCAACCCCTGTCGCCCCGCCGCGGCCGGAGCCGCTTCCCAGCGGCCGCGTAACGCTGTTGCTGCACGAGGATGACCTGCACGCCGAGACTTTCACCGCGGCGATCGATGCGGCAGGGGCACAGGTAGTCGCAGTCGCGGCTCCGAGTGCCGGTGAACCGCGGTCGACGTGGTCAGCCGAGTCGGAGGCCAGCGTCGGTGCCGGAGCCGGGTCTGCACCAACATCACCACTCGTTGCTTCATTCACAGTCGGCGCCCTTGCCGACGGCCTCGACCGGGCGGGCGCCCACTTCGCAGCCGAAACGACTCCACTACATGGGTTGTGTGCATCCGACGTTCTGCCATGGCTCCGAGCGCACGATGCGACAGCACTCGTCACCCCGTACGCACCGGTCGGCCCGGTGCGCGACCGGCTCGATCGACTCGCGGTTGACCTTGCCGCCGAGGGCATCACGATCGTTCGTATTCTGCGCTCGTGGGATGCCCATGCTTGGCCGCACGCCTCGCGGGGGTTCTTCTCCTTCCGCGAGCGCATTCCTGCGCTGGTTGGCGAACAGCAGCTGGGTATGAAACCGTAAGTACGCCAATCACCGCCGCAGTGTTGACGTCGTGGCGCGCAAATCAGACTAGATCGAACCCACCGCCTGGGCCCCGCAATCAACGATTGGTCCCGTCGAGAGCGATCCCATCGGTTGGCCATGCGCAGCGTATCCAAGCGGGTGTCGGCCAGCCCCCAGAGTCGTAACGGTGGCAGCGCCTTCCCGCCCACGGCGACACCCGCCCAAGGGCCACACAAGGGGCTAATCTCGATGCGAAAAACCGGATCGGTGCCGATGATCCGATGCCCGAGCCGGTGTTCCTGGGTGATGCGGCTGGGCCACGTATCACTGGCGGAATGCTTGACACGCTCGGGTTGTGCTTGGCCGTCTCTGAGCGCTCACGGTGCATCGTCCAGGCCACCCCGCCGAGCGCCGGGAGTTGCGGGATATTGGGTTGCTTTCGGCGGCTAGGCAGAAGCGCCGCGCCCGCCCAGACGGCGGCAGGTGCGGCGCTCGTCGGGCGGGGCATTACATCAGCTTCATCGTGTGGGACATCATCTTGCCGTCGGGCATCATCATGCCCTTGTCCATCATTTCCCTGTTGTGATCCTTTGCGATCCCGGGATGAGCGGGCCAAACCGCCCAACGCAATTCATTCTGGTATGCACACAAAGACTTCTGCACACCAGGTCCTTACGGAAGTATTACGGCTACTCCGAGACTGCCCCGACGCCACACGGATCTGCCTACCATCGGTCATCGCGGATCTCCCGCAAAACTTCTTGGAAGGATCGGACTATGTCGACTCGACTCGACGCCTCGGCTTGGCGACCCGTACACACTCGCATTGCGATTGGTTTGGGAATCGGTTGGATGCTCGACGCCTTCGAGGTTCAGATCATTGGCTCAGTCATCCCGGGTATCCAGCAGGAGTTCAACCTTGGCAGCGTTGAGTCGGTCTGGATCAACATCGTGTGGTTTGGTGGAATCGCCATCGGCGCTTTGGCATTCGGGTACCTAGCCGATCGGATTGGGCGCAAGAGGCTTTTCGTCGCCACGCTGATCCTTTATTCGATCGCAGCTATCGCCACCGCCGCCGCGCCAAACTTCATGATCTTCATCATCTTTCGATTCGTCACAGCCCTAGGGGTGGGCGGCGAGTATTCGGCCGTCACCTCAGCAATCTCTGAGTTCACCCCGGCACGAAACCGCGGGCGAAGCAATGGGCTGGTCATGAGCTTCTGGGCAGTGGGAGGAATTCTTGCCAGCCTTGTCTCAATAGTGATCATCTCAACCCTCGGCCTTACTTGGCGCTACACCCTTCTATTCGGAGTCATCAGCGCGGCATACGGGCTCGTTGCGCGGCGGCTAATACCGGAATCCCCTCGCTGGTTGGCATCTAAGGGGCGCCTTGAGGAAGCCGATGCGGTCGTAACAGCCATCACCGGGCAAGCGAGCAGCACCGGCTACCACGACACTCTTGGTGCGACAACCGGGCGTTCGCGACTGCGTGAGTTGTGGACCAACTATCGCGGGCGACTGTTTTTCGGCATGGCCCTCGACTTCTCTGAAGCAGCCGGGTACTACGGGCTGTTTACGGCAATGAGCATTCTCGTGTTTTCGGCATCTACCGGGGCCGTTCCCGTAGCAGATGGTGTTCTTCCGTACTATTTTTTGATCGCAAACTTCGGGGCGCTTGCCGGTGGCCTAGTCGTCTCGTACGCGCTGGACCGAATCGGTCGGAAGCCGACGGTGACCTTCTCTTACACGGCTGCCGCACTGAGTATGCTCGGATGCGCGCTGGCCACCGGGACCGGCTCGGCGGCGATCGTCCTCGTTGCGTTCACCATCGCTGCCTTTTTCGCAACCTGCGCATGGGTCTCGGCGTATCCCACTTTCTCTGAGCTTTTCCCGACTCCGCTGCGTGCAACGGGAATTGGCGCGAGCGTCGCCGTCGGGCGGATTGGCGCGATTATCGGGCAAGTCGTTCTTGCTGTAACAGCGACAGCCTGGGGGGTCAGCGTGATGTTCGGCATCCTTGGCGCGTTCTGGCTCATCGGTGCATTTGCCGGGGTGATCTGGTGGAGGTTCGGCACCGAGGCTCGTGGCGTCCCGCTGGAGGACCTGGCCGGTCCGCGTCGCGACCTCGTTGGTGCGCCACGGGTATCCTCGGGCAGCTGAGCAAACTTATCCTGAGGTGTGAGCATCCCCATGTCGATCGGTCAGCTCAACGCTGAGAGGGCCGATCGACGCATTCTTGTCGTAGAAGACGACCCAACAGTGTTGGAGGTCACTTCGTCATATTTGCGAGCTGCAGGGTACGTGGTAAGCACGGCCATTGACGGTTTCGAAGCTCTCGCAGCGGCCGAGCGGTTGAAGCCCGACCTAGTTGTGCTCGATCGGATGCTCCCGGGTATCGATGGTGCCGAGGTGTGCCGACGCATCCGCGCGCGCGCGAGCGTTCCCATCATCCTGCTCACCGCGCTCGGTGCCCCTGAGGACCGCATTCTTGGTCTTGAGGCGGGCGCGGACGACTACCTAACGAAGCCGTTCTCCCCCCGAGAACTCGTGTTGAGGGTGCAATCCATTTTGCGCCGAAGTGTCGTCGACTTTAGGCCGGAAGAGCCGTTAACCCTAAGAGAATTCACCCTCGACTGGTCCGCTCGCATTATCCGAAAACATGACCGCGAACTGATATTGACGTCCCGCGAGTTTGATCTGTTCGCCTTTCTGCTGAAGCATCCCGCTCAGGCTTTTGGTCGCGGGGAGCTTCTTCGGGCGGTGTGGCATTGGGAGTTTGGTGATCTCTCCACAGTAACCGTCACGGTTCGCCGTCTTCGGGAGAAGATTGAGCAGGATTCCACTAATCCAACGATTCTTGTGACTGTCTGGGGCGTCGGATACCGCCTCAACTTATAAGGAGTGCCAGTGTTACCTATCGCTGACGTAGTGAGTATCGTGCTGGTCGCTCTGGGCTGTGCGGCCGGCGTCGGCGGCCTCGGACTGGTGATTCTTCGTGCGGCGAGGCGCGCTCCCATATACATTCAGTTCTGCATCATCGTTGTGTCGACGCTGTGCTCAGTGATCGTCGGGATGATGGTCGCTGCCCAGGCGATGTACCTGTCGCCGCACGACCTTCTCGTATTGCTCTACATTTCGGGGTCGACGGCTCTGGTGTCACTGGCAATCGCACTGCTGCTAGGGCGGTCGCTTGCTCGCAGCGCGGCACAACTTCAGGCCACGGCGCGGGCGATTGGAGATGGACAGGCCATCACTTCCACTGGTCGCCGCAACAACAGTGCCGAGTTCAGCGCATTGGCCTCAGAGTTGGCGTCCACCAGCGTGCGGTTGAGTGAGGCGCGAATCAAAGTCGAACAGCTCGATGATGCTCGACGTGAATTCTTCGCTTCGATCTCGCACGATCTGCGTACACCCTTGGCCAGCTTGCGTGCGATGACCGAAGCTCTTGAAGACGAGTTGGCGGACGATCCCCAACGCTTCCACCGCCAGATGCTCTCGCAAGTGGACCGGCTTTCGGCAATGGTTGACGACCTATTCGAGCTGTCCAAGATTCGCTCAGGCACGTTGACGCTCACCGCCGAGCCGGTGTCGCTATACGACTTGGTAAGCGATGCGGTCGCCGAACTGAGCCTTATCGCCCGGGCCAGACACGTGACATTGAAAGAGACAATCAGCGAGGAATACGCGGTGATAGGAGACCCGCGCGAGCTGTCCCGGGTCATCGGCAACCTGCTTGTCAACGCGATCCAACACTCACCACCCGGCGGCGAGATCCTCGTTGCGACACGTCGCGGTGCGGGCGGGCACGTCGTCATCTCGGTCGAGGATGCCGGCGGCGGCATCCCCGAGAACGACCTGCCGAAAATTTTCGAGCCGGGTTGGCGAGCATCTCCCGCTCGCACTCCCGAGGCGATGTGGCCGCATTCTTCCGGGGCCGGACTCGGGCTCGCGATCGTTCAAGGCATCGTCGAGGCACACGCGGGCGAAGTAACCGTCAGCAATGTCCCCGGTGGATGCAGATTTGACGTCACACTTCCCAGCTACGAGCCGGCGGCAGCTTAGGTTGCGACAACGCAATCCCGAGCTCGCGGGCAAACCGGGTGTTTGGTGCCGCGCGAGCGACGGTTAGCGCATCGGCAATCGTGTCAACGTCGGTGAGCGTGTCAAGTTTCCCTACCCGCAATCCTGCTGCTTCGAGAACGGCAAGCTGAATTGCGCCCGTGTCGTTTCGAGACATGGGTACGCCGCGTATCAGGCTGCCATTCGGGTCGCGCATGCCCAATGCCCAGAACCCGCCGTCGGCGGCCGGGCCGTACCATGCGTCGACCTCGTCCGCCCACGCAGGGAACGCTGGTTCGAGGTGGGCTGCTGTGATCTGAGGCGTATCCATACCCACAAGTAGGGTGGGCTCGGCGCAGTAGTCGAAGATCCAGGCAAGTCGCACATCAAGAGGACCGTCAGGTTGCGGAATCACTTCAAACCCGTCAGCTGAATCAGGAACTCGTTGGCCCTGGAAGTACAGGATGCGCCTGCTGGCCGGCAACATCGCGAGTGTGGCGAGAGTGTCGTCGATGCACGCTCCTGCAACGGTCGCGGCTTGCTCGAGCGTGAGGGGCGGGTTCAGTCGAGTTTTCACTGTGCCCGCTACCGGTTCCTTGGCGATCACGACAATGGTCGTCACGAGGGATTGCCGGTGGGCGGTCGGGTACGAGCCGCATTCAGCAGGCGCGACATGTCACGCACTGCGGTGATGGTTCCGCGGACCGTCCCTGTCACTTTTGACTTTCCGACCCGCGGTGCATAAGGCACGGACACCTCCTGTATCCGCCAGCCGGCGGAGTGCGCTCGCAGCACCGTTTCTAAGGGGTACCCGCTTCGCCGATCCTGAATAGCAAGGGACAGCAGCTCTGCGCGGCGGGCGGCGCGCATCGGGCCGAGATCGTGAAGCGGGATTCCCGTGGCGGCGCGAATCCGCACGGCGAGTATCCGATTTGCGATTTGGGCGTGCACCGGCCACGCGCGACGACTGGTCGGGCGACGACGCCCCAGTACGAGGTCGCTGGTTCCATCGAGCACCGATGCCACAACACGAGGAAGGTCAGCGGGGTCCATCGATGCATCTGCGTCGCAGAACGCGATGATGGGTGCGGTCGCGGCCAGAAGCCCGGCGTGGGCGGCGGCGCCGAACCCTCGACGCGGCTCAAGAATTATCTGCGCACCGTACTCCTCGGCGACCATCGCCGAATTGTCAGTCGACCCATTGTCGACGACGATCGCCCGGTACCCCTCGGGCAGGCGGGAGAGTACCCAAGGAAGGGCTCCCGCCTCGTTCAGGCAGGGAAAGATGACATCAACGGTGTTCACGACAGCCCGACCGCCGTGGCGATGCCCGTATTGCGAGCAGTGCTGTCGAGATCGCAACCAAGACCAGCTGTCGGCACGCCCAACCTACCTCCAACTGATCGCACATGATCCCCGTCCACGGTTGAGTTCGGGGCACTCGTAGTCATCCCGAAGGTGTCCGGGACACACGGAGCACTGGGCAGGGTGGAGCGAGATACTCGTCTAGATTCTCATACGATCTCGCCGCGCCTGCGTCGAAAAATATTACGGTCCAGGAACGAACGCCATGTTCCGGTGGGGGAATGTGCTGCGGCGCACGAGAATCACAACGTGAAGGTTGTCATAGTTTCGGCGCTACTTGCTGCGCTCACGGCTGTGACCGCAATTTCCACAGCCAGCCTCAATGGATTTGATCCCAATCAGCGGGCGATGCTGGGCTTTGCGACGGGGGCATCGTGGGCTCTAGCGGTTGCAGCATTTCTGGTGCTGCTGCGTATAGGCGGTCGTGCAGCCGTCGTGCTGGTATTCGCGGGATCAGCCGCGCTCAGTATTGCAGCCCTTGTCGGCCCGCCGAACCTGAGCAACGACTCGGCGCGCTATGCCTGGGACGGGATTGTGCAAAACAACGCCATCTCGCCCTATGCGAATGTTCCCGCCGCCGATGCTCTTGCGCAGCTCCGGCCAGCGTGGTTGTTTCCCTCACCCATCGTCGGCGTTGGAGGTATTCGAAGCTGCGAAGGCCTAGGAATTGTTTCGTCTCACACCGTCCCCGCAGGGGATCTGCTGTGTACAGCAATCAACCGCCCCCAGGTTCCGACGATCTACCCTCCGGTGGCCGAAGCCTTCTTCGCAGCGGTGCGCGCCTTTGTCCCCACAGCAGCCCAATATTGGCCACTTCAGGTTGCGGGACTTGCACTCAGCTTGGCGACCACGGCACTTCTTGTGGTCGGGATGAGTCTACGCAAGCTCGATCTGCGTTGGGCGGCGCTATGGGGATGGTCACCGTTTGTCGCCGCGGAAGCGGTGACAAACGCCCACGTGGATGCACTGGGCACGTTCATCATCCTTGCCGCAACCTTCGCAGCGACCCCTGTGCTGAGCGCAGTTCTGAGCCGAAAGCGTGCGGTGTTGGTCGGGGTGGGCATCGGGCTTGCCGCTGCCGCCAAGTTCTTGCCGGCTCTCGCCGGGCCGCCCCTGGCCCGCCGCCACACACTCATTGTCGGACTGAGCGCAGGGGCCACCTTCGCGTTGACCTATGTGCCGTACGTGCTCAGCACCGGCTGGGCTGTCATCGGCTACCTGCCCGGGTATCTCAGCGAAGAGGGTTACAGCACCGGATCCAGATTCGTCCTTCTCTCGCCGCTATTGCCGGGATTGTCTGCAACGATCGCGGCGGCCGGACTGATCCTGGCCGCCGTTGCGGTGACGTGGTGGCGCACGGACCCGACTGCGCCCTGGCATGCTCAGACCATTCTGATTGGCACCGCGCTACTGATCGCAAGCCCGTCCTATACCTGGTACGCCCTGGTTCTGATCCCATTTATTGCCCTCAGCCGCCGCTGGGAATGGCTGACCGTACCGGTTGCGCTCATGGTGCGGCCGCTACTGGCTGAACCATGGGAGCAATTGACACTTTTCCTCGCGGCCGTGGTTGTGTGTGCCAGCATGACCGTCTATCGGGCAAGAATGGCAGGCCGAGGATCGAAACCGATTGTGTCGGTTGACGAGCCCGCGGACGGACTTCTGAGAAAGGAACAGGAATGACTGAGACAGTGATCGGTGTGATCGGCGGGTCCGGGCTCTACCAGCTATTCAAGGGCTCGGAGGCGGAGACGATCACGGTCGACACTCCGTACGGAGCCCCGTCAGCACCCATCCGAGTCGGGCAGATCGGCGGTCGTCGCGTGGCGTTTCTCGCTCGTCACGGTGAAAATCACGCGCTTGCTCCCCATCGGGTTCCCTATCGGGCCAACATTTGGGCGCTTGCACGCCTTGGCGTGCGAGCGATTGTCACGTCATCGGCCGTGGGCGGATTGTCGGCTCGAGCTGTCCCTGGCGCTTTTCTCCTACCCGATCAGCTCATCGACCGCACACACAGCAGGCCCGACACCTTCTTTGATCGCGACGATGTCCAGCATCTTGCTGCTGCAGACCCATTCGATCCGCGCCTGAGGTCGATTGCGCGTGAAGCGCTGAATGCCCTGGGCGAGGAGGTCATCGCAGAAGGCACCACAGTGGTTATCCAGGGTCCACGATTTTCCACGCGTGCCGAAGCGCGATGGTTTCGGGCGGCCGGCGCTGACATCGTGAACATGACGCAGTACCCCGAAGCTGTCCTAGCGGCCGAACTCAACATTGGACTCGTGACCCTCTCGTTCATCACGGACACCGACACCGGTACAGAGTCGGGTGACTCAAGCGATGCCGCCAATATGGCACTCGTACTGGAACGGATGGCACTGGGAGCGCCGCGAATCCGTGCAGCTATTCTCGCCATCGTCGCCGGAATACCGGACGAGTATCGCGCGCGACAGCTGATCCCATCCGCAGCGGTCGAGCGAGTACTTGCGGCCACAACCAAATCCGACGACTGACAATGACACACCTGCTCCTCACCGGCGGCTTGGGGTTTATCGGGTCGCACATTGTCGAACAGGCCATTGGCCGCGGCTGGACGGTAACCGTCATTGACTCGCTGCGTTCGGATGTGCACGCGACGACAGATATCCCGAATTGGTTCACGGCACTCGACGGAAATCTCGACCTGATCGTCGCCGACGCCGGCGACGCTTCGCCGAGCTTGCTCAAGTCGGTTGACATTGTGTGCCATCAGGCCGCCAAAGTTGGACTAGGCGTGGATTTCACTGACGCCCCCGATTACGTCGAATCAAACGTCGCGGTGACAGCCAGACTGCTCGCCGCGATGACGAACAACGCCGTGCGCAACTTGGTTCTTGCGTCGTCGATGGTTGTGTACGGCGAGGGCCTTTACCGAAGCGCCGCCGGCGTGGTGCAACCCCAAGCGAGGACCGTGAACGATTTACGGTCCGGCCGGTTCGAGCCCACCGGCCCGGACGGTGAACAATTGGAGCCAATCCTGATCAGCGAGACCGACGCCACCGACCCGCGCAACGTCTATGCCGTCAGCAAGCTCGCCCAAGAGCACCTCTCACAGTCGTGGGCGCGTGCGACGGGAGGTCGAGTTGTCGCTCTTCGCTACCACAACGTCTTCGGATCGAGGATGCCGACGGGCACGCCCTATGCGGGAGTCGCCTCGCTCTTTCGCACCTCGTTGGCCAACAATCAGGCGCCGCAGGTGTTCGAAGACGGCAACCAGCGGCGAGACTTCGTCGACGTACGAGACGTCGCTTCAGCCAACCTTGCGGCGATGGATTGGGTACTGCAACAACATCCCGGAATCTTCAGAGCGTTCAATGTCGGCAGCGGCACAGTACGAACGATTGGCCAATTCGCATGGGCTCTGGCCGAAGCAATGGGCGGCCCGAAGCCGGTCGTTACCGGAGAGTTTCGCCTCGGAGACGTACGTCACATCACCGCATCATCTGATCGAATTGCCAGCGAGCTTGGCTGGCGCGCGCGGCAGGACTGGGCTGACGCGATCCGCGAATTCTCCACGGCACCTGCCCGACTGCCCGTGCAGGCGCCGGACCGGTCACGCGCAGGTAAACGCCGAAACCTTGGTCGCTGAAGTGTGCCACTGTTCTGCGAACAGGTCGCGCACTTTGTCGAGGGCCTCCGAGATTGGCTCGATTTGTGATGTGACGAGCGCATCAGGGTCGGTGGCGGCAACCGGGTGCCAATAGACCCCCTGGGCCGTGACGGTGACCTCCGGGATCAGCGTGTCCGTGGTCAGCAGTACCCCTTCTAGCGATGCCCCTTCACGGGCGACAGGGCGGATGATTTGGTCGGCGCGGTCAATGGAGAGCTCGTCGAAGAACGTTTGCAACTCAACAGCGTCGACCCCATCCTCGCCGCCGACGGTCGCCGCGACTCGGACCCGGAACCCCTCCGACTTTGCCGTCGCGACACCGGCGATCGCCCGCTGCCAACTGCCCAATCCGCGATGACGGTCATGGATAAGCGAGGTCGGCGAGTCGATACTGATCTGCATCGCGACCCGGTCCCGAGGCATGGCCTGCAGCTGTTTGAGACCGGCACCCCTGAACAGCATCCCGTTGGTCAGAATCACCACGGGCAGGTGCTCGGCACAGTCGACCACCATCGACCCCAGATACGGCAACAGGAACGGCTCACCGCCGGTGAGGTATAGCTCCTGCACGCCCCAGGCGGCGGCGTCACGCACAATCGGCAGAATTCGCTCTGCGCCCAGTTCTCTCGGATCCACTTTGGGGCCCGAGCCCACGCAGCAGTAGTCGCACGCCAGGTTGCAGGTGAAGTTGGTGTAAATCCACAGCCGAGTCCCCGGCATTTTCTCTGCACCGAGCACCGTTGCTGGGTCGCGCAGTCGTCCGCGGATGATGGTGGCGGTGCGCTCGGACTTGGCGGAGACCGATTCAGGCACCAAGGTGTTGCCTGTTGCCTCGCTCCACCGTCGCACCAACTCACGTTCGCTGTCGTTGGCCACAGCCACAGTGTGCCGTTCGCCTGCCGCGAGGGTGTCGACGGCGCGGATGAGGTCGAGGATCACCACGTTGGGTCGATGCCTTGACGCTCGACCGCGGTGAACAGGCTCTGGTAACCGTCGAGCGCGGGCGTCGCCCAATGATCTTTGACTCCTTCGAGCGTCATGATTCTTCGCTGCTCGGGATCAGACGGGTTCATCGCCATCAGGTGACGGGTCCAGGCTGCGGTGAGTTCGGGCGGTGACGAGCTCAGCACCGTGAAGGCGCAATGTGAATAATCGGGTGTCTGCCAGACCTTCTCGACTGCCCCGGGTAGGAAGTCGCCCTCGCCGATCTTCTCCCACGTCGATATGCCGATCGCTGCGACATCCGCCTCGCCCGCGATGACTGCCTCGAGCGCGTCGATCTCGCTACGCCCGGTGTCACCGTGTTTACCGAGATCACTGTTGAACCGGATCACGGTGATGGTGTCGAGGTCAACGCCGGCTTGCTGGAGGTAGTGCAGTGGCAAAATCGCAGCGTGCGCCGAGTCGGCCGACCCCAGAGCCAACCGCCGACCGGCGACGGCTCCTGGACCCGTGCGGCCGCTACCCGCAGCACTCACGAAAACCGTGGAGTAAACCGTGTCAATGTCGCGCATCGCTAGGGCACGGCAGCCATTGTCGGTCTGAAGCATCGCGCGGACATACGCGAGATTCGTGTTCCACGCAATGTCGACCTCACCCTTCCGCAAAGCGTCAACCAGGCGACCGTAGTTGGAGTACAGGACGAAGTCGAACGGAGCGTCGGAGTCGGCAAAATACTCTTTCATCCCCTCCCACACCCCCACGACCGCAGGAGAATAGGCAACGGCTCCCAAGGTGAGTAGTTCAGTCACGCATGTCCCTTTCGCGGTAATGAGTTGGGTATTAGAACAGGGGCTGGCCGGTGATAGCGAGACCGTAAAGCTCGTAAATCATGTCAGCGGTCGGTGCCATCACCGCACCTGCTCGCGCGTCACGGAACGACCTCTCGATCGGAAGATGCTTGGAAAATGCTGCGCCTCCGCAGACCCGCATCGCTGTCTCCGTGACAGTGAGTGCCATCTCGTTGGCGCTGGCTTTGACCCCGATGATGTGAAGCAACGTTTCATCGTCGGGCGCGGTCATGCGCTGGGCGACGTCCTGGATATATGCCGTATGTAGCGCAACGGCGATTCCCATCTTTGACAACTGTGCCCGGATCGTCGGGAGGTTCGAGAGCGACTGCCCGACATGCTCGAGCTTCGCTGCGCTGGCGTGGGCGGTCGCGGCACTCGATGCGGCACGCGCAAGCCCGACCGATACTGCCGCATTCCCGAGCGCGAACCAGGGAAGCACCGCAGACATCATCAGCCCGAACCCGGCGGCAACATCACCCAACCGAGCCGAGTCGGGAAGCGTTGAGGCTACCTGCATGGGCGCCGAATCATTTCCTCGTAAGCCGAGCCCGCTGAATCCGCCGCTGACCTCGAAACCCGCTGTTCCACCGGCCACCACGTAGAGGTCGACGGCTCCGGCGTCACCACTGACGGAGCCCGATGAGACGACATACACCTGCGCATGTTCTGCAGACGTCACCCAACTCTTCTCGGCCGCCACGGTGACCATGCCAGCCTTCGTCGTCGCCGTCGAGACCGGTGCCCAGAAGTGCGAGCGCGAACCCTTCTCGCTGAACGCAAGTGTGCCGAGAGACTCACCCGAAGCCATTACCCGCAAGGTGTCTGCCCACTCATCGCCCGGCGCCGCCTCGATCACCGCCGCAGCACAGCAATGCATGAGGAAGACCATCGCCGTCGACCCACACGCTTCTGCGATCGCCGACATGGTGACCGCGAACTCCCCCGGCGTGGCTCCCATGCCACCGTGAGCCTGAGCGACGGTCAGCCCGAACAGACCGGATGCACCGAGCTCAGCGACGGCTTCAGAAGGAAATCGAGCCGACGCGTCAACGTCGGCAGCGTGCTCCCGGGCCACAGCCACAACTCGTGCGGTGGCATCCTCAAGGGAGACGCTTTCGGTCTCGGTCAGGGTGGTGCTGGTCATGTTAGGTACTCACTTTCAGGGTAGATGCCGGTAACGAAACGACGTTCTGAGTTCTGAAACACTGCAAGGCTCGTGCCAGCATCACGCGACAATGCTCACGAAACCCATCGATAGAGGCGAACGATCCGATCAGTCGAATCGGCCGTTCGCGCCCGGATGAGGGCATCCAGACCATAACTGCGTCCTGCCGCGGTGGCCCAGAGCATCGCAGAAGTCATGATCATCAAGTAGTACGACCATGGCCACTCACCCGGAACATTGAGTACCGAGAGGATGATCACCGACGTCTGGAGAATCCCGATTATCGCCCAGCCGCGCGTGGCCAAACCCAGCAGAAGGAAAAGGCCAAGCCCGCCCTCTATAAGCAGAACCCCCCACCCGAAAACCGGCAGGCCGGGCAGAATGACGTGCTCGACGAGCCACGAGTACGGTGGGAGCACTGGATGCACTACCGCCTGATGAGCCCATTCCCAGAGGCCTTTTTGCTGGTTCGCCCCGAAGTCTGGCGGAACCTTCCAGGTCACATTCTGCAGCCACAGCAGCGAAAAAGCCACCCGCACAAGAGCTATCACGATGTTCGACGCTCGAGTCCGCTCGGGCCGAACTTGTTCGATTCGTGCGGGTACATCGGTGACGACACTCATGGTGGTAACGCTACGTCCCCGGCGTCATACCCGAAAGCCTATTTTTCAATCCGTCACAGGTTTGTAAGACATGCGAGCACGAAGCGTCGGCCGAGGATCGCAGCGGTGCTCCCGGTAACCGGTGTGGATTGCACGGGCGGTTGTGCAGCCCGTTGGACCGGGTGGTCACCGTTCGTCGTGTGCGCGGGCCTCGCACGGTCGGTTCAGACCATTGTCCCAAGGTCATTGGGCCGCAAGCGGGAAGAAGGGCTTCGATAGCCGAGAAAGTGTGGGCAAGGGTCGGCACGGATTCAACGAATGAATCTTGGTTTCACGCCGCCGACTCGCCGCCTCTGCATGACGAACGAGTGCACCGACCCCCTCCCCGGCCGCCTTGATCGCACAAGGAAGCCGGCCACAAGATGTACTCAGTGCCCGGTTTCGACTGCGACTTTGGGAACCCGCGATCAACGTGGCCAGGCCCATGTCCGGCGCGGCGTTGGGGACCTTGCTGACGCTGGCGATGGCGAAGAAATCACCCGGGACAACGAGTCGTCGGTTCGGAGCGTCGAGTGGCGCCGTCGGGAGGGTCTTGAACGGCTTCACGACGACGGTCGACGCGCTAGGACGCCGAAACCATGGCTAGGTTGGTCACGTGATCAACCGAAGCGGCTCCGATGTCGCGTTCACCTGAGGCATTGCCCCTCACCGGGGTTGTGGTCGCCGATTTCTCGCGAGTGCTCGCCGGTCCGCTGGCGACAATGACTCTCGCCGATCTCGGTGCTCGAGTCATCAAGATCGAGCGTCGGGGCGAGGGTGACGACACGCGACAGTGGGGTCCACCTTTCTCTCCTACCGGGTCCACCTATTTCGAAAGCGTGAATCGCAACAAGGAGTCCATCGAACTCGATCTCACCTTCGACGCCGATCGCGCGGTAGCCGTTGCCATCGCGAGCAACGCAGATATCCTCGTCGAGAATTTCATGCCCGGACGCATGGCCGCGCTTGGCCTGGGATACGAAACGCTGAGTGCGCTGAATCCACGCCTCATCTACGCGTCCATCTCCGGGTTCGGCAGCGGAAGCGGGGCAGAACTGCCCGGCTACGACTTCATGGTGCAAGCCGTCGGTGGGCTCATGAGCATCACGGGCGAGTCCGGCGGACAGCCAATGAAAGTGGGCGTCGCCGTCGTGGATATCCTCACCGCGAAAGATGCCACAATCGGAATCCTGGCGGCGCTCCAGGCGAGAAACAAAACCGGCATCGGTCGTCTGCTCGAGGTCAATCTGTTATCAAGCCTGCAAGGAGCTCTGGCTAACCAGGGTCAGGCGCACCTCGGTGCCGGGGTCACGCCCCGTCAGATGGGCAACGCTCATCCGTCGATTGCCCCATACGAATTGCTGAATTGCCAGGACCGGCCGCTGGCCCTCGCGTGCGGCAACGACCGGCAGTTCGTGGCCATCCTCGGAGTGCTCGGGCTCGACTCACTGCTGAGCGATGAACGGTTTCTCACCAACCGCGCCCGGGTCGACAACCGACCGGCCTTGGTTACGGCTCTGGAGAGCCGACTCACCACTCACACAGCATCGCACTGGCAGACCGCTTTCACTGCGGTTGGTGTGCCAGCCGGCCAAGTAGGGTCGATCGCCGATGGCATCGAGCTTGCACGCGCACTCGATCTGGCTCCGACGATCGAGGTGCAGGATGCGTCGGGCAAGCCTCTGGGAACGCAGTTCCGCAGTCCGATCAGCTGGACACCCGCGGTCACCCCACGCACAGCTGCCCCGCCCGCTCTTGGCGAACACAATGATTCGGTGCGGCGTTGGCTCGCCTCGTTACCGGGCTCGGAGGGCTAACCACAGATGGGCCGAAACGTCGGGATCATCAAGATCGGCGCCGATCAGGGAGGCGACGATGGTCATACGGTGACGCAGCGAGTTGCGGTGCACCCCGAGTTCCCTGGCGGCAGCCTCCCACTGACCCTGATGACGAAGGTAGCTGGTGGCGGTCGACACAAGGTCGGCGCGCGAATAACCAGCGAGGGCCTCGGCCCACCCTGCGGCGCGCTCGTCGAGCGCACTATCCCCCACCGAAAGCTGGCCTAGCGAAGCACCGAGGCATGCCCGCCGGAGCTCGGCCACCCTCAAGTGCACGTCTCTCAGCAACACCGGGCTTCCCGCGGCAGCGGCAATTCGACCGGAGTCGCGCGGCGATATGTCCAGCGCATCCAGTGCGATCGGCGTTCCAAGAATCACATAGCTCACGCCATCCGCAGTGCAACGGAGCCGCGAGCCACGGATGCCCGAGCGAAGTCGCTCGCCGCTCGTGGATCCGACCAGGGCTGCGACTTGGTCTGCCAACTCCCCGGAGGACAGCGATTCGACGTTCTCTCCCCGAACCGCGAGAAGTTGCACACGTTCGGGCAGAGCGGATTGTGCGAAGTCGGTTGCCACGAGGCGGGCGGCATCGACGAAACCGTTCAGCACGAGGGTTGCGGCAGTGGAACCCACGATCGAATTCGCGCGCGTGAGCTGCCATTCGCGCTGCGCGGTGACGGCGAGAAGCATGCTTGCTGTCACGATGAGTTGTCGATCGGGCGCACGTAGTGTCCGGCCGGCGCACACCGCGAGAAACCCTGCAGTGCGGGTGCCATCGATGATCGAATACTCGAGCACGTCTTCCTCTGCAATGGCGAAGCTGGCTGCCGCGCGGGTTCCAGCGAGGTCGAGGCGTTTCGTCTCCTCGCGCAGCAGTGGCAGAAGGTGCCGGGAGCGCTTGGGCCAACATGTCTCCGCAGCGCCATCCGCGGGGAGATACACAGCCCACCCCCCGAGT